>CAJHYQ010000069.1_pt1 | contig 57180 bp, 46 predicted proteins | sample 9198721 | NCBI WGS metagenome assembly CAJHYQ01 (sample SAMEA7708357, study PRJEB35096) | sediment metagenome | biome: marine neritic benthic zone biome [ENVO:01000025]; feature: sediment [ENVO:00002007]; material: shallow marine sediment [ENVO:03000034] sea grass bed [ENVO_01000059] ... | reverse complement strand
TGAGCGGGGCAAACGATTGCATATGCAGATTCACGCGCTTGCGAGCTCACGCTTTACTCGACCTGATGCATCGAAACGCGGCGCCGTTGACCTGATAGCGGGTGACATTCTGTTGTCACTTACTGCCAATTGGTTTGTTGCGGCGCGCCGCTCATTGCCGACAACATTGGAGAAAACGACGGTAATTATAGCGTCGCAGCCCGTCTGGGGCTGATCGGCGATCCCCCGGAATTGCTCGCGTTATGAGACAATGCTTTGTAAGATGAAGCGTGATGGGGCGAGTTCAATTTATGGTGCGCGTTGAGCGACAAGAACAAGCGATGGGTGATGCTTGTTGACCATGGCGCTCTTATTGCCGCAGCGTGTCTCTTGTTTGAGTGATGCGTGATGAACACAAACGACTCACCAATGGATCATGCAGTTGGCGAAGCGATCGTCGACTTGGCAAATCAATTGGCCGCGAGTGTTGGATCGGCCGACGATCGCGATGCGGTACTGCAAGCGTTGCAACAATTGCTTTCTCCGGCGGTGTGCCGTCGCTTGGGCATCTATCCCTGGCCGGATTTCTTGTTGTCGGTTGTGATTCCTGTTTACAACGAGGAAGCCACGGTCGCGACGTTAATCGATCGCGTGAGGCAGGTGGGCGCGCCGTGCGAGATCATCGTCGTTGATGATGCCAGTACCGATGCAACGGCGGCGGTCCTGTCGGACATTCGCGATCACCAGGATCTTCGGATCTTTCGACACAAACAGAATCTCGGCAAAGGGGCCGCGATTCGAACCGGATTGTCAAACATGCGGGGCGACGTCGTGATTATTCAGGACGCCGACCTGGAGTATGACCCTGCTGAATATCCTTGGCTCTTGCAGCCGATCCTGGAAAACCGTGCCGACGTGGTCTACGGGAGCCGCTTCAGCTCGACCGATCGGCCGGTGGCCCGCTATTGGCACCAAACGGCCAATCGCATGCTGACTTGGCTGTCCAATATGTGCACCAATCTCAAATTGACCGACGTCGAAACTTGCTACAAAGTCATGCGGCGCGAGATGGTACAGCAAATTCTGCCAACTCTTCGCGAAAATGGTTTTGGCATAGAACTGGAATTAACCGCGAAACTTGCAAGAATCGAAAGAGTGAGGTTTTACGAGCTACCTATCTCGTATTCGCCTCGTGGTTACGCGGACGGAAAAAAGATCGGTTGGCGTGATGCACTTCGAGCACTGTGGTGCATCGTGCGATATCGGCTTGGTTCGTAAAAGTTTTCGCTTGCAAAACCACACCTTGAGTCACGCAGCTCCCCGCCAGCAGGAGCTCGACCCAACTAATCGACACAAACGTTCCTCGTTAGCCGACTTAACTGCGCGACATCAAAATTCACGCTTGTTGACGTGGATCGACTGATTAGTCTCGATGTTTAAGGACATGACAGCGCAACTGTCAAATGTTCCCTGACCCCTTCCGGTCACCTTTCGAAGCGAAGTGTCGTCGGGATGTCGCCAGGATCGTCATCCCAAGCTGTTCCAACTATGTGACGTCTGCACTGAGGGAGCAAAACAACTTGAGCAGCGTACAAACCAACTGACTTGCGGTGCCAACATGAAGCAAAAGTTCCTGGTTATCAACTGTAATGACAACGACATCGATGAATTGCGACAACGACTCGGCGAACGCCAAATCGTGACCTGTGAATCGATGGACGAAGTCGCCCAATGTCTGCCCTCGTCGGCAGCTGTTTTGGTGTCCGATCAAGACACCGCCACGACAACCGTCCCGACCTATACCAATGGCACGGCGATTGTCGACCGAAATGAATTGGATGAGATGATTGAGCGAATTCTGGAGCAGAACAACGGGCACGCCAAGACGCTGGCCGCTCGCGTTGATATGCTCGAACAGAAGATCATTGAGTATTCGCTCAATCGCAACGGCCAACATCGCAAAGAGACGGCCGCGGAACTCGGCATCAGTCGAGTGACGCTGTACAACAAGATGAAAAAGTTTGGTTTGCTCGACTGACCCCAAAAACGGGTCTCGGCCAAATCAAGTCCGCTCCCTCGGCGGATTCCGAATAGGTCCCAAGTCGAGCTGTCAGCTTCTTTGCTTCGAAAGCAGGCGTTGTCTTGCCGTGCCCGGTGAGTAACGCCTGTCTTTTTGCGCAACTAAACACGGCGCTTTCGACTGCAATCTATCCCGTCGCCCGTTACCGCTTCGCCACCACGCGGTGAAAGTGCAACTGCACTTCTTGGCTGGTCACCCGCCGAACGCCCTCGACTAAACAGCGCGGTTCATTGTCTTCCTGACCAAGGCGCTTGATCTCGTCCAACGTACAGCCCGGTGGAACGGTGAACGTCGACTGGCAGATGATCTGATTCCCCGCGTCCAACTCCGGAACGATGAAGTGACAAGTCGCTCCGAAGGTCAGCATCCGGCTGGCGTGGGCATCTCGATAGGGTTGAATTCCAGGAAAACCGGGCAGTAGTCCATGGTGGAGGTTGATGATTCGACCACCGGCATACTTCCAACAACTGCTTGGCGGGAGCACTCGCATGTAACGTGCCAGCACGACATAGTCAACGCGGTATCGATCGAACGTGTCAATCATGAGATCATCGTCCGGGACACCTTGACGATCGCCGATCAGTTCCCAATCACACTGGAACTGTTCAGCGAGACCACGACAATTGGGCCGATTGCCAATCATCACGGCGGCCTCGGCTTGGACCAGTCCGTCGCGGATCGCACGCAATAAGGCCAGTGCTGGTTCGTGGCGGTAGGTCGTGCAAATCGCCAGACGCGGCGCTCGCTTCTGAAAGTCTGGAGACCAGACGCGTACCGAGAGGCTCGTCTTTTGCCCGATCTGCTCCATCGCCTGAGTCAGGTCGTTCAGCTTCGACCGGTCCAGCTGGATGCGGAGCAGCATGGCGAAGAGCGCCTCTTCGTCATGGTCATACATCTGGATTTCAGCGATGTTGCCGCCTTCACCGGTCACAAAGTGAATAATGGGATCGGCCAAACCAACGTTGTCAGGACCGACGGCGGTAATGACGATGGGGATGAGTTCGTTCAAGGGATTTCAAACCACGTGCGTTGAAGTTCAAAGTACCAATCTTAGTGTTATCTTACCTTCCATCGTAGGCACTCTATCGAAACCTCGATGCCCTAATCTTTATCTTGCTCGTAATCCTAATCGTTATCTCGACCGGCCCCTGCGAAGTCGTGTCGGATCAAGATAACGAGCAAACGAAGAAGTTCCGATGGAGGTGTGCCTGGCTTCAAGGAACGGGCTCTGAGATCAGCCAGGGTGCGCGTTGACCTTACCGATTTGACGTTGGAAGATGAGCTACACGGTATCAAGCAAGCTGAAGTCGGCCGCAATATCCTGCATCCGTTGGGTCATATACCGTTGCACTTCAGCGGTCGTCTTCAACTCGAGACTGTGAGCCAGCATCCTCTCGGCATCTTGGATGGAGATGAGTCGGGCAAGTTTCTTCATCCGCGGGACAAACGCGGGGCTCATGCTGAATTGACGCAAGCCCATGCCCAGCAGCAGCACAAATGCACGCGGCTGACCCGCCATCTCGCCGCACAGAGTGACTGATTTCTGCATGCGATTGCATGTCTTAATCACACTGCGCAACACGCGCAGCACCGCGGGGCTGAGTGGCTGACAGAGATGATTGACTTTTGGATTGTCACGATCGGCCGCCATCAGATACTGAATCAGATCGTTGGAGCCGATGGAGACAAAATCCACCACACTTGAGATGGTCTCCAGCGAAACGGCAGCGGCCGGCACCTCGAGCATCATTCCGATCGGTACATGACCGATGGTTTTACCTTCTCGTTCCAGGTCTCTCTTGGCACGGCGAACCAAGCTGTTGACACGACGCATCTCCTCGAGCGTCGTGATCATCGGAAACATCAGCCGCACCTCCCGGTGATCCGATTTGATGTCGGCCGCAGCTCGCAACACCGCACGGACTTGCGTCGTGAAAAACTCGGGGTGCTCGAAGGATAACCGAATGCTGCGCCAGCCAAGAAATGGGTTCGCTTCCTGGTGCGAGTGTCCCAGATAGGGAACCGTCTTGTCGCCGCCGATGTCGAGTGTGCGAATGGTCACCCGACCGCTGGGACTGTGTTTGATGATCTGGCGGTACTCTTCGACTTGCTCTTCTTCGTCGGGCACGTCGGAATGGGTCAGATAAATGAATTCCGTGCGGAACAGCCCGACTCCACTAGCTCCCATGGCCACCGATGCCTTGGCGTCTGCCAGGCCGTTGATGTTGGACAGCAGCTGTAACTCGGTGCCATCAGCCGTGACGGCTGGGTCGTCACGATTTTCGGCCAGTTGATCCTGCAGATCGACAAACTCGCGCTGCAGCTTGAGATAGGCCGACAACGCTTCCGGGTCGGGATTGACGACGACATTCCCGCTGCGACCGTCGACCACGATCGTGTCACCTGTCTTCACCTGACGCAGAATCCCGGTCACGGCCGCCACGGAGGGGATGCCACGGCCTCGAGCCAGGATGGCGGCGTGACTGGTTTGGCTGCCGCGCTGCGTGACGATGCCCTGCACGTCGACGTCGCCGAGAGCCACGGATTGGGACGGTAGCAACTCGTCGGCCACGATAATTAAGGGGCCGTCGATGATCCGCGATTCCGGCTTGAGCACATCGGTCAGCACGGCACTGAGGCGGACCACCACGTCGCGAACGTCACCCAATCGTTCGCGCAGATAGGTGTCTCGCGTGCGGGAGAACATGCGCGTGTACTCTTCCAGCAGCTGCTGGAGTGCCGCCTGAGCGTTGAGCCGATCGTCCACGATCCACTGACGAACCTTGTTGGTGAAGGCCGCATCTCGCAGAATCGCCTCATGCACGCTAAAGATCGCGGCGGCCTCGTGACTGACCTGACGCTCAACCTTCTGCTGCAACGCTCGCAGTTCCTGGCCCACCTTGTCGCGTGCCGTTTCGTACCGCGCTAGCTCCGCGGTCACCTCGCGGTCCTCGAGCCGTTGTGTGTCGGGATTCACAAAAATCTCGTGGATACAGTAGGCCGTCCCGACGGCGACTCCTGGCGATACCGCAATACCTTTTCGCATGACAGCAATTTACCAAAGCCGCAGTTTGACTACATGCCACCCACGGTGCCAATGTGACCATCGGTGGATGGGACGGGAAATCGACTCGATCGCTTGGAAAATGGGGCATTTGTCGCGGTTGAGCGAAACTCGACAGATCGGTATACTCAGGCGTTTGACATGATTCGAGGGCCCGGTTTGGCGGCTGGACATCCTTCGCGAGAACGAGGACCTATGCGGCTTACCCTGGTTGATCGAATCGTCGAACTTGAACCCGGTCGACAGATTAAGGCGATCAAGAGCCTCACCTTGGCCGAGGAATACCTAGGCGATCACTTTCCTCACTTTCCTGTCATGCCCGGCGTGATGATGCTTGAGGCGATGTATCAAGCGGCGGCCTGGCTGGTGCGAGCCACCGAGGATTTCGCCTATAGCATGGTCACGATTTCGGAGGCCAACAACGTCAAGTATTCCGATTTCGTCGAGCCGGGTGAGACGCTGGTCGTCTCGGCCGAGCTGATGAAACGAGAAGATCGCTGGTCGCGGTTGAAATGCCAGGGAGAAGTCGACGGGCAGATTGCTGTTCGAGCCCGCTTGGTCTTGGAAAGTTACTGTTTGAACGAAAGAGGCGCCGCGGATCCGGCGACCGACGCCCTCGTGACCGGTCGACTACGAGAAAAATTTCGCCTTCTTTATCCCGCGGGAATCTCCGAAAACAAATAGGCCGGGCCCTCGCGGCTCGCGCTTCATAGATCACTCGGCTCGGATGACGAGCTGAACGTAATTCGAGAAGTTGGGAGACAGTTCGAAAATGCCATCAGAACAAGAGGTCTTCGAGAAGATCAGGTCCGCGTTGGTCGACGCCCTAGGTGTCGATGATGATGAAGTCACTCCTGAAGCGACGCTCGTTGGTGACCTGGGCGCCGAGTCGATCGACTTTCTGGACATCGTCTTCCGCCTAGAGAAGTCCTTTGACATCGAAATTCCCCGCGCCGAACTCTTTCCCGAGGATATCCTGACCAACGCAGAATACGTCCAGGATGGCAAGGTCACCAGTGACGGCGTGGCCGAACTGAAGAAGCGCATGCCGTTTGCCGATCTGTCCGGTTTCGAATCCAATCCGCTGGTCCAAGAATTCGGAAATCTTCTGACCGTCAACGATATGGTCCGCTACGTGTGCAGCAAGGTTGGTGCCTGAACCGGTCGTATCCTGACATCGTCGTTCGCAACTAATCCCCAGATGCACTCACCGAGACCCGATCTCTCGTGCCGGACACAATCGCATGCGATGGTTTTGGATCGACCGATTTACTTCCTTTGAGTGCGGACGACAAGCCACGGCCGTTAAGGCCGTGTCTCTGATGGAGGAGTATCTGGATGGCTACTTTACGGGCTATCCGGTGATGACACCGTCGTTCGTCCTGGAAGGATTTGCTCAGGTCGGCGGGATTCTCATCAGTCAGGCGTCTGGCTTTCGCAACAACGTCGTCCTGGCCAAAGTCGCGAAATGCAAAGTCCACCGCTATGCGCGGCCCGGCGAGTTGCTGAAATATTCAGTGACGGTGGAAAGCCTGCAAGTTGACGGAGGCTTGGTTTTCGCAACCAGTCATATCGAAGACGAGGTCCAGATCGAGGCAGAACTGACATTCGCGTACGTGAGCTCGGACGTGATCGACCGACGCTTCTTCGCGCCGTTGGAATTCCTGCGTCTCCTACGCGCCTACCGACTGTTTGATGTGGCCGTTGATTCAGACGGCAATCCGCTCACCATACCGGACTATCTGCTGGAAGCCGAGCGCGCGGACGTCGGCTGAAAGAGACCGAGATCGTGATCACGAACAAGAAACTCGTCTGAGGAATCGAGCGATGCGAAAGCGAGTGGTCATTACAGGCATGGGCTGCATCAACCCGATGGGCAATGATGTCGAAACGATGTGGAACGGGCTCAAGAACGGAGAATCGGGAGTCGGTTACACGACCGTCTTTGACGCCAGCAACTTTCCCACCAAGATCTCCGCCGAAATCAAGAACTGGGACATTGCCGACATCGGTGAGGATCCCGTGGCTTGGGAACCTCGCGCACGTCATACACGCTTCGCTGCCGGCGCAGCTCGCCAAGCGGTCGACACTTCGGGTTTTCTCGACGGAGACATCGATCCAACCCGATTTGGCGTCTATCTCGGCAGCGGCGAAGGGAACCAAGATTTCCTGTCCTTCGCCAACATGATGGCCGCTGGCATGACGGAGGAAGGCGAACTGGACGTGAGCCGGTTTATCAAGTCGGGGCTCGAGACGCTGAACCCCGCGGCGGAGTTGGAACAAGAACCGAACATGCCGGCCGGCTACATGGCCAGTATGTTCAACGCACAAGGCTTCAATGCCAATTGCCTCACCGCCTGCGCCGCCAGCAGTCAGGCGATCGGTGAAGCGACTGAGATCATTCGACGGGGCGACGCGGACATCATGTTGTCCGGTGGTACCCACAGCATGATCCATCCATTTGGCGTCACCGGCTTCAATCTGCTGACAGCGCTCTCAACCAGCAACGATGCCCCCACCAAGGCCTCGCGGCCCTTCGATCGTCTTCGTGATGGATTCGTCCTGGGCGAAGGGGCGGCGATGGTCGTGCTGGAAGAACTGGAGCATGCCAAGCGGCGCGGAGCTCCGATTCTGGGCGAGGTGCTGGGCTACGGCAGCACAGCCGACGCGTATCGGATCACCGATATCCATCCCGAAGGCCGCGGCGCGATTGCCTGCATGAATATGGCGATCTCAGATGCAGCCATTCGGCCCGAGCAAGTTAACTACGTCAACGCGCACGGCACCAGCACCAGCGTGAATGACCGGGTCGAAACCGTCGCCTGCCGACAGGTATTTGGCGAAGCGGCCGAGCAAGTCCCTGTCTCCAGCACGAAGAGCATGATGGGACATCTCATCGCCGCAGCCGGCGTCACGGAAATGATCGTTTGCCTGCTGGCGATCCGTGATGGTGTGCTTCCGCCCACCATCAACTACGAAAATCCAGATCCCCAATGCAACCTGGATTACGTCCCTAACGAAGCTCGCGAGGCAGAATGTGAATATGCCTTGAACAACAGCTTCGGATTCGGCGGTCAGAACATCACGCTTGTCGTCGGACGGTTTCGCTAACTCGAGGGCGCCAACTCAAGGACATAGGCCATACTTTGGGCGTATGACCTATGTGTGCTTGCTCGAGAACTAGCGACCGATGCTGGGCGGATTTGGGTTCAAATAGTCGCGTGGCCCCCGCGTCGTGTAATACGGATAGGTCACGGCCGGCGAACTGGGCCCCATCGCTGGCCCGGGCATGGCTCCACCGTGAGACTGTGGACCACGAAAATGCTTGCCGTGTAGCCCCGCCAAGGGGCCTCCGTGGCCCTGGTTCGGCAGATAGTTCAGGATGGCTCCTTCCGGATCCGTAGGGGCCTCGACCATGCCAGGTCCCCCGCTGGCACACGAAGAGCAACCGCATCCGTGACGAGCGGTTTGGCAGCCAAGCGATAGCGATGCTGTCAGCAAAGCGATTAGGATAACTCCACGTTTCATGTTACTGAGCTCGTTTTGCGGGTCAGAATGGGTCATCAATAGGTCGTCTGGGTCGGGACCTATTCCAGGCCGAGACTCGGCCTAATTTCTCCATCGACGGCATTTGTGGAATAATTGAATAAATCGTCACCATCGGAAAAACGTCACAATGGCAGACGCCCCCACCCCAAAACCACCGCCTTGGCAGCCCCGATTCGGTCTGGGCAGCCTGATGCTGGTGATTCTCGTCTGCGCGATGACGGCAGCCGCCGCCCGCTACCTGATCCTCGCGCTCACCGCCGGAACCTCCTCGCGAGTGATGTTCGTCTTCTTTGTGCTCGTGCTGCCAATGTTCCTGCTCGTCGTCCTCAACGGCGTCCGATTGGCCGTGACCTGGATGCACCGCGCCCGGCGGAAGAGATAGAGATGAGGTTTTTGGCGCGTCTGGTCTCGCGCCATCACGTGATGATTCCGGCCGATTGGCACACCCATTGCATATATTAATGGCCGTTCAGAGAGAGTTAGGGGTCGGGACTGAGGAGAGGCAAAGAACTCGGGGTCGGTCCGAAGAGGTCTCTGAATTCAAGCGGAAAAGCTCGATTCTCACGTATTCAAGGGCAGAGAAGAGTAGAAAAGTCGAAGAGAGAGAGGCAAATTGAGCGTCCGCCACGGCGGATTCCGCAATTGAATAGGCGAGCTGAGAACAAGTTTCTTGGCTCGCCTGTTTTATTTCGACTGTACTGAAACGCTACAGTTGCCCAAAAAATGCTCAATCTTAATACACCCTGCAGGGGCGGACGGCCACGCAGTTAGAGCTGCAGCTCGGGTTTTTTCCGATGGTTTTTCGAATTATTTTCGGCGGCTGGATGCCGAATCAAGGCTCGCCGAAACTTGGCCCGCCGTGGACTCAGAATGAGACAGCTCGTGCCGCAAACGAGGGACTGCGTTGAGTACATAATGGATTTCAGTGCGTTTTCCTGTCGACGCTGGAACGATCCTACGCACAAGCTGAAGCAAGATGAGGCAAGAACTGCGAAATCCACGGGGTTGGCTGGCGGGGATCATCGCCATTTGCGCGACCTCGGTTGCGCTGGGTGGTACTACCTCCGGGAACTCTCGTGACGCCGTCAGGCAGGCGAAAGACTTTGGTCTGCCTCAGGTCCGCGCGATAAACCAGCAGATCAACCAGGGTTGGTCGGAGAGTGAGTTGTCGCCCTCGGCAGCCGCGACGGACGGTGAGTTTTGTCGCCGCATCTATTTGGATCTCGTGGGACGCATTCCATCGACGAGGGAACTGGATCGGTATTTGGGCGATCGCAAACCTCGCAAGCAGCTGCGGCTTGTTCAGCGCCTGCTCTACGACGAGGAGTATCAGGCGGATTTCGCCCGACATTGGGCGACGATCTGGTGCAATATCCTGATTGGGCGCACGGGTGGTCAGGAACGAAATAGCGTGGTCAGCCGGGACGGAATGCTCACGTATCTGCGTGACGCGATGGCGCACAACACGCCCTATGATCGCATGGTGCACGAGCTCATCTCAGCGACCGGCACCAACGCCCCGGGGACGCCCGATTTCAACGGAGCGGTCAATTTTTTGGCGGGCAAGCTCGAAGACCGGGCGGCACAAGCCACAGCGCATACATCCCGGATCTTCCTGGGCCTGCAGGTACAGTGCACGCAGTGCCACAACCATCCGTTTAACGAATGGAAGCAAGATCAATACTGGCAAATGAACTCTTTCTTTCGCCAAGCCAGGGTGCTGAGGCGATTTGAGCCGGGAACACGAAACGTCCGTTTCGTTGAGTTGACGAATCAGGATTTTGGTGGGGAGGACTCGCCGATCGAACCGGAATCGGCACGGGTCTACTACGAGTTGCGTAATGGCAGGCTGGAGTCAGCGTTTCCGGTGTTCGTGGACGGCACCAAGATCGACGTTAGCGGCTTTCTGGATGACGTTAATCGTCGTGACGAATTGGCCGAGCTGATTGTGCAGTCGGAATTCATGCCCAAAGCGATCGTGAATCGCATCTGGGCACATTTTCTCGGCTACGGATTCACCAAACCCGTTGACGATATGGGTCCCCACAACCGACCGGTCTACCCCGAGTTGCTCGACTATTTGGCGGACGAGTTGGAGACACACAGTTACGACCTGCGACAGTTGATGACGTGGATCGTGCTGAGCAAGCCCTATTCGCTTTCCAGTCGAACCACGAACCGCAACGCGCCCGATGATCCTGAGTTGGGCGAACCGCCTCGATTTAGCCACTTCTACGTTCGGCAGATGACGGCCGAGCAGCTTTATGAGTCGCTGCTCATGGCGAGCGATGCGGACAAGACCCATGCAAGTCGAGACAAGCAGGAGAAGGCAAAGCGCGATTGGCTACGACAGTTCACGATTGCTTTCGGCACGGACGAAGGTGATGAGTCGACCACATTTGACGGGACGATTACGCAAACGCTGATGATGTTCAACGGTGATTTGATTCGCCGAGCGACGAAGGCCGAGCAGGGAAGCTTTCTGCACGAGGTCATTTCGGATAGTCGGAGTCGCTATTTGTTGAAGGTGCACGCGCTGTTCAAGGCCGCCGCCGCTCGTCGTGCGAACAAGTTGGAACTACGCATGTCTCAGCAATTGCTCGTCGCTCACGCGGGCAACGAACAATTGGCATTGCAGGATCTGTGGTGGGCGCTGCTGAACAGTAACGAGTTCATCCTGAATCACTGAACACAGACAAGGGGCCATCCATCGTGCCGATTCAAACTCGATCTGTTCCCCGCGGCATGACGCGTCGACACTTCTTGCGACATCTGGCTGAGTCGTCGGCGATGACCGTTCCCGCCCTCACGCTGACGCAGAGTCTGAAGGTACATGCCGATGAATTAAAGCGGAATCGTAAGTCGGCCATCCTGCTGTGGATGGGTGGCGGCCCGGCTACGATCGATATGTGGGATCTCAAACCTAACGCGCCGACCGGTGGACCATTCCGTCCGATCAGCACCTCGGGCAATGTAGAAATCTGCGAGCACTTACCACAAATTGCCCAGCAGATGCACCATTTGTCGATCGTGCGTTCGATGAGCACGCAAGAGGCCGACCACGGTCGCGGACGCTACTACATGCATACCGGCTACGTGCCGAACCCGAGCATCGAGCATCCCAGCTACGGTTCAGTGATCGCCCGCGAGTTGATCGAGGATCGGTCCGACTTGGAGATTCCGCCGTTTGTGTCCGTAGGCGGCAGCAGTGTGGGTCCTGGCTTTTTGGGGATGGCTTGGGCACCGTTTGTGGTGAATTCAAATGGTCAGATTCGAAATCTCAAAATGGATCAGAATGCACAGCGACTTGAGAAGCGAATGGCCGCGCTGCAACTGATCGAGAAAGGCTTTATCGGCCAACGTCGAGGTTCGGCAGGAGTCGACCATGCCAAGGTCCTGGACAAGACGTTGAGCCTCATGACGAGCGAGCAGATGAAGGCGTTCAAGGTCCGCACCGAGCCGGGATCGGTGCAGGAACGCTACGGAAATAACAACTTTGGTCGAGGCTGTTTGATGGCGCGGCGACTGATCGAAGCCGGTGTGCCTTTTGTCGAAGTGGATCTGGGAGGTTGGGACAATCACAACAATATCTTCCCCACTTTGCAGAACAACAAGCTACCGGTGGTCGATCAGGCCATGAGCGCCTTGATTGAAGATTTGGAACAAAGGGGTTTGCTTGACGACACGGCCCTGATTTGGATGGGCGAATTCGGGCGGACTCCGCGAATTAACGGCAACACCGGACGTGACCATTGGGCGCGCGCTTGGAGCGTGGTGCTGGGCGGCGCCGGCCTCCAAGGAGGTATCGCCGTCGGCGCCACAAACGCCGATGGGACTCGAGTCGAGACAGAACCTTACACCTCGCAAGACATCATGGCTACGGTCTGTCGCGCACTCGGGATCTCATTGGAAACAACGTTTACCAGCCGAAGCGGTCGACCGATGAAGATCGCCAACGGTGGAAAAGTCGTTAAAGAGTTGTTCTCCTAACTTATCGACCTCTTGACCTCCACTTTGGAGAACGCCTCGCCCGGGCCGAGCCGGTGAATACCGGTTCGGCCTTTTCTCTGCGCTCGCCAAATCCTCCCGGCAGCGTGTCCGCCCCAGGAAAACCGCCACTTGATCCACCAGATCGCTTATTTTTGGCCATTCTGTTAACTCCGGCCCGGAATCGACTAAAATAGGCGTGGAAGCCAGCATGTCAGTCGAACAGCCAGTTCTGCCGCTATCTCTCGTGGGGCATCACAGGGTAAAAGCTCCCGCTCACTCGCATCGGGAGCTGAACTTGAGAGGTAGCCGCGACGTCATCGAACGCTTGGCCTGGCTTTTTTGAGTACTTTTGCTCGACGGGAACGCTCCTCTTATGTCCACGGCCCGCGATTTGTCGACGCCCGATGTCATCGATGCAGAGAAGCTCATTGAAGAACATCAGGCTGGGATTTGGCGATACCTACGTGCATTAGGCTGCGACAGCAGCGAGGCCGACGACTTGACGCAAGAGACGTTTTTGGCCGTACTGCAAAGGCCTTTCACGCCCTTCAGTCCGGCCGCCACGGCCGCTTATCTGCGCAAGGTTGCCTACAACCGATTTATTAGCGCGAGACGTCGTTCAAACCGCGTCGTCCTGATGGAACAGATAGAGGAAATTGATCAGGCTTGGAACCGCCTGGTCTCCGACGATCAAGGCGAAGCGTTGCTTGATGCCCTGAAGGACTGCTTGGCTCATTTGACCGAGAGAGCACGCTGGTCGTTGGAGATGCGATTCCGTGATCGGATGTCGCGAGCTCGGATTGCCGAGGCGTTGAAGATCACAGAACACGGTGCCAAGAACCTGATGCAGCGAGCAAAAAAGCAACTCAGAGAGTGCATCGAAGGAAAACTCACATGACTTCATTCGACGCCGAGCCCGAACGACGCGACGACCCACTCGTGGAGTCGTGTCTGGAGGAGATCTTGGGCGGGAAGACCCCGCCGGATCTGAAGCGCGACATCATTCGGCGGATGAGGGTCGGAAAGGGGGCATCGGTCGTGCCTCCACCATTTCAGCGAGACACCACCGAGACGAAACAACCCGTGATTCAGCCGCTGACGCGCGCCTCGCACGTGCGCGCCGCGCGATCTCGGGCCGCCAATCGAGCGCGGACGAATAAATTTGCTTGGACGATGGCAACTGGTGCCGTTGTTGGCCTCTTGGTCTTCGCCATCTACTCGGCGAATTCTCCCGACAACGTTGCCCTGCCTCCCACTCCCGAAGTGCAGCCGGATGACGGCGTCCTCCCCGAGCCACAACCAGTGCCCGAGGCACCCACGCCCAGGCTCGATCAGCCCCAGCTGGCGGTGGACGACACGGACGTAGGCAGCGAGCCGCTGGTGGAGGAAGTTCAGCCGCAACCTGCGGAAGTCGGGCCGGTCAATGTGGCGCAAAATCCCGTCGAAGATGAACAGGTTGTTGGACTCATCAACAAGCAGATAGAGCAACGATGGGAACTGGCCGACATTCGACCGACCGGCCCAATTGACGACGAAACGTGGCGCCGGCGTGTGTTTCAGCGCTTGTTTGGTCGCAGCATGACCGACGACGAACTACGGAGTTTCGAGCGTTGGCAAACGGCCGACAAGCGTCGTGATCTGATGGACTTGGTGTTCACAAATGAAAGCTACAAGGATGAGTTCGCGACTTATTGGGGCAAGCTGTGGAGCGATCGACTACAAGCTCGTGCCAACCCGCGTGACGCCAAAACGCTCCAGAGTGCACTGGCCCGCTACCTCAAATCTCAGTTCGAGGTGAATCGCAGTCACGACCAATGGGTCAGCTCACTCATCACGGCCGAGGGCAGCAATATACTGTCCGAGGACGACCACAACGGCGCGACCAATTTCCTTTTGGGTCTCCGGGATAAGGACGGTGTTCTGCCGACCACGGAGGTGTGTCGTGTGTTGCTCGGGCAACGAGTGCAATGCGCCCAGTGTCACAACGATGGAAAGGCAGGGCTGGACCAGGATCAATTCTGGGAAATGACCGCCTATTTCCGGCAGATCGAGTTCACCGGATTCGGTCGCGGCAGAGGACGCTTGTCTCGGTTGGCTACGGCCGAGCCGGTGCGTTTCCAAAGGGACGACGGCGAATGGCAGCAGGTCGAGCCACGGTTCTTCGCCTCCGATACGACCGTCGCGACGAATTCACAGGACCGACGTGCCGAGTTGGCTGGGCTGATCACCCATTCCGGAATGTTTGCTCGCGCGGCGGTGAACCGCGTCTGGTCACACTTCCTGGGCTTCGGGTTCACTTCGCCGGTGGACGACATGGGGCATCGTAATCCGGCATCACATCCCGTCCTCTTGGATCAGCTGGCGGACCATTTTGCCCGCGCTGATTTTGACACACAGAGATTGATTCGTTGGATTGTGCTGAGCGAGCCGTTCAATCGATCTGAGGTGCTTTCGGTGAGCGACAAGGCGGATGTCCCCGAGATCAGTTTCGTGGCCTTCTTCAGTCGCTCCTATCACCGTTCGTCACTGTTCCTGACGCCGCACGACGCCCTGGTTAGCTTGGGCGATGGCAAGGCGGATCGGCTGGCATCGATGCTTTCGGAAAGCGTATTCGGACGCAAACAGGATTCGTTCGACGAAGACGACGAGTCCGCATCTGATGATCGCGACGCGAAAGGGGTCGGTTTGGCGGGCCAACTCACGATTGGCCAGCTGCGTCTGGCTCGCTCCTTGGCCAAGAGCCGCATGTCGCATGAGGAAAAGCTGCGGCATGTCTTTCTTTCCGTGATGGCGCGGTTCCCGACAGACGTTGAAATGCGCAAAGCATCGAGTATCTACGCATCCGCCCAAGACAACGAGATCCAGGCCATGGAGAATCTCATTTGGGCGCTGACCAGAACTCAAGAGTTCGTCAACGAGCATTGATCGAAGACTGGTCGGTTTCCTGCGACCTGTCTGTCCGTCGGCCTATTCTTTCGCGGTCGATTCCGCCTCGGGGACTTCGCTGATTTCGTCCCGCGGATCAGAACTGCTTCGCTTCTTTAGATACATTTTGATCGGGACTTCTCCGAATGTGAGTTGATCCCGTAGTACGCCGAGCAAATAGCGACGGTAGGACACCGAAAAACCGGAAGGGTTGTTGCACATCAGCACGATCGTAGGCGGCTGGGTCCCAACCTGAGTCGCGTAGTAGATCTTTGGCCGCCGGTGATGATGCAAGGGCGGTGGATGGTGGTTAATGGCGTCTCGGATGAGCCGATTCAGCTGTCCGGTCGTCACGCGCGATTGTGACTGCTTGTAGAGCATCTGGGAATGATTGAGCAACGCCTTAACGTTCTTTCCCGTGGTTGCAGTTACGAACGCGACGGGCACGTGCCACATCGTTCGAAACGTATCGCGCAAATACTTGACCCAACGTTCCGTTGCCATCTGGTTGCGATACAAATCCCACTTGTTGACCACAAAGATGCAGGGCTTGTACTGCTCAGCAATATAGCCAGCTAATTGCTTGTCGACTTTGCTGATGCGTTGCGAAGGATCGAAGAATAGCAGCACCACGTCGGCCCGACGAACACTCCGCTTGGCCCGGTGCGTGCCGAAAAAATCAATATTGGTTCGCACACTCTTGGACTTCCGCAAACCCGGGGTATCGATCGCTGTGAACACCTTGCCGTCGAGTTCGAAGCGAACATCCACGCTGTCGCGAGTGGTCCCGGGCACTTCGCTAACAATCATGCGATCCGCTTTGGCCAGCGTGTTGACGAAGGTGCTCTTGCCGACATTTCGGCGCCCGACGATGGCCACCTTCATCTCCGATACTTCTACGGCTTGATCCTGCAGTGGCGGAGGAAGTCGCTCCAGAATCATATCAAGCAGTTGTTGCCGATTGCGATTCGCCTTGGTGCTGCAGCAGATGAGCTTTCCGCGACCAAGACGATAGAACTCATCGGCTTGTGACGTCACGACATCCGAGTCTGTCTTGTTCGCCACACAGATGATTGGCTTGTCGATGTAACGCAGGCGTCGGGCGACTTCCTGGTCCAGAGGAGCAAGTCCGGCCTGCGTGTCGACGACAAACAGCACAACATCGGCCGACTCGATGCCGGCCGAGATTTGACCCTCGACTTCCGTCGTGAGATTGTCTTGGTCGACGATCCCCATGCCTCCGGTGTCGACCAATTCAAAGAAGCGTCCGTCCTCTTCCATCAAGAACGACATGCGATCACGCGTCACGCCAGCCATGTCATCCACAATCGCTAGTCGACGCTTGGCCAACCAGTTGAGGATGCTGGACTTGCCGACATTCGGCCTGCCAACGATAACGACTTGAGGTACCTTCATAACGAATCCGCGCGTCAACGCGGGCGAAACGGCGAGAGGGACCGGACGCGACTGAAAACCGGAGGACTGAGGCCTTCCTCTCCCAACCCACCAGGGGACCGGTCATCCGTCGCCGCTGACGCAACGACATGCGCACGGAAAGGAGGCGCCAACCTGTGGATAATAGAGCATCCAGCCACTCAAGAAAAGAGACTGGACAAGCTACGTTGACACCCGCATGATACGTCAGATTCGGCGGCGGCAGCCCGACCGGACAGTTCGCCTTACGAGAGTCTTGGAGTCACGGAACCGACGATTGATGTCCCACATCCGCCGAATTGTCCGTCAGCGTTTGGAAAGCCTGCAGCGAGCCGGCGTCCAGCAGCTCCCATGCCCCGTCGATGACGCGTCGCCTGAGACGGTCTCAGAAGGTGATCGTTCCGTGCTCACGGCCAATGCGGTGCAAGTCGAGCCAATCCGTGAGGGCTGCGACCAGCCGCAAGCGTCATCGCGTCCAACCTCTGAGCCAAAGCCCTCCCCATCGGAAGAAGTGACAATCCCACTGATGAGTGATCTTGTATCGCCCAAGTCGTTGACCTTGGAACAGCGTCGTTCTGAGCTAACAAATCTTTGCACCTCCGTCACGGCCTGTAAGAAGTGCCCCGAGCTGGTCGCCAACCGGACGCAGACGGTATTCGGTGTTGGCAGCCCAGAGGCTCGGCTGCTGTTCTTCGGTGAGGCGCCGGGGGCCGACGAAGATCGGCAAGGCGAGCCCTTCGTCGGTCGTGCGGGGCAGTTGTTGACGAAGATTATTGAGGCCTGCACCTTATCGCGCGACGATGTCTACATCATGAACGTGCTGAAGTGTCGGCCGCCAAAGAATCGTAACCCCAGCCCAGAAGAAGCGCTCAACTGTCGTCCGTACTTTGAGCGTCAGCTGGAGATTATTCGCCCGGAGTACATCTGTTGCCTGGGCTCCATCGCCGCCACCACCTTGTTGGAGACCAAGCAATCGATCGGCAAGATGCGCGGCCGCTTGCATGATTGGCGCTGGGCGAAAGTGCTAGTCACGTATCATCCCGCATATCTGCTACGCAATCCAAACGCGAAGCGCGATGTGTGGAATGACATGCAGTTTCTGATGCGTGAGATGGGTGTTGAACTACCGACTTGAGATCACGCGGAAACGATTAGCTTTCGCAACACGCCGCGGAAGTCGCGCATCTTAAGAGGCATTTTTGCAACCACGCGATGGTCGCTCAAAGCCGCCTCCTGCACGTAGTTGGACTGCTTCTCGGCCAACAGCAAGATGGCCGGCATTCCCTTGGTTCGATTCAGTTGACCAATACGATTGAAAGCATCGAGTCCTGTTTTGCCGAGGCTGTGGCAACCAAAGACGATGCAATCCGCCACCTGATCTTCGGATTCACAGCGTTCGATGGCCCGCGATGGATCGCTCATCACCAACACGCGATAGCCAACCTTCTTCAGGCCACGACGAAACACATCCTGCATCTCAATGTTCGAATCAACAATCATCACAGACTTGTCGCGACCCTCTTCCAACGCCGATTCGCCCGTGCCATCGTCTTTGGCTTTCAATCGACTGGCGACAAGCTTCAGGTCGGTCAGGTATTCGGTGGGCGTTTGATACCGTCGATTGACGTTTAACTCCATCGCCTTTTGCACGACCATGATGATGCGCCGCGGACAATCCGGAACCAACTCGTCGAGCGGACGAATGCTCTCGAATCGTGTCTTACTCAATCGCTGGCTACGGTCTTTTGATTCGGCCAAAGGAGCTTCACCGGCCAACATGTGATAGAACATGCAGCCCGCAAAATAAATGTCGCTACGCGGATCATCTTTGCGACAACCTGTGGATCGTTCCAAGCCGGCGTAATCGATCGTCCGTGGATTTACCGCATCATCAAAGTCCACGTCGCTGCCGCTGACGCCGGCCAGTCCAAAGTCGACCAACTGAGCACGGCCGGTGCTGGACATCAACACGTTGGACAACTTCATGTCCCGATGATGGATGCCAAACTCGGCGGCGTAGGCAAGTCCCGCAGCAATGTCGGTAGAAAATTTTAGCGCTTCATCGGGACTTAACTTCTTGCGCACTCGAACAAACTCGCGCAGATTCCGCCCTTCGATGAAATCCATCACCATGAAATGACTGCGTCGGCTCGAGTGCACATCGTAGATGGGTACGATGTTCGGATGCCTTAGCTTGGCACCCATCTTGCCCTCGCGGATGAATTGATCGCACATCACCGGATCGTCGCTGAAACGCTTTCGCAACACCTTTACAGCAACGACTTTGCCAGTCTCTTTGTGGACGGCCCGATAGACACGGGCGAATGACCCCGTTCCGACGAGATAGAGGACCTTGTAATCGCCGTAAAAGAACCCGGTCTTTTCCCCCCGAGCCAATTTTTCGACTTGATAGTTGGTCAGCAGACCACGGCGTACCAGCGCCCGTTGCAGTTCAGTCGACGAGACGTTTCGAGTGCCAAATTCCCCCCAAACCGATTCCAGCTGGCGGTGTTCCAGCAGATTCAGGTCGAATGCGCGGCGAGCGAATTCTTCAGCCGATTTCTCGACCATCGACATGGGGAATCCTTCGACGCGGAGGGCGTCTCAACCGAGGGGCGGGGAACTAGCTAACCTCTTCTCAACGTTTATCTTATGCGATTTCACGACGCGTGGCAACGAAGCGGAATCCGTCAACCATCTCAGCCACGGGTCACTTCTCGCCATCACCTTCCAACGATTTGCGATAATGATTGCGCTCCTGTCGCGTCGCCTCAAGATCAAACAGCAGGTACTTCATGTCCAAACGAAGCTGACTGATCGCCTCCTGCACCAGCGCCAAGATCCGCTGTCGACGCCGGGTGCTGTCGACCACGCGTTGATAGACCGTTTCAATCTTCGCACGATGTTCTGAAGGCAGCGTTGTGATGAGGTCGCCCAAGTCGGAGACGTCTTTCGGCAACGGCTGATTATTCGGGCGGGCAAAACGGGTGGTCTTCATTGGTGCCTTTCTTTCGTTGACTGACAAAGTGCGATGCCACCCAATACGCAGAGACCATGCCAGTTCTGCGTCTGCCGCCACGAATCTTCCACAACTCGTTAGACGCAAAAGAGTTAGAGCAACAGTATCTTTTTTGGGGTTGGTCCGAGAGGTTGTCAAAATGCCTCATCTGATCTGGAAAAACAACGCAACTGCCGCTATACGCACCAGTTATGACTTCGTTCGCGCTGCGGTCATGTGTTGCCAAATGGCCACGTAGTCCCATTACGAGACAACCTCCAAAGGAGGGACGATGCGAGCTTGCGTCTGCCTGATCGGAGCACTCTTAATCAGCGGATCCACTTACGGGATTTGCGTCGGCGCGCCGCTGGACTGGGAAGTTGGAAGAGCGGACTGCCAGTATTTGACGCGATCGCATGAGAAGATCCGTGAAGCCGATCCTAAGTTCGCGTCCGTCGAAGCGCTCGAGGTCCGCGCTGGAAATGGCTCCCGTATCTACGCCCAGCGGCGAGTTGATCCATCACTGATCATTGAAGATCTCACGGTTCGCGTCTGGATCCGATCGGATCGACGCGGGATTCAGGTTTTGGGACGAATTGTGCTGCCCAACTCGCTCGATCCCCAATCCGGCCTCCCCGATACATTGCTGGTCCCCGGCGAGATCTACCAATCGCAAGGGCAGTGGCGTGAGCTGACGCTGACGAAGACCCCCAAGCACTTTCGCGATCGACTGAGGGTCCTAAGAGCCCGGGTCGAGCGACCGGTTGACCCGCGCGGCGCATATCTGGAGGCCGTCGTCCTAAATGTCTACGGCGGGCCGGGCACGACCCAAATCTGGATCGGCGACATGAGCATGCAAGGTGCTATCCGGCCGCTTGAGCCGTTGCCGACTCGTGATGGCCCAGCGACTGCGGCACAACGCAGGATCAGCGCCGGACCGGAATTGCGCGTGTCGAGGCTTTCGGTCGACGGCAAGCCTTTCTTCCCCAGGATCATTGACCATCGGGGAGAGCCGTTTGAACTTCTCGAGCGTTTGGGTTTCAACACGATTCACCTGCCGCAGTTGCCAAGCCCAGAGCAGCAGGATGAAGCACGGCGGCTCGGGCTGTGGTTAGTTTGCCCTCCGCCCGGCGAGATCAACAAAGGACTATCGAATTACCCTGCCGTCTTGGCGTGGCATTTCGGGGATGATGTCTCCACACAGGCCGGTGTTCGCCGTCGTGTCGACGCGCTGCGCCGTCACGATTCACGCAACCGAGTGTTGGTGGGCGGCGCGTCGGAGTTTCAATGGATCGCCAGTCGTCAGGTCGACGTGTTGCTGCGGGACCGTGCGCCGCTGGGGACAAGCTTCGCGCTATCGGATTACGGCAAATGGCTCGACCAGACCTCACGATTGGTTCGTCCTGGTACACCGTTCTGGGCTCGCATTCAGACCGAATTGCCCGCATCGATCGTTCAACAGGCGTCATTACTTGCCACGCCGCCTCACAACGCATCTGCTCGAGTTGAATTGGAGCAGATCCGACAGCTTGCTCTTGCCGCGCTTGCGGCCGGTTCGCGCGGGCTTTGGTTTCGCTCGGACAATCCACTCGACGCACAGCACGAGGACGCGCAGCACCGTCGCCTCATCCTGGAAAGACTAAACCTCGAACTCGCCATGTTCGCACCTTGGGCGATGGGTGGACATCGCGTGGGTGAGGTACAAGGCAACAATCCGCGGCGAAGAATCGTGGCACTGACGACCGAGCGCTCTCGCCTGTTGATACCGACTCAACACCACAGGCACGGGCAGTACGTCAGTTCTGCGAGCAAAGAGAAGAGCACGATGGTAGTGGCGGGTGTGCCCGATTCGTCCGGAGTCTATCTGCTGTCGCCGATTGGTCTGTTGAGGCTGCCGCATCGACGGATTAGTGGCGGGATTGAGATTGTCGTCGACCACGCCGATTGCGACACGGCCATTCTGATGACCGAGAGCGGTTTGGACGCTTCCCATCTGCATCAGCTCATCGACAAGACGAAGACGCGGGCGGCGATTCTTGAATACCGCATTGCGCGACGTGCCTTGGAAGAATTGGTTGAGCAATCGAAAGCGAATCTAGAATCCGTTCTCTCGCAGCAAGGCATCAGTCAGGCACAGGACCATCTGCAGCATTGTCAAAGATTACTCGAAACAGGCGACGTCACGGATGTGTTTAAGTCGGCCCAGGAGGCTCGTCATGCCGTCGCTCGAGTTCGGCATGGCATTTGGAAAGACGCTGTGCGACTGCCTCTTGAACGGCTTAGCGAGCCGACAACGGTGGCGTTTCACCTCCTGAGTGCCAGCGATGAGCCGGCGCCCGCGACAAGACAGTACCTCTGGCCCGGAGGCGACTGTGAAAACCTGACGCAGATGATTCGCATGGGCTGGCGTCAGCAGCAGTCCGCGTCTCCGGACCTCGACACCTATGTCGCCCTATCCCCCGAACAACCAAAGGGCGGAGATCATTGCCTACGCATTCGGGTCGTTCCGCGATCTCAGGAAGCGGCGGATGTGGTGGTCGAAAGTCCTCCCATCTGGATCGATTCGGCGGCCATCGACGTGCGGAAGGGGCAGCGAATTCGCGTGGCCGGTTGGGTACGCATTGACCAACCGATCAAGGGCAGCTTAGACGGATTAATGATCAGCGACTCAATTGGCGGACCCGAGCTCGCTTTGCGTTTGAAGCAGACCGATGGCTGGCAAAGTTTTGAAATGATCCGAGCGGCTGATCAGGACGATCAGCTCGTATTGCGGTTCTCTCTCTCGGGCATCGGCGAAGTCTGGCTTGACGATCTTCGCGTGACTCCTGCCGACCCATCCCAGGTTGCGCGCCGCAACCGGTAAGCCCACGAACCATCGACTCATTTGTTCCGTGCTGGCGATTTGTGTATCGTGAGTGGGCGGTGTTCGACCGTCGGAATACAACCAGAACAGGGAGTGGCCTCTCGTGACTATCATCGGCGGTGCGGTCGTTTTTCTGGTCTTGCTCCTTGCGGTCATTGTCGCCGTCGTCTTGCTGCGAAGTCGCCAGGCACCTCCAGTGGAGGAGCCAACGCTTTCGCTGGACGTGCAGATTCTGCAGCCGCGCGATCTGACTGGGCTCACGCGTTTGGAGATCTACAATCTTCCGATGCATTTGTCGGCGGTCGTTATAGCGCCCGCGGGGCGAGGTGCAATGCGGCCCGGGCACGCGGAGCTTGGTGAAGCCTTAGATGGGCTCTCGCCAGGACTCGGCGATGCCTTTCAGTCCCATCAGCCTCATGTCAGTAATTGGCCCTCACAGCTCAGCACCGAAGGCTTTGTCCGTTCTTTTTTTCGCCATGTTCCGCTGCCCGGGAACGCCGGCAAGGGCAGTGAGTGGTGTAGTTTGGCGGGACGGATTGAAACGCAGGATGAATCGCTCTTGGTCGGCTTGGTCTGTCGCGCAGAGCGATCAAACAGTCTGGGGCAGATCATTGTGGAGCGGTCATCCAAGTGGCTAGATATCGTTCGCGTTCGGCCGGAGTGAGGCCGATCGACTCATCTCGCGAGTGGGGAACCAATGACCGGAATCTTGAGAGAGGACGCCCGACAGATCTGGCAGGCTGGGGTCGACGCGGTGCGCAGCGAGCCGCTCGTTCAAAGACATATCTCGGTTGGTGATAACCGGCTTTCGATCAGCGATCTATCGTGGTCACTGTCGTCGATTAATCGAATCGTTGTGGTGGGTGCCGGTAAGGCAGGTGCGGGAATGGCCGCCGGCTTTGAGCAGGCGCTGGGTCCGGACCTGCTGCGCGAGAAGCAGGTTACCGGTTGGGTCAACGTACCCGAGAATTGTGTCCGTCCGTTGCAGAAAGTGCATCTGCACGCGGCGCGCCCGGCCGGCCGCAATGAACCGACGCCCGCGGGCGCGCAAGGTACCGACGAGATCCTCAAACTGGTTCGTTCTCTCGGCCCCTCGGACCTCTGCGTGTGCCTCATCTCCGGCGGTGGCTCGGCCTTGATGCCCGCGCCGATCGAAGGCGTGTCGTTGGAGGACAAATTGCTGGTCACTCGATTCTTGAGCGGAGCCGGTGCCAACATCCAACAGCTCAATGCCGTTCGCAAATCTCTGAGCGCGATCAAAGGAGGTGGGCTTGCGCGTGAGTGTACGGCAGGGCATCTCGTCACGTTGATCATTTCCGATGTCATGGGCGATCCTCTCTCAGTCATCGCCTCGGGACCAACCATCGTGGATGAGGATCCGCGCGGCGTAGCGGCTGAAGCGATGAAAGTGCTCGACGAATTCGACATGGAACGGTCCGACTTGCCTCAACATCTGTGCGGAATCGTGCGGCAAACACTCTCCGGTGTCGACCAAAAACAGCCAACCGCGCAGATCGAAAACCGAGTGATCGGAAACAACCAGACCGCCACACTCGCATCGCTCGAGGAAGCCGAGCGACGTGGATATAGCGTGCGAGCCCTCGAAACCGAGTCGGCCACGACGACCGCAGAAGAAGTCGGCCGGCAAATGGCCGATCAGATGTCAGTGGCAAAAGCAACAGATCGATTGTGCTTTGTCAGCGGCGGCGAGCCCGTCGTGAAGCTCATCGATCGCGACCAGCGTGGTCTGGGCGGTCGCAATCAACAGCTCGTGTTGGCCGGCCTCATGCGATGGCTGGAAGCGGACGAACCCATCGCTGGACGGATCCTGTTGTCCGGTGGCACAGACGGCGAAGACGGTCCCACGGATGCGGCGGGCGGATTCGTCGACGGTTCGGTGTTCCAGCGAATGCAGCAACTCGAACTCGACCCGGCCGCTTTTCTACGACGCAACGACGCGTATCACTTTCTTGAAGCAACCGGTGGCCTGATCCAGACCGGACCCACTCACACCAACGTCTGTGATGTGCGGATTGGGCTGCTGCAGCGGTGACCCGCAGCACATCGAACGGTGCCTGTGACTAAGGCGCCCCGATCACAACGGCTGCGGCCTGACCAGTTGGCGATTGGCTCAGTTTGAGCGCCAGCGGTTGATTTCGTTCCAGCGGCTCGTCTTTGACGACATTCACTGGGCAGTTCGGATCCGGTGTCTGGTAGTTCAGCGTATGAGGAACTAGGTGTTCGTTGAGCGCCAGAACACTGCCGACTAACTCAACGGCTCCGCTTCCTGCGCCAAGATTGCCGAACAGACTCTTGAGAGCCGTCACGGGAATGTCACCGACCGACCGCTGAATCGCGGTGGCTTCCGCGATATCGTGTTCGATGGAGCTGAGACCGTGGGCGTTGACGTGATTCAGGTCAGCCAGCTTCGCGTCCGAAGAACGTAACGCTTGTTCGATCGAACGCTGGATGGCGACATCCATGCCAACCTGGTCGGTCGCGGTCGAGTTACCCCAGCCACGGAGGCTGCACAGAATGCTGGCTCCCCGTCGCTCGGCGTGTGCACGGCTTTCGAGAATCAATGCAGCTGCACCTTCGCCGTTGACCATGCCGTCGCGATCGGCGTCGAACGGACGACTGGCCGCTTGAGGATCGTCCGATCGATGTGACAACTTGAGATCATGCCGATAGATCCAACCGGTCAATTCGATTCGCGTTCCCATTCCACCGACGATCATGACGTCCGCAGCGTTGCGATGGATGACCAGCATGGCTTCGATCAGGGCCGCAAGACTGGAGACATCACCCATCACGATCGTATTGTTGGGCCCTCGCGCATCATTGGCGATGGCAATATGACAGGCCGCCATATTCGGCAGATTCTTCAGCATCCATAGCGGATACATTTCGCTTGGAAAGCTCTCGCCGAACTGGTCGAAGCTAAACTCGTTGTGCTCTGCGCACTTTGCGAATAGATCCACGGTGTCGTAGATGTCGCCATACAACATTTCGCTGCCGAACAACGAACCGATTCGATCCGGATCCGCCGGCTCGCCCTCAAAGCCGGCGTCCTTCATGGCCAAATCCGCGGCGGCGAAAGCAACCTGAATCTCACGGCACATCACCTTCAGTGCCTTGCGCGGACGCACGTACTGCTTGGGCTCGAAATCCTTCAATTCGGCGCCGAAATTCACCGGCATCGAAGTGTTTTCTAGGCTAGCGATTCGCGCGACACCGCTTTGTCCAGCGCGCAGCGATGTCCAGAAGTCTTCCCGACCGATCCCTACGGGAGTGACGACGCCAACACCAGTAACGACTACTTCACGGGACGAATTGATCACTGACTGAAAACGACCTCTAAAACCGAAAGTTTCGCGACACTTCGTCGGTAAGGGGATGTACGTCGCTCATCTTCGCCCGAATGCCAGTGTCGTGGCGAGCAATCGAAAGCAGGACTCGCCACACGATCGCATTGATAGCGACCTTTCGGGTCGACTTGACAACCGAAACTCGATCAATCCTACCCCTGCCCGCTCATCCCCTCAAGGACAAGCAGAGACGTTCAAAGATGACAACACACGCCGGTGATATGTAGTGGACAACGGCATGTCGGAGAACCAAATCCAAGCTCAACGTCTGGAATTTTGATTTCGATCTGGAATAATGTCCGGTATTCGAGATAGGCGCAAAAATCGGCACGTCTTGTGCTGTTTTCCAAGCTTCATGGGGTCGGACGCATGAAGGCAGTGCTTTGCCTGACGTGAGGCACGATCAATTTCCGATGTCAAGGATGGTCCACCAACTTACGTATTGAGGGCCAACTCAGACCGTCACGATTTCTTGATATTCGCCAGCCGTCAGTCTGGCCTCGGAAATATGAGCCAATCTCCTAGTTCGGTTCACGAGAACTTCTCGTTGACCGCCGCCCGTCATATCGTCAAGGACTGCTTCAAGCCCAATGCGTTCATCTACTGGACGGACTTCCTCGTGAGCTACGGGCTTGGCATCTTTTGTTTCCAGAAGGTACGCGGTGGCAATATCTTCGTGCCACACCAGGGATTCACGGGGAGCTTTTCGCAGATCTTCTTCTTCCTTGCTTCATGTTTACTCTTCTATCGAGCCGCCCTCTTCATTCATGAAATCGTTCATCAGCGCGGTGTCGCGTTGCACGTGTTCCGCTTCGTCTGGAATCTGACCTGCGGAATCCCATTTCTGATTCCGTCGTTTGTCTACTACACCCACATCGATCATCACCGACGAAATCACTATGGAACCGAACACGACGGTGAATACATCGACTTGGTCCGGCGGGGTCCGTTATACATCCTGTTCTATCTGAGCTGGTCGTTTGTTGTGCCCGCGCTGGTGGTCGCGCGATTTCTGATTTTGACACCGATCGCGTGGACTGTTCCCGGGGCACGCACGTGGATCCATCGTCACGCATCATCGATGGTCATGGATCCCACCTACATTCGACCTCTGCCCACGAACAAGACGCTTCGCATTATTTACATCCAAGAAGCAGGATGCTTTCTCTGGTGCTTGGGGGTCGCGATGTTCGCCCCCTTGGTCCTAGGTCGTTGGCCGATCCCCTTCCTGATTCACGCCTACTTGATGGCCGTGGTGATCGTGCTGGTGAACTCGGTGCGGACCCTGGTTTCTCACCGCTGGGAGAACTCGGGCGGCGAGATGACGTTTATTGATCAGCTGCTTGATTCAGTGAACTTTCCTTATCACCCGATAACGGGCGAACTCTGGGCCCCCGTCGGCTTGCGTTATCACGCCTTGCACCATCTCTTCCCATCCATGCCTTATCACAACATGCCGAAAGCCCATCGACACTTGATGGAGCAGTTGCCCGAAGATTCGCCGTATCGGAAGACCGTCGGCCAGTCACTGCCGAGTGTTCTGATGTCGATTCTCAAGCGGTCGCAGGAGGCGGCGATCCCAAACTCTGCGGAATACCGACTGCACAAGATTGCTCAACGGATCAACACGACCGCCGCGAAGTAATTTCTGCTGATTAACCCTCCAATTCCAGGTGGAGCCCGTTAGTGGTTGGGCGCGCGCTGTTGAGTGGTTAGGATGAGAGGGGCGACAGGCCGGCGCCTCGCCAACTTTCTCCCCTTCGACTGCCTCGCAGGAAGATCCAGTCAATGAATAGCTATTTCATCGCGCACCGCTCATTCTTTTCGCAAGTTCAATCTACAATCGCTGTCGCTCTGTTGGCCGGCTTGCTTCTTGGTCCGGCTCAACTTCTCGCGAATGAAGCGTCCGTTGGTCTTGTGCCGACGAAGCCCGAAAAAGGTCCTTTTGTCGAGACGGACCAGGGATTCATGGTGCCGTACACCGCCAGCATTCCGGGAACCGACGCGACCTTCGAGATGATACCGATTCCCGGGGGCAAGTTTTCGATGGGGAGCCCGGCAGACGAACCGGAACGAAATGATGATGAAGGGCCCCAACGTGAGATCACCCTTCAACCATTCTGGATGGCCAAATGCGAGGTTACCTGGAGCGAGTATCGGCCCTACATGACGATGTACGACGTGTTCAAAGACTTTGAGTCCGAGGGCATTCGGCAGGTCAATGATGGCAACAAGGTTGATGCGATTACGGCTCCCACGCCGCTTTACGATCCGTCGTTTACTTTTCTCTTGGGCGAAGAACCCAAGATGCCGGCCGTCACGATGAGTCATTACTCGGCTCGCCAATACAGCAAGTGGCTGAGCAATATGTCGAAAGTGTTTTATCGACTCCCGACAGAAGCCGAATGGGAATATGCCTGCCGTGCCGGCACCAAGACTGCCTATTCATTCGGCGACGACACCGATTCGCTGGATGACTACGCATGGTACTACGACAACTCGGACGATATGTATCACGACGTCGGACAGAAGAAACCCAATGCGTTTGGCCTGCATGACATGCACGGGAACGTGAGCGAAATCGTCTTGGATCAGTATCACGAGGATGCTTATCAAAAGAAGGCGACAACCAGCGACAAAGCGGTTGTTTGGACAGAGAAGATGTTTCCTCACGCGATTCGCGGTGGCAGCTGGGCTGATGATCCACCAGCGCTCCGCAGCGCCGCTCGAGCACAAACCGAAAACTGGCGGGAAGAGGATCCCAACCTGCCGAAAAGCCCATGGTGGTTCACCGACGAACCGTCGTTGAATGTCGGATTCCGTTTGGTGCGTCCGCTTGTTGCACCGGCAACAGCCGAGCAGCGAGCCCGATACTGGGAGATCGACAACGAGGAACTTCGCCAGGCCGTCGAAGATCGTTTGGCCGAAGGTCGCGGTGTGCAGGGAGTGGTTGATGGGGAACTCCCCGCCTTGGTCAAGGAAAAGACCAGGTAGACAGCCGTACCGAAATATCTTGTGTCCTCGCGCGTGGCTGCACTTCAAAACCTCAGCCGCATGAACTCCTTGATGCGATCGGTGATGGCCGGCTCCACGGGGAGTCGTTCCATGCTACTGGCTCCGTAGAAACCAACCACGCCTTCGGTCTGATCGAGAATGAACTGAGCATCGGCGGGCTCGGCAATCGGTCCACCGTGGCAAAGCACCAGGATTTCCGGATTCACTCGTTTGGCGGCGTCGTGCATTTCTTGGACGCGCGCGGCCGCCGTTTCTAGCGTAAGCGCCGTTTGAGCACCGATCGTGCCTTTGGTCGTCAGTCCCATGTGTGGAATCAAGATGTCGGCTCCTGCTTCGGCCATGGCAGTCGCCTCGTCCGAATTAAAGGCGTAAGGCGTCGTTAACATGTTCAATTGACGGGCCGCGCGGATCATGTCGACCTCGAGCCCAAAGCCCATCCCAGTCTCCTCCAAGTTCGCTCGGAAAGTTCCATCGATCAAACCGACCGTGGGGAAGTTTTGCACACCGGAAAATCCCGCGGCGTCGATCTGTTTCAGGAACAGAGACATGTGTCGGAACGGATCGGTACCACAGACACCCGCCAACACAGGTGTGTGCGTCACTACCGGAATGACTTCGTGTGCCATGTCGATGACAATCGCATTGGCGTCGCCGTAGGCGAGGAGACCGGCTAACGAACCACGACCTGCCATACGAAAACGCCCCGAGTTGTAGATGACGATCAGATCAATGCCACCCGCTTCCTCAAGCTTAGCGCTCAACCCGGTTCCGGCGCCTCCGCCAACGATCGGTTGACCGTCAGCCACTTTGGCACGCAATCGCTGTAGAATGTCTTCTCGCTTGAATAAGCCCATCGTTCGGTCCTTGCCGGTCGGTGCTGGAATTTGCTCGTAAGCTTCCTGAAACTCGTCATCTTAACCTCTGAACTTGTCCCTTCGTCAGTCCCATCAGCAATGATCCCTGCGAAACGAACCGCAGCTTTTTACCGCTGGCCACTGCGAAGCGGTTCCGTGTCGCAATTGTCTTTTGTATGAGTACGATTGAGGACGCAACGATGCGCGAACCTTGCAAGCTGCATTACGATCCGAATGAGAAGACGTCCGAGTCATGAGACCGAACTATGGTTCGCATTGCTGATCACGCCATTCTGATCCTGCTGTTATCGTTCATCTTGCCAGCCGTCGCTGATGCGGAAGTTGAGGTGCGCGACGAGCGTTTGAAGTTAACGATGTTGGCCGAGCATCCAGACATCGTGACACCCGTCGGCATGGCAATCGACAGACAAGACCGGATCTATGCGATCGAGTCACACACGCACTTGGCACCCGAAGACTATGATGGGCCGCCGCACGATGTGATCAAGGTCTTTCAAGCGAACGGTGAGCAGGGCTCGGCCAAGACACCGTTTGTATTCGCCCAAGGTTTGACAGCCGCCATGAATCTGGCCTTTTCGCCGGACGGAATTCTCTATGCCGTGTGCGCTCGAGAGGTCATCGCCATGCCGGATCGCGACGGCGACGGTCGCTGCGACGAGCTGCAACGAATCCTCACGCTGAAAACGTCCGAGCGCTATCCGCACAACAGTCTGCTAGGGATCACCTTTGACCGCCATGGATGGTTGTACGTCGCGCGCGGGAATATCTCGTCGCGCAAGTACCGCTTCGAAGGGTTGGACGATTCCTTCGTTGCCGGGTATGGTGATGGCGGCAACATTGTCCGCTGCCGACCCGACGGTAGTCAGATCCAAGAATTCGCAACAGGTTTCTGGAATCCATTCGACATCAAGTTTGACGTCGACGGCCGACTGTTGTGTGTCGATAACGATCCGGACGCCCGCGGTCCGAATCGGCTGATGCACATCGTGCGGGGCGGCGACTATGGCTATCGGTCACTTTTTGGCGGCGGCGGCAATCATCCCTATCAAGGTTGGGATGGTTCCTTGCCGGGGACGCTGCCCATGATCAGTGGAACCGGTGAAGCTCCGTCGGGGGTCATCGACTGTCGGCGACTCTCTTTCCCCGTCGAGTATCGCAATGGCATTCTGGTCACGGTGTGGAACGAGAACACGATCGAGTTGCACAAGACCGTAGCCGCCGGCAGCTCGCTACGTGCCACGCGAGAAGTCTTGGTGTCGGGGCCGAACGACTTTCGTCCGGTCGCGCTGGATTGCGACTCGAATGGCAATCTCTATTTCACCGACTGGGTGCTCGTGGATTATCCCAACCACGGACAGGGTCGCATCTGGAAACTCTCGACTCAGGACGGGGTCGAGCAACTCGAACCCATTCGACAATTTGAGAAACCGGCTTCCTCTGTTGCCAGCACGCCAGCGAAAACAGAATCTGTCGACATCTTGATCGACCGCTTGACCAGTTCCGACCCATTTGCCCGCCACGCGGCAGGAGTGGCGCTCTCGGCAAGGGAACATCACCCTGCACTGCTTCGCGCGACGCACCACTCCGATGCCAGAATTCGGCTAGGAGCCTTGCTTGCTTTGAAGCGTGGCCGATGCGAGCAAGCCGCATCCGTTGCTTCGCGGTTGTTGTCCGACCCCGATTCCCGCGTTCGCCAGGCCGCATTGATCTGGATCGGAGAGTCGGGTTGGTCAGAGCTTCGCGACGAGTTGATTCGCTCAATCGAAACAGATGACGTCTCCGCTCAGTTGCTCGAAACGTACATTGCCACGGTTGAGGTTCTGCACCCGGAGTTTATCAGGGAACATCAAGCCCAGAGTCGCGAAAGGGCGCGTGATCTGCCGCGTAAGACCGATGTTGAAGACTTGCTTCGACTTGTGCTGAATCCAAAGCGTTCGGCCACTTTGCGAGCCATTGCGCTCACGCGGCTACCGATCGAGTCCAATCAGATCGGCCGACGACAACTCATGGAGCTGGCAATCAAAGGGCACACAGTCCTACGCGCCGCGGCCATTGATCGAGTGGCCAACGACCCGCACGAAGCGGTCACCGAATTGCTGCTGGCGATTGCCATCGATTCCGATGAATCAGCTTACATTCGCAACCTTGCGTTGCTGGCGTTGGAGGGTCGCGATCCGTCGCCGATTTCAGCGCTGCTAGATCTGTTTGAGAAGAACGTCGACTCGATCCAACGACAGTTGGTCCGCACACTGTCCACCTATGGTGTCACCGACGAGATACGGGATGCCTTTATCCAGCAACACTCCGTCGCAACGGGTGGGGTTCGCGAGCAAATCGAACTGGCCTTACGCTTGGCAGGAATTGAGGCGGATCTCGCCATACCCCAGCGTCCCTTGATACTCGACCAGTGGCAGGATGTCGCCCAACAGGATGGTAATCGAGCTGCCGGGCACCGCGTGTTTCGTTCGACGCAGATCGGTTGTGCGAAGTGTCACACCATCAACGGGCTGGGGGGTCGCCTGGGACCAGACCTCAGCCACGCCGGGCAATCGCTCAGTCGCACGCAAATCGTTCAGTCGATTGTGAATCCGTCCGACCAGTTTCCCCCGCAGTATCAAGCGTGGGTCGTGACCACGATGGATGGACGTATCTTCAGTGGTTTACAACTTGATCACAAAGCGCGCGGTGCGATTGAATTGTTCACGACGGAAGGTCGTACAGAACGCTTTGAGGCCGCTGACATCGACCTGTACGAAGCCACTCCACGCTCGCTGATGCCCGACGGATTGGTCGATCAGATGACCGTGACGGAATTCCGTGACCTGGTGACGTTTCTTTCTTCATTGAAATAGCCAGATCGGCCGCAAATACGATGAAATGCCTCGGACCGCGTTGGGTGCTGATTAGTTAGTGAATCGATTCTGGGAGTGATCTTGTGTCCGATGTTTCCCTCAACCTGCTCGTTTTAAAGACTCATGACGTGCAGCGCTTGCGATCGTTCTACGAGTCAATTGGGATCAGCTTCAAGGAAGAGCAGCACGGTCGAGGGCCACTGCATTTCGCTGGCCAGATGGGTCAAGTCGTCATTGAGATTTACCCATTAGCAGCGGACCGTCCAGTGGATGATTCAACACGGCTTGGATTCCGGATTCGTGACCCAGACCGCGTGGTGGAGGCGGTGCCATCAGCCGGTGGACGTGTTGTCACGGCACCGCGCGAAACAGAATGGGGCTATGCGGCGATCGTTGCCGATCCTGACGGGCGACGAGTCGAGCTGGTGAGAGGATGAGACCGATCCGTGCGGGATTACGATGCGAACAGCTTGTTGCGGATTTCAAGACAACCCGCGACAAGAAAGAAGATTAGGGCAGCCACGAGAAAGCATCTCGTGAGCCACGAATTCTTGTGTTTCCCTACCAGATCCTTGCGACCATTCAGGTACAGCAAGGCCATCGCAAGCATTGGGATACAAAGCGCACCGACGACCGCATATACCTTTTGGATCTGTTTGAAGTCCAGAAACAAGCCGATTCCCGGCAGCGTGGCAATCGCCCAAAGATAACTGCGATAAGCAAAGGAATTGACGTCGACCGCTGGCCGTCGCTCGGCCGCATCCCTTCGCTGCATCAGGCTCCAGGTATCAGCAAACAAATAGGGGACGCTCTGCCACACGCCGAGCAAGCTACTGAAAAAGGCGCCCCAGCTGCCGACCAAGAAAGCGACGCGCGCGTAAGGTCCGGCGGCACCCAGCGCGTCTTGCAGGCGATCAGCAATCAGGACGACCAAGCTGGCGCCCTTGGTGTTTTCGATTTCCCCGATTTCGCTGCCGATGATTATCATCGAAATGCCGAACAGCGCCGTCATCGTATACCCGACCGCCAAATCAATTCGGCAATAGCGAATCCATTCGGTCCCCGTGCGCTCTTCCTCACGGATCCAATAGCCATAACACAGAACGGTCAGTGTGCCTCCGACACCACCAATGAGTGCTACCGTCCATTGAAGTCCATCGCTCTGCATCCTGGGAATGGTCGGGAGGAAGAGCCCGGTAACCACGTCACGCCACGAAGGCTGCAAGGCAATGGCCGTCATGATGACGACGACAAACATGAGGCCGATACAGACACCCATTATTTTTTCGAACAGTCGATAGCCACCCAGGCGAACGAGAATGAAGGCAACGAAGCTGTGCAGCAGTCCGTAGATTATTTTGTCACGTGGCGCATCACTGATCTGAAAGATGGCGTGGCCAGCCACACCACAGGCACTCATCAACGCAGCCCCGACCAGAAAACTCCAAAGCAAGAGATAGGCCAGAAATAGCCATTGAACAGGCCTTCCAAAGCGCTCTGCGCTACCTTCGAGAAAGGTGCTGCCGGTGGTGAGCTGCCAGCGGGCCAATCCTTCGTTGATGACGAACTTGAGCGCCGCGCCGACGATCACGGCCCATACGACGGCTAAGCCGAGCTGCCCCCCGGCGAAGGCCCCCGTCGCGAGGTCACCCGCCCCGACGCCCGTCGCCGCGACCAGCACACCCGGTCCGATCAAAGCCAGCAGTTTAAGCCTGTTTGATTTCATTCGGTTGTCTACAGAAAATGAATCAGCCGGCAGCACCCAGTCGAGTGCGTATCATCATCTATGGCACCGGACTATCCCGCAAGCGGCGTCGACTACAATGGAGCGAATGACTTCCAGGCGCAGAGTGATCCTTTTTCGTTTGGCCGCGATCCTCCTGGGCTTGGCGCCGTTCGTGCTGGCCGAGCTCATCTTCGTTGCCCTGAACTGGGGTCATCCCAACGATCAGCTTGATCTTTACGTCGAGTTCACCGGCACTAAGCCGCTGTTCGTATTGAGCGACGACGGCGAACGTCGCGAGATTCCGCTGGGCCGACAATCGTTCTTTCGCCCAGAATCTTTCGCAGCCAGAAAAGCGGACGACGAATACCGCGTCTTCTGTCTGGGAGGCTCCACGGTTCAGGGAAGACCATACGCTATCGAAACTTCGTTCACGACCTGGCTTGAGCTGAGTCTTCAGACTGCGGATCCCTCACGGACGTGGGAAGTTGTCAACTGTGGCGGCGTATCCTATGCCAGCTATCGGTTGGCACCGATCCTGGACGAAGTACTCGACTACAAACCCGACCTGGTCATTCTTTACACCGGACACAACGAGTTTCTGGAAGACCGCACGTACGAGTCGGTCAAACGTCCTTCGCCAGCGTTCCGTGCCGCATGGACGATCGCAACTCGTGCTCGCATTTTCAATGTGGCCCGCGAAGTCTACGGTCGGGTCATCTATCCAGATCCGGAGCCCTTAAAGAAAGATCTGTTACCCGAGGAGGTCGAAGCACGCTTGGACTACCGAGGCGGTTTGGATAAGTACCATCGCGACGACACTTGGCGTGCCAACGTCGTCGAGCACTTCCGTTTCAACATTCATCGCATCGTATCCCGATGTCAGCAGGCCGGTGTTCCGATTTGGATTGTGGATCCGGTCTGCAATCTGCGTGATTGCCCTCCCTTCAAATCCGAGCTGCGAAAAGACATTCGGCCCGAGGAAAGTGAGCGTTGGGAGGAACTACGGCATGAAGCCAGCGAGTTCTATCGTTCGGATATGGCCAAGGCCTTAGGTTTACTCAAAGAAGCGCTGACGATCGACAATCAACACGCTGGCCTCTGGTACGACGTTGCCAAATGCCACGAGTCAATCGGTCAATTCGAACTGGCACGCGGAGCGTACATGCGATCGAAGGAGTTAGACATCTGCCCATTGCGAATCATCGAGCCTTTGCGCGAGGTGTTGCTCGAGGTGGCACAGGTTAGGAAGACACCCGTCATTCCCGTTTACGATCTGTTTGTGAAGCAGTGCGAGCATGGGATTCCTGGCGGATTCTTATTGGTCGATCATGTGCATCCTTCGATTTCTGGTCACCAGATGGTTGCCGAACTGATGATCGACGAAATGATTGAGCAAGGTATTGTGACACCGCAAGACGACTGGCAGGCGGCGCGCGACCAGCGTTACAAGGAGCACATCGCGACGCTGGGCGATCCGTACTATTTCGAAGGTCAACGTCGACTGCGAGGCCTCCAGTCCTGGGCCCAGGGACGTTCTACCCGAGAGGACTAGTCGTACGACCAACGTGGAGTCCCACTGCCCACCGTTTCGCGACAACCTCCCGCTCTGGTACTCGGATTTGAAATCTGAGAGGATGTGCGGTCCATTAAACCCTGTGGTGCAACGACATTCGCAGCACGTCTTGGACAATGAATCCTGCAACCGAATCCGCCATCGAGTATCTCTTTAGTCGGATCAACTACGAGCGATCGCAGAATATGCCCTACCGGCGAGCGGACTTGAGGCTCGATCGGATGACTCGATTGCTCGAATTGGCGGGTCACCCTGAGTGCGGGCAGAAGATCGTCCACATCGCGGGCACGAAAGGCAAGGGATCCACCTCGTATTTGCTCGCGTCGATTCTGAGCCGTGCCGGCTATCGAACCGGCCGCTTTACCTCACCTCACCTGCACCGCGTCGAGGAGCGTTTTGCCGTCGACGGCCGCGATTGTTCGACGAACGAGCTTGTCGGCTACATCGATCAACTTCGGCCGCTCGTCGAGCAAATGGATCAGGAAGCGGCTGAGGATGGACTTACGGGACCGACCTATTTCGAAATGACGACGGCCATCGCGTTGATGCACTTTGCCGCTCACAGAACCGATTACACGATCTTGGAAGTTGGACTCGGTGGTCGTCTTGATTCCACCAACGTTTGTCAGCCGGCTGTTTCGGTGATCACGAACATCAGCTTTGATCACACACGCCAACTGGGGAATTCGCTCACGTCGATCGCGCGAGAGAAAGCCGGCATCATCAAACCGAATGTGCCAGTCATTAGCGGAGTCGTTGCCGATGAACCGCGACAGGTAATTCAAGACGTCGCTGCTGCCAATTCATGTTCGCTGATGGCCTTGGGTCGTGACTTTGACTTCGAATATCAAGCCCCGGAAAGGCTAGAATCGGGCTACTGCCGAATTGACTATTTCCATTGGGACAAGGGCGACCGAAAACCTATCGTGTCATCTGATTTGGGCACGATCGGTCGACACCAGGCGGCCAATGCTGCGCTTGCCCTAGCCATTTCCGAACAACTCAACGAGCAGGGTGCGGACGTCAACGAGGCGGCAATGTGCCGCGGTCTCGCACAGGCACGATGTCCAGCGCGTGTGGAGATCTTGCAGACGCGGCCGACAGTAGTTCTCGACGCAGCTCATAATGTTGCTTCCATTGAAGCACTCTGCGAGGTCATCGAGGACTGTTCGACGTCTGCGCATCCCAAACGCTTGATCCTGGCAATGACGCGTGGCAAAGATGTCGACGGCATGCTGCGTCATCTGGTGCGGCATTTCGACGCAGTGATCTGTACAAGTTACCTCACAAATCCACGCTGCATGGATCCCATGGAAGTGGCATCTCGAGCGAAGACTATTGCGAGTCAACAGAATCGACGAATCGACATCACCGTCGCGCCTGATCCCGATTCGGCGTGGAAGCAAGCGGTCGAGGCGACCCCGGCCAGCGGTTTGATCTGTGTGACCGGTTCGTTCTTTATTGCCGCGGAAGTAGGCCAATTCGCTCACGAGATGCGCGAGATTGCTCGGTATTGAGCAGAACATCAATCAGCCGGGCGTCTGCTTCCAGCTCGCATGTCGCGGGCGCATGTGGTTCAGTCCTTCGCCTGATCGACACTCCGACGTTCGCGATTATTGCTGGGGAGGCGGTGGCGGCGGTCCCCGATCTACCTTGTCACCTGACTGTTGCCGACCGGGCAAGTTCGCCACATGTTCGATGCCGTACTCGCCGTAGATCAGTTTGTCTTGCAGGCGACTGTCGAGGACGGCCGGACTGCGATATTCCGAATACATGGGAGAGGGTTCGTTTTTCTCCCGTGTTCGCTTCAACGGCGTTGAGTTAGCAACGCGATCTTCAAGCTGCGAACCTTCATAAATGCTGCCGCTCAGAAACGGACCGGCGCCGAAGATCCATTTTCCATAGGCGGTGCTGCGGGCGACCGATGTGCCCGACTGCCAGACGGGGAGCCGCGACTCGCGATGATAGGCGAAAACCGCGATCTTTGCCGCCGCCGAATCGTCAGTCTTTCGAGCTAATGAAATCTCAGGCAGTATAGGCAGTGGCGGAGTACCCGTCACCAGAGCTGCCGCCGAGTTCAATCCCTGGCTGGCTGGCAAGCCATAGTTCACATCGTGACCATCGCTTCCAAGGGCTCCGACACGCGGCTCGACGACGAAAGCTGCATCCTCTCGCTCTTCCTGCAAGCGGCAACCGGCCAGCAGCATGTGCTGTCTGAGAGAGCTGATGATGTAGTCCGAATTGACGAAGCCCTGCCCCTTCACGGGTTTAATGAATTGCGGATCTAAGTAAACCGTCTCGTTGCTCAACGGTGAAAAATCGATGTTGGCAACGGCTCGATCGACAGCATCCGACAGCAGCAATTGGTCGGTGGCCAGCTTTTCACGCGTCGTACCGCAACCTGAGGCCAGCAGAAGCGCGCAAAGCAACATCACGTTTCTGGGTCGTGGCAGGACGCTGTTCAGCCAATAAAGATCGAGTTTTCGAAGCCAGATATTCACTTTGGAGCCGAACGGTAGCTCGCCGGCAGGGCGATAGGCAGGGCGGCGGTCCCGCCACTCAACACCTAATTGACACACGAACGCGGGGAGTTCGTGTCAGGAACGAGTCGGTATATAGCGGAGGTGCTTGATGCGTTCCAGACGAATTCGGCGAGAAGCAAGGTAAGCAATGACAGCAGTGACTCTTACTGCCGCTTGAGCAGACTTGCACAGATTAACCGCTCGTCATTGCGAGCAAAGACGTGTCCGTTGGCAAAGGCCGGATGCGACCAACACACACCCTCGCCTCGTCGCTTTAGTTGGACGGTTGTCGGCTCCAGTAGCTTCGCCCGGCTGATTTCTCGAAACCCTGCTGGCGATAGCGACGTGATCAGCAGCTCACCACGCTCATTAAACATCCAGATCCGGTCCCCGTTGCGGACCATGTGAATGTTACTCCACCGCGCTCGGGGAGTGGCCGTCTGATCTTCCCAAATTCGCTGCCCTGTGTCGGCCTCCAGGCACCTCAGTTCCCCGTAGCTGTCGACGCCGTAGATGTGGTCCCCCATCATGACCGGGGTCGACATGATGGAATGCAATGCTTCCGTCTGCCGCTCATTCGCCCCTTGAGCTCGCCACAAGTCTCGGGCGCCCGGTTTGTCCTTGTCCAGCAGCAGCATCTTCGACCCATCGTAGAACGAGGTGACCAGGAGCCGCTGTCGGTGAAACACGGGTGTCGCGATGGCGATGACCATTTCCTTCGGCGCGAGCGGCGAATCCCAATAGGGTTGGCCATTGTCCGGATTGAGGCCAACGATGTTGTCCCCGGTCCAACAGACAACGACAGGCTTGCCACCTTGTTGGATCAAGATCGGGGCGGCGTACGAGCTACGATCGGACAGCGAAGTCCACAACTCTTCGCCCGTGCGACGATCGAGCGCGACAACGCATGCATTCGGCCGTCCGCCGATCAAGAGAATCACAGCATCCTTGTAAACAAGCGGTGCCGCGGCGATACCCCAGATCGGAATGTCGACATCATAGCGGTCCGCCAAATCGCTCTTCCAAAGAACGTCGCCAGACCTGGCATCCAAAACGTGCAGGTGTCCCATCGAACCCAAAGCGAACGCCTGCCCTCGGTCGATGGTAACCGAGGCGCGTGGGCCTGCCTGGTAGCCAATCTTGCGATACTGACAGACGTAAGAGTGTGACCAAACCAGCTGCCCATCCTTCGCGTCGAAACATAAGACCCGTTCAGTCTGTTCCTCATGCTCTTCAAAGTCCGGTCGATCCATCACATAGACACGCCCATCGGCCACCGTTGGCCCGCAATAACCTGGTGAAATCTCGACCGACCACTTGTGCCGGATGCGATCGGTGTCAAACGATTCGACGACGCCCGTCTCGTTCCAGACACCATCGCGATGCGGACCTCGCCATTGCGGCCAATCGTCGCCGTGGGCCACAACAAATTGGACGGTCAAAACGATCACGGAAAGCAATAGCGTGCGAATCATGGCGGGTCGTTGGCTTCAGGTCGGTGGTCGGGTTCCGGTCGGTGACCGACCATTATAAGTCGTCTGACTCGGTCATGTGCGAACGTCCGCGCATCGAGCCGGCTGTGATAGGACTGCAGCCAGGAGCGCATAAAAAAAGGCTGTTGGTCGCTCTTGCGAGACAAACCACAGCCTGAATGAAAGTCAAACTCGCGGCTGATTGCGACGAGTGGAGTCGCTGCGAGAATGGCGGGAGTCGGGCGTGCTAAGCACTAGCCTCTTAGTGACCCCGGCCAACGCCAATTATTGGTCCCTCCGCCGGAATCTTGCCGCTGTTGAGTTCGACTGTTCTTAGTTTAGTTTACACCATGTCCGTCATGAGGACAGCATTGTTATTCGGCAATTCGCCTCCTAAGATTCGACGATTTTACGCAAACTCAGAATCAAACTTCGTGCCAAATCGGTGAATAATTTGGAGGCAAGTTGTGGGATAAAACTTGATGTTTTTTATCCCCGCCTGTTGACACCAGAACCGTGGCAATCGTGTGTCATTAACCACGCAATTGGCTGCCGACAACGAAACTCAAGACGCGTCGTGGCGATCTACCACCGCTACAAACGGTAGAAGCCCTCGTGCAATTGCCGTCGGTGCCAGCAGTGCATGAATTACGGGTCGAGTTCGTCTATCCACATTTACGATGAAGACTCTACGGTCCTGACCGTCCCTCGAAAGAGAAATGGTTGAGCGGGTCAGGCCGGCTGAAATTGTGCGTCGCGCCAAGCAGCGAGGAAATCGCTTCCCTCGTGGTCGACTGGGGACCCGCTTGCCCGACGTGCGTTCAGCCGGCTTGGCTCGTTTTTTTTTGCCAAATCCGGATTGTCAGGTCCGCGAAACACCGCCGGTCACTCGCCCTGCCCCCGCACTGGCCATGCTACCGCCGGATTGCCGCCGGTCCCGCCTTCGCGCCGCCGCTCATCTTGCGATCTAAAACCAGGCAAATTACGATACTTATTCGTCAAATACCGTGATTTTGCCTCTCTGCGCAAAGCCCATTTTCAACGTCGGCCAGGATCAAGGATCCCGCGATGCTTCTTTCACCTTCTCGTTTCTGCGTTTGTGGCGTCGTGTCCGCAGTCACGCTCGTCGTTTGCAGTGCCACTGTGGTGACAGCCAGCGATGCCGCGCGACGCGCATACGGCAACGGTGTTCATTTGCTACACCAAGGACGAATCACAGAAGCTGTCGAGAGTTTTAATTTGGCTGCAGCTGAGCTCCAGGATGCCCGCATCTATTATTTTCGCGGACTCGCTCAGCGAAGATTGGGACGAACCGAGGCTGCCGAAGCCGACTTTCGACGTGCTGCAAATCTAGAAGCACGCACCGGAAGGCAAAATGTGGGCCGGGCCTTGGAACGCATTCAGGGTGGTGATCGACTCGTCATTGAACGATATCGACGTGCTGCGCATCGATTGGCGAAGTCCATGCCGAACCAACGTGCTCCGCGTGTGGTAGGTACCGAGCAGTTGCCCGCGCCGCGTGTGAAACCACAGGTGCAGGATGTCGTAACTTCAGAAGTGCCGACCAACCTGCCGCCCGATGAACGCGATCCCTTCTCGGCCGATGCAACGGGCCTCTTGGGTCGGGGCGTGGTTGAGAGAGTAACTCATGCCGCTCCGGCCGACGTGGCCACGGGCGTTGATGATCAACCGCTGGGTTCTGGGTTTGACGAAGGCTCGCTCGATGAAGAACCCTTTCCGGCTGAGTTTGATGATGGCGCCGATTTCGGTTCCGACACAGACGTTGGTTCCGCGTCGCCGCCGGCAAAAAAGAAACGAGGAATTTTCGGTAGCGTCTTTCGTGCGGTGACCAAGAGCGCTTTGCCGACAAATGCCGAGCAAGGAACGAACTTGCTCAACGGTATTCGCGGATCGATTCCGTTGCCCGGCGGCCAGGCACCGAACAACGCGACAATTCAGAATGGCGACACAGAATTTCCTGACGCTCCGATGGATGATCCGGAACCGTTCAGCGAGCCGGCCGGTGACGGATCAGATAGCGACCCCTTCGAGACCGGCCCTGATCCCTTTAGCGAACCAGGCAACGACGACGCAGGCGACCCATTCAGCGATGTTGAAGACCCATTCTCGGACGAGGGTGATCCCTTCAGAGACGATCAATAGATGCCCATACTGTGGACGCCGATCCCGTTTCGCGTCTCGTAGCCCTCGCTACGTGGTATCGCTCATTTTTCTGCTATTTCTGACGGGCGCTCTGCAGGGCGCTCCCACGGTCTCGTCGATCTCACCACGCGGCATTCAAATCGGAGCGACAACTCGACTCACGATCGCGGGGAAGCAACTTGATGGTCAGCCGCGTTTGCATCATCTGCGGGGCGCAGCGACGAAAGTCGTCGAGTCCACTGAAGACCGCTTGATCGTCGACGTCACGGTCAATGACGAGTTGTCCGCGGGGATCATTCCACTGCGAGTCGTGACCAATCGCGGGATCTCGAATGCGACCATGATCGGCGTTGATCGTCTACCGCAGTTGGGAATGCAGAGTCAGATCGAGGTGCTGCCCGTAGCCTTGCATGGCAAGCTGTCGGGTGATCAGACGCTTCAAGTCAGCTTCAGCGGTCTGGCGGGGCAGCCCGTCGTGATCGACCTGGAAGGAAATCGCCTCGGCTCAAAGATTCGACCGGTTCTGCGACTGCTGGATTCGACAGGTCGACAGGTTGCCTGGTCGGGCGCTCAATCTATCCTCGCTGGCGACGCGCGAATCGAACATCTGCTGCCACGGACGGATCGGTACACGGTCACGCTGCACGACATTGTTTACAAAGCGCCGTCTCCCGGGTTCTTTCGCCTCAAAATCGGTGATTTGCGCTACGCGGATTTGGTGTTTCCAGCGGCGGTCGCAGATCGGATGACAACGCCGGTGACCTACGCGTCTTCGAACATCACCACGCCGACATGGGTACACGCGTCCTCAAACTTGAGTCGATCATCCCGCGTCGTGCCATGGCCGACCAATGCCAACGCTATCTTCACGGGCGCTAAACCACGTGTGCAAGTTAGCCAGTTCGGACCAAGCGAATTTACGGAAGACGAACTGCCTAATCGAACGGTTCCGTTGATACCGGCTGGAGTCAACGGGCGAATGGAGAAGATCGGTGAGGAAGATCGATACGTGATCGACATCTCCCGTTACCGAAAGTTGCGGGTCGAAGTGTTCGCGCAACGTCTCGGTTCTCCCTTGGACGCCGTTCTGATCGCATCGACAAAAGAGGGCAAAGAGCTGGCTCGCAATGATGACCAAAAGGGAACTCGCGATCCGGGCTTGGACGTCGAGGTGCCTGATGACGAACACCAGTTGGTTCTCCGCATCGTCAGCCTGACCGGGCAGCACGGCGCGGATTGTGTGTACCGCTTGACCGTCGTGCCGCGGGAACCGGCCTGGACGGTCTCCACCGATGTCGATCGATTGAACCTACCTGCGGGCAGTCGCCAGATTGTTATGGTCAATGTGGACCGCGGCGGCAGCAGTGGCACGCTGGATTTATCGTTGCCGGCATCCGTTGGCGACGCGGTACGAATGGAATCGTTTCGGATTCGGCCGGAAGACGAGGTTGGAATGGTTGCCTTGCATTCCTCGAGCGAAAGCCGCGGTGTCTTCTCCTTGGCTGTGACCGGAGTGGACGATTCATCTGCCAGCCGCTCAACGATTGCCATGTCGACAGCCGACTTCCCAGGCAGCCGATATCGACCCGCGTTGCATGAAGAGTTGCTGGTTGCTGTCACTCCACCGTCTCCCATCGGCGTGTCATGGGCGGATCCGATGCTACCGAGGCTAGCTAGAGGAACGACTCGTCCCATCTCGGTTCGCCTGCATCGTGACAAACACCACGGCCATGGCAAAGTGCGCCTGTCGTTGGTCACCTCGCAAAAGACGCCGATGAAAAAGGAAGACAACAAACAGGTTGTCGACTTAGATCGAGCTTTGCGAATAGGCGAGTCGCCGCTCGTAGCTCCTCAGGAAAACACGCAAGAGCTGCAGCTGCGCGCACCGGTCGATTTACCACAGCACAGCTGGTGCGTCGCGGTTAAAGCGGAATTGCTATCAGACGACGAACAGCAGGTGCGAGCGACGGCGTTCACACGAATTCGCCGACTCGAAACCATCCAGCCCGTTGAGTTACAGGCGGAGACAGACGACGAGATCTCGATTCAACTTAACGCGGAGACGCCCCTCACGATTCGTGGCAAGTTGGTCCGTCATCCGAATTTTCCCTATCGCGTCCAAGTGACATTGCAGGGTCAGCCAAAAGAGGTCAAACTCTCGCCGATCACGGTGGAACCGGACGAATCGGAATTCACGCTGCCACTGAAATTCGAAGCAGATAGCAAGACCGGCGAGTTCAAGAATGTTCAGCTGGTCGCTTCCTTCGTCGACGTGGACGAGACGCTCCAAGCAGTTCGTAGCCGATCCAAGGCCTTCACGCTAAAGATCTCGTCGAAGCAAGACGAGCCTTGATCCCGGTTACGTTTCTCCGTTATCCAACTTAAATCGCGATCCAGCGGACCGTAGTAGGGAGATTACGTGATGCGCATTATGGAGATCGTTTCCGGACCGACCGTCAACGGCGCTATCGTGACTTGTCTAGAAACCACCCGCGCCCTGTGTCAACAAGGGCACGAGATCACTTTGGTTTGCCGCCCGAAGGCCTGGATTGGTTCCCAGCTGGCCAACGACGATGTACATGTCGTTTACTCCGATTTACACCGATGGCCAATCGACGAACTCCGACGCATCGCCGCGATTGCGCGCAAAAAACGAATCGACATTATTCATACTCATATGAGCAGTGCCAACTTCTTTGGCGTTTTGCTTCGTCAATTCACCGGGATCCCATGTGTGGCAACGGCAAACAATCGCCACATTCAATTGCACTGGATGTTCAACGACTATGTCCTCGCGGCGTCCGATGCCACGATGCGCTTTCACCGGCGATTCAATTTTGTACGGCGCAGTCGCATTGATGTTGTGCACAACTTCATCGACGACAAACGATTTCACGACATTCCGCGCGAAAGCGGACGGGCGTTACGCGACGAATTGAAGATCGACCACGATGCGAAACTGATCGGCGTGATTGGCGATGTCTTGAAACGAAAGGGGCTCATCTACCTGGTACGCGCCCTGCCGAAGATACTTGAAGCCGTGCCCAACGCCCATGTGCTCAGTGTGGGATTCCCACGGGTCGATTACACGTCTGAGGTCGAGCAGGAAGCTCGCCAGCTGAACCTATCCGATCGGATCACCTTCGGCGGCTATCGCAGCGACGTCCTGAATATCATGTCGGCCATCGATGTTCTGGCGTTGCCAACTTTGGAGGATAACCTGCCCTTGGCAATCCTCGAGGCAATGGCAAGTGGTCTGCCGGTCGTCGGCACGACGGTCGGTGGTTTGCCGGAGTGCGTTGTGTCCGGCGAAACGGGATTGCTCGTGCCGCCCGCCAACGTCGACGCGTTGGCCGAAGCAATGATCAAAATCCTCACGAATGAGTCTTTGCGACAAGAGTATGGTCAGGCCGGACGCGAGCGAATTCGACATGGCTTCTCGCGCGAGAGTCAAATCCGACGACTTGAAGCTGCGTTGCAACGGATCTGCCACGAGAAAGCGCCGGCGGATGTGCACATGGCCCCTGCCGACCAAAGACAGATGCCGGCTTAGCCCGAGTGAGATCGGACCTAGGGATCCGTCTCTTCGGATGGATCTTCCGTATCAGATTGAGGTTTCGCCGGTTCTACTTTCTCATTGCTGGTTTCGTCCGGCTTCACTTCGTCTGTCGCGCCCTTTGGTGACCATTGGTCCAGGCGATCTTGCAGATATTGGACTTTGAGATCGAGCTCTCGAACCTGCTGCTCTTCTTCGCGTAGCTTCTTTTGTAACTCCTCGAGGCTCGCACGTTTGGCCGAGAGTTGTTCTTTGGCCGCATCCATTTCATCCCGGAGCTTATCTGCAATCGCGGTTCGGAGGGACGGATCGATATCGGCTGAAATCGATTCGACGTTCGCTTCCTTCGGTCGGTCTGGCTTTTCACCCTTTCCGACGACGACGCTTGTCAGGGCGGAGATCAGCAAGAGCATCAGTACGGACAGGATTCGGTTGTAACGAGGCATGCCTATCGATCCTTTAGAGGTTCTGCGAGCCGTTTTTATTCTAATTGCGCCAGGATCGCGAAGTCGACTAGTTCAGCTAGGTTTCGACCAGTGCTGGGGTCTCCAGATCATCCAGATCATTGGCGCTTGCGGCGGGTTTTGCACGCGTCCGAGGCACACGCTTGGGTCGCAACGCATAGAAGCTGGCGATGCCGGTCAAGAAGACAGCAACAGAAACAAACATGGTCGGATAAGCGGGCCAACCAGCCCGCTTGGCCAATGTCAAAATGCTTCCGACCGCCGGCTGGCCAACCAAGCTGCCGATGTCAAACATCGTTAAGATCAAGGTGGTCGCGATGCCGCGGTACCAGATGGGAAAAGCCAGGCTGCTACCCGCGACGGCTGCAGGAAACACGAAGGCGTGCGCCAATCCACCTAGGGCGGCGGGGATCAGCAGTGTTCGCGGTCCCGTGACGCAGAGGTAGGAAACCATGCTGATCGCCAGGCAGCTCAATCCCAACAGCAACGTGCGCTTGACGCCCCATCGATCCGGCAACTGTCGACAGCTGATGCGGACAACGAACGCGACCGCGGCGTAGACCAGGAAAAAGCTACGGATGCCTTCGATTCCTAGCTCGGCGGCAAAAGTTCGCAGAAACGAAAACGGAATCCCAATTCCGACGCCCATAGCAACGGCGACCAACAAGATCGGCCCCGGATGATACCGACGAACGACACCAACAATCGGAAATCGACGACGAACGACGCGACGTGGATGTCCAAGGCGCGTGGCGATAAAGGCCAAGCAGAGCGCCAAGCCGCTCATGATCGCTGCGGCAATAAACATCGAATCCACGCGATCACGCGCCGAACCTTGCAGACTGAATAACCAGTCGGCAATGACCGGGCCGGAGGCTATTCCCACAAATCCCGACGACCCGAGTGCACCAATCACCTCGCCAGTGCGATGTCGCGGAGCCGTCGTGGAAATAAAGGTGATCGATGCCCCAAATGCACCTGCCAAGCTAATCGTGTAAAAGACACGCGCCAGGTAGATGGCTGGTGACGAAAGTGTATCGATCCACAGATGCGAAAGCAGACTCACGCACGCCAGTGCCAACGACAACAGCCACACGTTGCCGGCACCGTAGCGATCGATAGCTAGCCCTTGAAAGACACGCATCGCAATGGCACCGATCATGCCAATGCCGACAATCCAACCGAGCTCGTATTCGCTGCCGCCCAGAAAGGTAATGAAGTCAGCGAAACGAAACAGAGCACTGACCGCAACCATCAGCGAAGTGTTCGCCGCATAGGCACACCAAAAATCCGGACCGAATGGTCTGTGTCCGTGTCGTCGAGTCAATGTCGTCGGTCCGAGCTAAAGGTGATACCTAAGGTTGCGCAAAACCGTCACCTGAGGCGTGAGGGACTGTGAGTTCCTCACTAACGCTGGTGACGATTGGAAAGCGTTTCTACGACTCTGCGCCAATTCCGTCGGGCGCTATACATCTAGATTGCGGACTTCTAACGCATGCTTCTCGATGAACTCGCGACGAGGCTCGACCTTGTCGCCCATCAGCACGCGAAACATTTCGTCCGCTGCCCCGGCATCCTGCATCGTGACTTGCAGCAGAGTTCGATTTTCCGGATCAAGTGTCGTCTCACGCAGCTCTTCTGCGTTCATTTCACCCAACCCTTTGAACCTTGTGAGCTGCAAACCTTTTTCACCGGCGGCACGCACGGCCGGTAGCAGTCCACGCAGGTCGTCCAAGAGAATTTCGTTTTCGCCACGACGTAGGACGTATCGTGGGTCCTCGATGCCCGTCCGGTCTTGGGGGATTAACGCTTGCACGTCAAAGCCCAAGTTGGCTAGATCGCTGAGGCCAGCGTTAATGGTCCGGACCTCGTGGAATTCGGTGATCTGTAGTTGCGTTGGTACACCATTGCCGTTGCTGATCTCCCCGCTGGCACCTTCTGCGGGGTCATCAATCGTCAACTCGCCACCGGCCTCTGCTTCTTGTTCGGCGAGTAGTTCCTCGAGTTGCCGGCGGCCATGCAACCAATATTCGCGGAAACCAACAAACACATGATAGACCGGCATTTTCGTGGTCTCGGGATCCTGACGTTCGGCATGAATTTTCAGGGCAATGCCACGTCGTTCCAGGACGACCAGCGAATCCTCGATGCTGGCCAGTACCCGCACGAGTTCCCTCATTTCGGTACCTTTGATAATCCGCCCATCACCGGCATCAAACTCGGAATCTCCCAGACCTTTCTGTAGCAATTGCTCCTTCATCTCGTCATCGGTTTGGACGTAATAGGTCTGTTTCTTTTGACGGACACGAAACAGCGGTGGCTGTGCAACATAGACATGTCCCTTCGACACAAGTTCGTACATTTGGCGGTAAAAAAAGCAGAGCAGCAACGTACGAATGTGCGAACCGTCGACATCCGCGTCCGTCATGATGATGATTTTGTTATAGCGACGCTTGGAAATATCCTGTTCTGATCCAATGCCAGCCCCGATGGCCTGAATCATGCTTCGCACTTCCTCGTTCGCCAGAACCTTGTCTTCCCGCGACTTGTAGGCGTTGATGATTTTTCCCCGCAGCGGAAGGATCGCCTGGTACTGTCGCAGTCGACCACCTTCAGCGCTACCCCCAGCTGAATCACCTTCGACCAAGTACAACTCGCACTCTTCCATGTCCTTGCTAATGCAATCTCGCAGCTTGCCCGGCAGTCCGCCGCCCGACAGCGCTCCTTTGCGTTCACGCAATAAGGCCTTAGCTTTTCGAGCAGCTTCCCGCGCCTCAGCCGCAAGGATTCCCTTCCTGACAATTATCTTGGCCGACTTCGGGTTCTCCTCAAAATACTTGGCCAGAAATTCACCGACCGCCGAGTTAACAATGCCTTCGACCTCGCCATTACCTAACTTCGTCTTCGTCTGACCTTCGAATTGTGGATGCGGAACACGCATTGAGATGACGGCCGTTAAACCTTCGCGGAAGTCATCGCCCGTCGGGGTGACATCCTTGAACAGGTTTTCCTTACGACCGTAAGCATTCAAACTACGGGTCAGTGCCGAACGAAATCCGGACACGTGAGTTCCACCTTCGTGCGTGTGGATGTTGTTCACGTAGGAGTGCAGGTTTTCCGTGTATTCGCCGGAATACTGGATCGCGATTTCGTAGCCCACTCCGTCCGTTTCGCCGTCGACGTAGATGACATCATTGTGAATCGATTCACTCGCTCGATTTAAATGTTCCACGAATTCGATGATTCCACGCTCGTAGCAGAACTCTTCACCCTCGTTGTTGCGTTCGTCGTGATAGATGATGCGCACGCCACGATTCAAGAATGCCAGCTCTTGCAGCCGTTTATAAACCATGTCGAAATTGAATTTGACCGTTTTAAATATCTTGCCATCGGGCTTAAACGTGGTCTTGGTTCCGGTTTTCTTCGTTGCACCGACTCGGTTCACCGGCCCTTGTGGAATGCCACGCTGGAATTCTTGCTGATAAACGTGGCCGTCGCGGTAGACTTCGACTTCACACCACTCAGACAGAAAATTCACAACCGTCACACCGACGCCGTGCAGACCACCGGATGTTTGGTAAGCGCCCTTTTCAAACTTGGCGCCAAACTTGAGCATGGTCATCACGCCTTCAAGCGTCGAAACCTCTTGGCCCATCTCCTCCGATAATTGATCGTGTCGGTCGACCGGGATGCCGCGACCATCGTCTTCGACGGTTACCGAACCATCGGTGTTAATCTTGACGAAGACACTCTTGGCATAATCCGCCATGGCCTCGTCGATTGAATTGTCGACCACTTCATACACCAAGTGATGCAGGCCACGCCCGGTTGTATCACCGATGTACATACTGGGACGCTCACGCACGTGTTCCAAATCGGAAAGGTGCTGGAGATCCTCAGACGTGTACTCTTCGTTACCAGAGTTGGACGTCGGTTCATTCGAATTGGGTCGGTCTTGATCGTTCATTGAGTCTCAGTTGAGGAGGGTTGCGATCAATCAATTTTGCCAACAACAAAACGCAGATCGCTTATGTTCTGGTCGGGTAATCGCTCGGATAGGGCCGAGATCAAGCGTCGCTTCTGAAATGTCAATTCTTGTAGGATGGTCGAATTGGCCGCCACGACCTCCAGTACTCCACGACGCATCTGCCCAGGCCGACTGTGTTCGTACAACGGGCCCGCGATCGACTGCCACACTTCGTGGTAGCTCTCCTGTGCGATCAACCGGTTGTATCCGCGTCGTGCCATCAACTGCGGCAGCACGTCACCGAGCTTGCGTGGTTCACGCTTCTGCGGTTTGGCCGACTTAGATTTGTATCGCTTTGAGAAAGACATCAATAGTCCAAAAAACATGTATGCGAGGCAGCCTCGTACGGACTTCGGCCCGTTTGCTTGCCAGCTAGGCGGTTCCCGCCGTCTCGGTTACCGGTGCCGATGGCGCTGTCCGTGCTAGCGGCATCACGACATATCCATACCCATCGTCGGTCAGACACAGCGCGGCACTGTCGGAGTCGACTACGTTCAACGTAAAACTCTTCTCAGCATCGAGTACTTTCAGGAAATCACTCACATATCGATGGTCCATCCGCAGCACAATTTCCGGACCCTCGTAAGGGATCGGCATTTCGACGCGTGATTCGCCCACATCGGCGGTCAGACCGCACAATAACAAGCTACCGTTGCCAAACGTGAAGTCGATACCGCGACTATCCGCACTGACGACGATTGCCGCCTGTCGCAGGGCCGAGTGAAAGGGGCCGACCGACATTTCGATCAGGGCTGCATCCGGACGGTCGGGTAGCACATCACGCCATCGCGGGAAGCGGCCTTCGACCAACCGAGAAGTAATCGTCGCTTTCGGACTCTTTACGAAAAACTCGTTGCCATGGGTGGCCACTTGAATCTCCGCGTCGGCATCCGACAGGGCTCGTTCAATCAATTGCATTGAGCGTGACGGAACGATCGTCATGGCATCGCCGGTGACGTGACCGCCGACGGAGACGGCAGGTCCTTCCATCTTGGCCAACCGCCGCCCATCGGTGCCCACCGCGACGATCTTTTCCTCTTCCATCTCCAGCAACACGCCGCCGAGGGCATAACGGCTGCTCTCTGTATCGGTGGCAAACAAGGTGCGCCGAATGAGCTCCTTCATGAGTCGGGCCGGCACTTCGTGGTACTTGTCTTCGGCGAATTCGACGACATTGGGAAACTCAGTTGGATTGCCAGCTGCGAGCCTGAAGTTGAAATTGTCTCCGGAGACCACGACGCCGTGCCCATCGGCTTCGATGTTCAAGAATTCAGCGTTGCTTTCTCGCAAGATCGAGCCGAATTGAGCGACCGACAACAACGCACTCCCGGGAACTTCCGTCTCGACACCGTCCACCGCCGTGCGGATGCCGACTTCCATATCGGTTGCCATTAAGTAAGCGGCACCCTCGGCTGCTTCAATCTTGACGTTCTGCAGAATCGGTTTGGGGCTTCGACTGGGAACAACACTGGCTGCTGTCTGGAAGGCGGAGAGTAGCTTTTCTCGGTCACATTTGATTTTCATCTGTTATCCCTTTGTTCTGACCGCGGGCTATCCATTGGGATGCCTTGATCTTCGTCCGAATCTAATTCGGTGACGACACCAGAATTCGATCTGGTAGCTTCTGCTTTCTTCATTTAAAAGAATGGCAGTAGTAGTAAGTCGTCTGCTTTGACTGTTGATTGTTTCTGCTACCAGCTCCGAACTGCTGACCGCTTAACGACTTTCAATTATGGAGGTCATGGACTAAACGGTGGAAAGGCTGTCGAAAGTCGGTTGGCGTTGTGTTGCTGAAGGGGCAAGTTATTGGCGAATCCGACAGCGTTTTCGTGTTTCCTTTGAGCGACGCGGCGAGCGACGTTGTAAGCGACAATGCATCGACAACTCTTCAAGGTTTGTGATCCGTTTTCCCGTGCAAGTCTCCAGGTTGTGTCTCGACGGGTCCGTGTTGCGCGACCAAACTCCTTTTCAGTTCTCGAATGGCGCTGCGGGTTGTCGAATCGGTATCTTTTGCAGTTGTCTTCTTGTACGCGTGCATCACGGTGGTGTGGTCGCGACGGTTGAACAGTTGCCCGATTTGTTGAAAACTCAATCCTGACAATTCGCGAATCAAGTGAATGGCAACGCAACGGGCTAGGACATCCATTTTCCGCCGAGAAGTGCCTGTCAGATTGGTGATCGGCAGCGCGAAATATCGCGCGGTTGCTCGGATGATGGCTTTTGGATCCGGCTGATCGTCATCGTGAACAGACAACAGCTTGCGAATGTCGGTTTCTTCGATCTTCGTTTTGCCAGTGACTGCCAGTTGGTTGATCAGCCCCATGAGCTGCGGAACAGATAGTTGAGACTGGTCGGCTAATGTCTGGTTCGCGGCGGTCGTTAATTCAAGCTTCCGGTGTTGACAGAGCCGCGTCACGAGCATTTCCCGCGTTGCGCTGGACGGCAGTTGCAGTGGAATCGTGAGCCCGGACGAGATCCGACTCGTGAGTCGAGCAGTCAGTCGCAAGGCGTGTAGTGGCTGACGCGCAGCAAAGACTGTTGGTCGGTTCAATCGCAATCGCCGATCCAGAATGGTTGCCAATTGTTCTTGCGATGGCTGTCGCTCGCGAATCGAATCCAGGTCGTCGACCAATAGCAGGTCGGCACGGCGATACCGCCGCTGAAATTGCGGGATGTCATCGACTTTGAGTGCGTACGCGTAACCATTCACGAAGTCAGCGGCCGATGTGTAGATAACCTGGTCGGTGCCATGTTCGCGCGACCAAGTGGCAGCTAAGGCCTGCAACAGATGCGATTTTCCGTAGCCGCTTGGAGCCCGGATCAGTAGCGGAATACAGTCGAACTCGAGGTGGCTTGAGTCATCATCGGCCGACAGACCGAGACTGTGTTGAACGAGCGAATTCTCGGGTCCGATCAGAAACTCGCGCACCTCGGACGTCGTCGTCGACGGTGTCGTTCGTCGAAGATCTGCAGCGGAATAGGACCCCAAAGTCAGCGTGGCAAATCCGGCTGTCACCTTGCCTCCGTGTAGGAGAAAACTCGCGGCATCAAAGAAGGCGTCGTTGCCCGACAACGTCCTTAGGCCCCGCCCGCGTGTCGTCCTCGACGGGCCCGAATACGACGCGATTTTCGACCTTCCGATGGGTGCGGAGAAAGACTTCTTGTGAACCCGAAATTATACCGATTTTGATCCCTCTTCGCGAGTCGCGACGGTCGAATTTGGGGACCTTTCTGGTGCTCGCAAACGACTGATAGTCATAAGGATACGCTCTGCCGCGTGGTCGACCTCCGACTCGCTCGTGGCCGCCCCAACACTCAAGCGGATCGAACTCTCAATGCGACCTTTTTCGAGCCCCATGGCTTGCAGAACGTGGGACGGTTCGCTCGATCCACTGGCGCAGGCCGATCCGGTGCTGCAGGCGATCCCGGCCAAGTCCAGGGCCATCATCAAGGCTTGCCGATCTAAGCCACAGAAAGAGATATTCAGCGTGTTCGGCAGACGAGGTTCGGCCCCGTTGATTTGGGCGTTCGGCTCGCTGCCCAGGATCTTCTCGGCCAGACGATCCCGCAATTGACCCATCCGCTGTGCACGATCATCGGCCTCATCCAACCATGTCTGCACGGCCGCCAACATTCCCACGGCTAAGGCCACCGGTTCCGTACCAGGTCGCTGAGACAGCTGCTGAGCTCCACCGAAGAGGATGGGCTGCAAGTTAACGCCATGACGGACCAACAGTCCGCCGATTCCGCAAGGTCCTTGTACTTTGTGAGCCGCCATCGAAAGCGCGTCGACGCCCAACTGACGGAACTGGACTGGCAATTTGCCGACCACCTGCACTGCGTCGGTGTGCACCCGCACGCCGCGGCTGCGACAGTGCCGTACGATTTCCGCCAGCGGTTGGAGCACGCCGGTTTCGTTATTGCCCAGCATCACACTGACCAGATCGACGGGCTGCTGGTCGTCCATCAGCTGACTGAAATGATCCAGGTCGATGATGCCGGACGAGGTAGCGCGGACGAGATCGACGCGGCCGCCGCGTTGCCTCAGGCTGGTCGCGGTCGCCAGCACGCTGGGATGTTCAATGGAAGAAACGATCACGCGTCCCGGTTGCTCGCCGATCATCCCTAAGAGCGCTAGGTTATTGGCCTCGGTGCCACCGCTTGTGAAGATGAATCGATCGGCATCAGTCGTTCCGGTCTTTGCTCCCAAGAGCCGAGCGAGCTGTTCGCGTACGTCTTCCAAGCGCTGTCGCGTGCGACGCCCCAGCGTGTGTTGGCTGCCGGCGTTGACCAAACCTTCGGCGTAGCATTGCCGCATCGCTTCAACTGCGGCAGGATCGATCGGCGTCGTCGCGTTGTGGTCCAGATAGATGGTCTGCGTCACGAGCCGTTCGATTCCGGGGGTGCAGGGTCAGTCACTTCTTTCCCGAGACGGCGTCGAAGTGCATCCCGCTTTTCCGTCAATGACTTGTTGTCCCCGTCGTAAACCAGGGCTGCACTGTACAGTTGTTCGGCTCGGTCGTAGTCCTCGAGCGTTGCCTGATCGGCGGCCATGCTGCTGAGCGTTCCGGCCATGTACCGATCGATCTCGTCGGACATCTCTTTCGCATCCTCATGAGCCTCAGCGATCTCAAAGAGGTCAGGAATACAAACGTAGGTGTCGATTTTCGTGGCATGATGAACCGCCAACCAAAGTGGTTTCGCTCGGTCTTCATCCGACTTGGTCCATGCCAGCCAAAGAAAGTTGTCGTCCTCATTCTTTGTGTCCAGGTAATGGCACAAGATCGCAGCATCTCCGACTTCCTCGCTGGTGCCGGCTTTTACCGTTGCCACATCCCACCGTTTCGCCATTGGCACTTGCACGTGCTTCTTGAGCGCATTGCGTGCCAAATGGTTCTCCAGGTCGTTGGATGAATCCCAGCGTACCACCGGCGTGATTTGCAATTGGACCAGAGGAATCCGGAAATAGGCAAAGTCGCGACGCTCAAAGCGGTCAGGCGTGAATTCCGTCCCCGACACCTGGCCGAAACTCAGCACAAAAAACCCCAGCGTGCCGCCGACACCTACGATAAACACGGTGACCACGAGCAAGCGTTGGGACCAAGTCTTCGTCGCTCGCGTCGGAGCTGCTGCCATCGGGTACTCCTTCTGAGGTTGAGCGAGCCGAGAAGCCGCCGTGGTTGGCAGTTTCAATCGCTCGCTTAGCCTCTCTATTTTCTCAATCAGCTGCTGTTCTGGCAACTCGGACCAGTGGATATGATCGTGGCCGGCGGCCACCACCAGCGTGGCTCAAGACGACATGGACCTACGAATCGCGGGATCGACAGGCGGATATGAACGCCCTGCGAAAAATCCTGATGATCGCGTTACTCGTCGGCATACCAGCGATGGCCTTGACCGACTTTCGCGTATGGAATGCGACGGCAAGCGGGCAGCGTCCCGTGGGGCCACAGGTGGCAGAGACGGGAGCGGCCACACGCCCGAGGGCTCGGCGGCTGCCGGAAGTCGACGTCGGACAACAACCCTGGTTTGTGCAGGCCCAGGACCAGTTGCGAGCGTGTGGTGCAACCTACGCCCGCTTGGAACGGTGGAATAGCCAGCAACCGATCTTTCATTTCCGCTGCGACCTGGGGTCGGGATCGACCCAGCCGAGGTCTTTCGAAGCACTCAGCGGATCGCCCCGTGCTGCTGTTGAGCAGGTTCTCAAACAGGCCATCACCTGGCATTCTGCCGCAACGCAGCGTTCGGGCGTGACAAGATCACGTCCCTCCGCTCGGCCCCGAATCGCCGAACCGAAACGGCGGGACGAATCCAGTTGGCGTTGACGAACCATCGTCGGGCGGATCAACTGCACGAGGTCGCGAGGTAGATCCAAATTCTGCCGATGCGGGCCCTTGCGGCTGGCCACCACCGCCACGCAGTCCCTCCGCGTCAGCCGCTGGCATTCACCTGGCATCACCCAGCATGCGATCCAACCGATCCATCCCGGCCGTGTCCCTCAAGAGCGTCGCCATGCGCTATCGGGTCAGTCGGTTTGGACACGCGCTCCAAGTGCTCCCGCTAGCGAGCCGAACATGGCAGATTGACCTGCCGATCGGCTCACCAGGAGGCCTGCCAGACACCGAGACAATCGATGCAAAAATCCGACGATTAGAGGCCCTCCTGTTCCTGGCTCGAGAGCCCTTATCAAGTCGCAAGTTGAGTCAGTATGCCAACTTGGCGGACGGGACCGAAGCTCGTACACTGGTGCATCAATTGAATTCGCGATTGGACGACGCGGGACGTGCGTTTCGTGTTCGGGAGGTGGCCGGCGGGTTCCAGTTGACAACGCGGCCAAAGTTTGCGAAATGGCTGCGGCGCTTGGAGCACATTCCCGCACACGAACGTCTTTCAGCTCCGTCCATGGAAACACTGGCTGTCGTCGCCTTTCGACAACCTGTGGTACGAGCTGAGATCGAAGCGATTCGAGGTGTCAGTTGTGGAGAGATCCTCAACCAACTGATGAATCGCGATTTGATTCGCGTGGGAGGTCGGAGTGATGAACTGGGGCGACCCTATTTGTACAATACGACCAAACGGTTTCTGCAGGTTTTTGGGCTGCGAAGTCTCAGTGACTTGCCGCAAGTGAATTTGTTTGGCACGACGCCAAACAGCTCACCGCCGACAGTACCGGGTTCCGCTAGCG
>CAJHYQ010000636.1_pt1 | contig 58092 bp, 47 predicted proteins | sample 9198721 | NCBI WGS metagenome assembly CAJHYQ01 (sample SAMEA7708357, study PRJEB35096) | sediment metagenome | biome: marine neritic benthic zone biome [ENVO:01000025]; feature: sediment [ENVO:00002007]; material: shallow marine sediment [ENVO:03000034] sea grass bed [ENVO_01000059] ... | reverse complement strand
TGGGCAAAATGGGGACTCAGTACGGAGACCAAGACGGGTACAACGGCTACGGCAGCGCCTATGGTAGTCGACCTGAGATTTCAAACTTCACTGTCAACTTGGTTTCCGGTATGTGGGTCGTCGTTGGTGACGTTTCGGACGCTGACGAGGATCCGACTGGTCTGACCGTGACGATTGGTGGCGACGTTTCGTCGTCCTGCACTGTTGGTTCGGACGACACGTTTGGCGTCGCCGTGTATCCGCCCTCGGGAGGTGTCGGCTGGGTCAGTGCGTACGTGACAGATTCAGATGGAAACGTATCGGACACCGAATGGTTCCTAGTTACATGACGAATATGACAACTACAGCGCCGGCCACCAGGTAAAGCCACTATGGCCAAGATATTGCTGACCTGGGAACTCGGAGCCGGGCTGGGCCATTTGACGCGATTGCGCCCTCTCGTTGAATATCTTTCTGCGCGCGGACATGAAATGCATTTGGCGGTACGCACACTTGCCTCCGTCGACACCGTCTTTGCTGATCAGGAACTCCATCTCTATCAAGCGCCGATCACGCATGGGAAGTCGCCCGCTCACATTGAGCATCCCGTTGCGTTCTCGCACATCCTGCACAATTGCGGATTCTCCCACGAGTCAGAACTGCGAACCCGTGTTAAGGCGTGGGATCGACTCTACGAACTGATCCGTCCAGACATGGTGATCTTCGACCATAGTCCCACAGCGTTGATGGCAGCTCGCGGCCGCGAATTTGCTAAGGTTGTGGTCGGTTCAAGCTTTATGTGCCCGCCGGACAAGGCGCCGCTGCCCACACTTCAGCCCTGGCAGGACGTGCCGCAGTCGGTGCTCTTGAAAGAAGAAGGTCACACGGTCAGGATCGCCAACCAGGCGCTGGAGAATTGTGATAAACCCCGTCTTCGGCGTCTGTCGGAACTCTACCATCAGACCGACTTGATGCTGCTCACGACCTTCAAGGAACTGGACCATTTTGGTGAGCGCCCGAACTTCCGTTACTCCGGCTGCTGGCCCACGTTCCCCGGTGATGCTCCTGAGTGGCCCAGCGCCAGCGGCCAGCGAATCTTCGCCTACCTGAAATACACTCCAAAGCTTGAGGGCATCTTGAATGAACTCAAGCGAACTAAGCTTCCTACACTTGTCTACGGCAAGTGGGTAAACGAAGCCATCGCTGAGGAACATAGCAGCGGAACGCTTCGACTCGTACGTCGTCCTCTCGATCTGAAGCAGGTGGCTGCTGAATGCGACCTGGCGATCTTGAACGGGACTCATGGGGCGACGGCGGCAATGTTGTTGGGAGGGACTCCAACGCTTCAGCTGCCAATCTTTTTGGAGCAGCATTTGTTTGCGCATCGCGTGGTCCAGTACGGAGCCGCGATGATTGCGAACGAAGAGGACGTGTCGTCAGTGGGCGCTTGCTTGAAAGTGATGCTCAATTCCGATCAGTTCGCCACGGCGGCCGGTCGGTTTGCGGCAACCTATTCACAAGTTGACCCCGAGCGACTGTTTACAAACATGATGGACCGTGTTGAAGAGCTTTTACCAGCAACGGTCTCAAGTGCCCGCGTGCAGCGAGTCCATATCCGTAACGACAAAACCACATTGAGAACTTGAGAACAGGGAGGTTGCGCGGCCATCACGGCTCTCGCTCGTACGCGAGCAAGCCGAGATGTCCGAAACGATAGACGGTTCGAGGAATGAACCTCGAAAGCGAAATATGTCAGGCAGCCAAACGTTCGTAAGCATGAGTCTCATCCAGCGTGTTCTTCGTTTGATTCGCTCATGGTGGATCCGACCAGCGACTCACAGCGCGGATGATTCGTGGGAAGGCATGAGTTCGGCATCGGAGAAATCACGGTGGTGGTCGGTGGCCCTGTTTGCGGTAGGTGTCACGGGATTTGTTGCCCTCCGATTTCTGGGGAAGGCAGACGTGATTGACCGCCAAGCAGAGTGTCTGCTGCGGCTACTCATCGTCGGTGGTTTGGGCGGCGCTGTGATCGTCTATAGCCTGTGCATGCCGCTTCGACCCTGGCTGCGAGCCGTCATTTTTCTGACCATCGCGACGGCCGTCATGGAATCGCTATTGGACTTTGGTCGCACCTCGCCGCTCATCGTCGAGACAACGACGGTTGCAAACGTGGATCTCGCCCATCGAGTTCTTCAATTCGCGCTGGTTTCTGGCTGGGTCGTTGGAGGGGTTGCGATCATCTATTTGGCGATTGTGGCGGGGCGGCGTCGAGATCACGCCAGCCAGCTGATTGGTCAACTTCACAGCTCGGAAGACGAACTGAGGCAATCCAACGAGCGATTAGCCCATACGCTCGAGCGACTTGAGAACAGCGAACGACAGCTCGTCCAGCGGGAACGATTAAGTACTCTGGGCAAAATGGCCAGTGGCGTCGCGCACGATCTCAACAACACGTTGGCTCCCGTGGTGATGTACTCGCGTCTGCTTGCCGAATCCGAAAGCGGATATACCGACGAGGAGAAGAGGTGGTTGGCAACGATTCAGCAGTGCTCGCGCGACGCCGTTTCAACCGTCGATAGCCTGAAACAGTTCTACGGTCGCGACGCCTCCTCGAGCTCGCTACGCCCTCAGGAAATGAGTGATCTCGTGAGGCAGGTCATCGATATGACCACGCCCAAATGGAAGCACGAACCTGAGCAGCACGGTCGCACGATTAAGATCAATACCGAGTTTTCGGCGCACGCACCAGTACACGTGAATCCGCCCGAAATTCGCGTTGTGATCACCAATCTTATCTTCAACGCCGTCGAGGCGATGCCCAATGGCGGCACTCTCAGTTTTCGTTTGTATGAAGAAGAGGACTCGGTGGTGCTCACGGTCAGCGACACGGGCGTTGGCATGTCGGATGAAGCTCGGCTCCGCTGCTTTGAGCCCTTTTTCACCAACAAACCCCGGGGAACCGGTTTGGGTCTGAGCATCTGTCATGGAATCATCGAGCGTCATTCCGGAACTCTCGCTGTGGAATCCGACAAAGTTGGAACCACCTTCTTCGTTCGCTTGCCGATGTCGAATGCGGCGCGCACGGACGCAAGCAGTACACGACTGCAGAAGATCGACGAGCGGGGCTACCGACGCATTCTGCTTGTGGAAGACGACGATCTAGTGCGTGAGTCGACAACGAGTCTGCTCTACACTCTGGGCTCAGAAGTTGTGGCGGTGGCTGATGGCAGGTCCGGCGTAGCCGCTTACCTGAATCAGGGACCCTTCGATCTTGTGATCACAGATCTCGGCATGGCGGGGATGGACGGCCGTGCCGTGGCACGCGTCATTCGCCAGCACAATCCCGATCAGACGATTGCCATCATGTCGGGGTGGTGGGAGCCCAACGCGCGCGGACAATTCTCCGACGGTGAGTCGCCCGACATCGTGCTTCACAAGTCCGACCTGAGTGACCAACTGATAGCACTCGTCGGGCTGGTTGCTCAACAAGATGCCGACTAGCCAGCGGACTAGACTCTCTAGCTGACCGAGACGGAACGTTTGGTCGAGAAAGCGAGGAGGCTCGGCAAAGTTTTCCGGTTGGCTCCCCATTTCTCAAAATGCCACTGGATGCGCCGGAATACAGTCGAGTCAAATGTCGGTGACTGGCGGACCGAAGAGGAAGATGGATTCCAGGAAGACGACACATCCCACCAAAAAAAGGAATTTCAAGTGGGTAACGTTAGCAAATACACGATTGCGTTATTGGTTTGTTTCGGGATCACTCAAATCACACCCGTCTACGCCCAGAGACGTGCTCGGAGGGCACCGGCGAGGGCCTCACGTCAGGCCAAACCGCCTCGGCCCAACACGTCTAGAGCAGCTCGGCAGCCCAAGCCAAAACAGCAGGCGAAGGAAGTCAAGCAGCCGGTACCTGCGCCGGTGGACATCGTCACGCCCGTGGAACCGGACGTTGACACCGTGGCTGATCCCCATGCCGCCGTTGAACTCGTGAACGAACGCTACACCGATGGCGCATTGCGAGTTCGCCGCGAAGTTACGCTCGACACGATGGGTAACTACATCTTCCACGGCGAGTGGACGATGTACACGCCCGCGGGCGAAGAAGTCGCTCACGGTCGATTCGAGAACAATCGTCGCCAAGGCGAATGGACGCGCGTCTTTCAGCGAGACGAGGCACCGATTTTCTCCAGCGAGATGTACGCCGACTTTGACGCTCCCTTCACCTCAGTCGCATCCTTCAGGGATGGAAAACTACACGGTGTCTGGACCATTTACGACGGTAAACAACGCGTCGTGAGTGAATGGGAGTACGCCGACGGCAAGCGAAACGGAATCCGTCGCTGGAACTATCCGTCGGGTGAAGTGCGTCACGAGATTACCTACACGGATGGACTGATCGACGGTAAGCACCGCGGTTGGGATACGCTCAATCAGTTGGTCATCGATCACACATATCAAGAGGGTCGCCGGCTCGCTATGCGAACTGAGCACCACAAGAACGGCCAGAAGAAGTCCGAGGGCATGTACCTGCACGAGAAGCTCGTGCTGGAGCGTCCCGAGAACTGGTGGACTGCCGATACTGGCAAGTACGTCCCCGTCGGATCGATCGAACGACATGGTCGCTACGTTTGTTGGCATGAGAATGGCCATAAAATGTGCGAGCAGACTTTCGATCATGAGAATCCAATCGGTGAGTACTCGTGGTGGCATCCCAACAATCAGCTTGGCGTAAGCGGCCGATATGAGAGCGGCGAGCGTCAAGGCACTTGGGTCTGGTGGCATCCCAACGGACAGAAGTCGACACTCGGTCACTACGTCGACGGTGAGATCAAAGGAAACTGGTCTTACTGGACAGCCAAGGGAACGCTCGAGCACAAGATTGACTACTCCGGCGGTTCCCAACCAGTTCAGCTCCATGCTGACATGGACCAACTGGAAGAACAGGACGTCGCTGAACGTCAACCTGATTCCGACCGTTGGTAAACCGGAAAAAAGGCGTTTCTAGCGCTCTTGCGAGGTACGACGACACTCGGCTGCCATCGGGCTGCGGGTGTCGTCGTTTCGCATTTGGCCCAGGACTTTTTATTCTTGCCCGCTCAGTTGCGATCAGCCAGTAGACTACTGGGCTCGGATTGAGCCAGCTGGCTGGTCGACCCAGTCGGCAGAAACATCTTGACGGGCACCAGCATCGGGGTGCGTCGACGGTACTCAATGTAGGAAGTACCGTGGAACGATACCAGATCTCGTTCCTCGAACCTCACCGCTACCAATATGTAGGCGGTTGCCACGAGAGCGAACACCAGATGTACGAGCGACATGGTCGGTGTCGCCCACGCCAAAGTGATCCAGCCCACGTAGAGCGGATGACGGACAACGCGGTAGGGACCCGGTGTCGCAAAGTGGAGGTGAGTGTAGGGGACACCGCGAAAATAAAGCCAAACTTGGCGGAGTCCGAAAAGATCGAAATGGTTCAGGGCAAACGTGGACCCGACCAGGATGCACCAACCGAGTGCGTACGTACCATAGATAACTGACCGTGCGACGGGTTCCTGCACATTCCAGACCATCATTCCGATTGGCTGCCAGAAGGCCATCAAAACGAACAACGCAATTCCTGAGAACAGCACGTAGGTACTGCGTTCTACCGGCTCAGGCACATAGCGCGTCCACCACTGCTTGAACTTTGGACGCGCCATCACGCTGTGTTGAAGCGCGAAAAGGCTGAACAACGCCGCATTGATCAGCAACGCGCGACCCATCGAACCGCTGGGTGCTGAGTCGATCGAACGTGGCACAATAAAGTTGCCAAGCCAACCGGCCAAATACGCGAGACTGGCCATTCCGACCGCGTAAGCGGCTACACCGGACAGCAGAACCAAGAACCTGTGCATGATATTGTCTCCTCGTGTCGGATGAATCTGGAAGTGGATCGTCTGTTGGTGAGGTTTCGAAGTGCCGCTCTTTGCCGGAGCGAATTCGAGCGAAGGCGGTGTGTCGATCGGGTTACGGGCCTTACGGCACCGTCGCTCGATTCTTTTTGAGCAACTCGATGACCCGCACATGGCCGTGACGTTGCGCTTCGTCGAGCGGGGTGTTTCCCCAGCGGTCACGCGGCGAAAGGTCGACGCCTTGGTCGATAAAGAACTGGACGATACGCTCCTGACCTTCGGCGGCAGCGAGATGAACGGCCGTTCGCAGATCGTAGTCAGCGGCTTCCAGGTCGATGCCTCGAGCGACGAGTCGTTGAATCGCACACAGATCGCCCTCGCTGGCTGCATAGATCAGCTCAACCACGCGGCTTGGTTTGAAAGGCGTGTTCACCTTCGGACCATTCACTTCGGAGCCGCGTTGCGGGATCAAGTCCGTTTCTTTGCCAGTCACCGCTCCGTGCGCGGCCAGTAACGATGCCACCTTTTCATGCCCATGAAGCGTTGCATCGTCCAGTGGCGTACCGCCCCAACGATCACGCGGGCTTGGTTCTGCACCGTTTTCAAGGAAGTAACGCACGAGGGCTTCCTGTCCTTCGGCGGCCGCCAGGTGCAACGGCGTCCGCAGGTCATAGTCCGCCGCATTCTGATCGTATCCGCGAACCAGCAGGCGGTGGATGGCACCAACGTCGCCTTTGCTCGCTGCCCAGATTAACTCGTCGACTCGTTCGGCCTTCGATTGAATACGATTCTGCCGCGGATCGATCTTGTCAGACTCCGCTTTCAGATTGTCGAAGTTGTGGAGATTGAATGTTGAGGTCAAATGCTTGCAAAACTCCACGCCGCGAACACTATTGCCATGCGAATCCAATCGAGGTGACCAGACGCAGATACCCATCACGTTCGGAATCGCGACAAGGATTGCACCTCCAACACCGCTCTTGGCGGGCAAGCCCACTTCGAAAGCAAACTCACCCGAGAAGTCGTACATGCCGCACGAGCACATCAGCGACAGGCAATGCTGAACATGGACTGTTCTCAGCACGCGTTCGCCGTTGGTTGGGCAGACGCCGCCGTTGGCCAAGGTCGCCGCGACGACGGACAACATCTCTGCATCCGCCTCGATGGAGCAACATTGGAAATAGAAGTCGAGCGTTTTCAGCAGATCTGCACCGTCTGGAAACGCCCGATGTTCCTTCATGTAGTAGCCCAACGCAAAATTGCGGTCGGCGGTTTCTCGCTCCGACTGGTAGATCGAGTTGTTGAACCTTGCTTTGCGTCCACCGCTGAGGGCTGACCAGCGGTCCAACACGTAGTCGAAACGATCGGCATTATCCAGATCCGCACGAATGAGCGAGGAACACATGATCGCTCCCGAATTGATCATCGGATTGTGCGGTTTGCCTTCGTTATTCAGTGTGAGTTCATTGAAGTTGCGGCCGCTGGGCTCTCGCCCGACAAACCTTCGTACGAAAGACTCTCCAAGTTCTTCCAAGGCCAGACAGTAGTTGATCGGCTTGCAACACGATTGAATGCAGAATTCCACGTCGGCGTGGCCGAACGAGAGCATTTGTCCGTCAACGGTGCAGATCGAGATGGCAAACTGTTCTGGTGTGACGCGAGCCAGTTGCGGAATATAGTCCGCTACGTGACCGCTTTGATTTTGCTTGGTCTCGTGATAGATCTGCTCGACAACTTCGTAGAAGTGGGCAAAGTCAGGGATGACCATCTTGCCCTGCAACGCCTGTTCGACCAGCAAAATATTTGGACGTACCAAGTCGCAGAATTCGACGTAGTTCAGCTTGTCGCGTAACGAACGCGTCTCGAGCTGCTTGGTCGTTGCGGCCAAACGAGTGTCGCTCGCATGGAGGCCAACGGACAACAAGGCGTCCAGCAACACGGAGACGCTGATTTCGCCGTTGCCTTCCACATCCAGAGAGCGAAACAAACGTAATTCTCGCGAATCGACATCGACAACTTGACTCGCGTCCTCACCCACTCCTGAGGCGTCAAGGATTTGACTCGGTCGTTGCGCAAAATCATCGTGGTCCGAAATCTGAATCATCACGCTCCCTCCGCCTGTAGAATCCGCCGGCGATGTAGAGTCACCGCGGATTGTTAGTCGCCTTAAGCTCAAGAACTGCGCGCCGGGGCGACGTCAGCACAGGAAATCAGTGATTTTTTGGCGAAGCGACTGGAAGTGTCATCAAGGTAGAAGTTCACGAGCACCACATTCTTGCCGCTCAAGGTCTTTTACGCGGTGCTTGCGCTGAATTCCTAGGCCGTCGATCGTCAGCGACTCACTCAGCCTGTTTTTCCTTGCTACACATCGGTTTGTATCGGGCAAGGTGAACATCGCAAACCCGGCTTGGCACGGCTAATTCCAGCCCCGGCAACGAGTTGCAGTGCTTGAAACGCCACCGCACTGGGCCAGTTTTTCGGCGGCAGCGGGCACGGTCAGATGTCTGGGCCGTCCTCAGTTGATATTCTCTAGGGAAGGAAATTAGCAATCACGGCCTCTGGTGCCTCGAATGGACGAACACACTAATACGGCACAACTTCTCGAGCGGGCGAGCGGTGGCGACTCGGGAGCGCTTGGGGAACTACTTGAGCAGCATCGCGAGCGGCTCACTCGAGTGATTTCGTTTCGTATGGATGATCGGCTGCGTGGCCGCATCGATCCAGCGGACGTCGTGCAGGATGCCTTTCTCGTGGCAACCACTCGCTTTACGGAATACCTAGAGGATCGGAGAATGCCATTTTTCGTATGGCTCCGTTTCATCACAGTACAGAAGCTTTGCGAATTGCATCGACACCACCTCGGCACGAAAGCGCGTGACGTGTCGCGGGAGGTTTCGCTTTTCGGTTCGCCCCTGCCACACGCGACTTCTGCGGTGTTGGCCGCTCAATTGTTGGGCCGACACACGACACCGACGCAAGCTGTAGCGCGAGCCGAGATCCAGCATCAACTCGAATCAGCACTGAATCAGATGGATGAGATCGACCGTGAAATGGTTGCCCTACGTCACTTCGAACAGCTGACCAATGTCGAGACTGCTCGCGTTCTGGAAATCAATGAATCGGCTGCCAGCAATCGATATGTGCGAGCCATTAAGCGGCTGAAGCAGATACTGGATGATTTCTAGCTCACGGATGTGTCTTTTGTTCTTCTAATCTTCCGCCGAATCCGTGGTGGCTCGGGTTGCGATTAAGATTAGGATTACGATTAAGGCCTGCATAGGCGGTCGTATTGTTGACTTGGATTGTATCCTGACGCCGGGAATCTCGATGACCGAAGCGAGTTCTGAACGCAACCCGGTAGAACGTTTGGCCGAAGAGTTTCTCGAACGATTTCGTCAAGGTGGGCGACCTTCGCTCGCAGAATACATCGCTCGTCATGCCGAGCATGCCGACGAGATCCGCGAATTGTTTCCCATGTTGCTAGAGCTGGAAGGTGCAGCTTCTCCGCTTGAAGCTGAATTACCTGGTGAAGACGAATCGCTGCCGCAACAACTTGGCGACTATCTGATCGTCCGCGAAATCGGTCGCGGCGGCATGGGGATTGTTTATGAGGCCGTGCAGCAGACGCTAGGACGAAGCGTTGCGCTAAAGGTACTGCCTTGTCGCAATCATCACGACGAATTGGCGCTCGAACGCTTTCGTCGTGAGGCTCGCATTGCGGCGAAGTTACACCACACAAACATCGTCCCAGTGTTCGATGTTGGCCAGGAGGGGACCACCTCGTACTACGCGATGCAGTTCATCGAGGGTGAGTCTTTTGACAAAGTGGTTCGCGAACTGCGTTGTCGTATGGCCCCGACGGCCGTCGCCGACTCCGATGGTAAGCCTAACGCCACGGTTCAGTCCGGAGCGTCGGATGCCGACGACGGATCGCGAGCCGTGACACGGGTGTTTTCGAATCGTGTCTTGAATGACGCGACGACAATCGAAGTCCCGCAAGATCAGCTGACGCCCGAATCCACGGACGAGACCGGTGTAGATCCCTTGAAGTCGATTGCTTTGCCCACATTTGACGACTTGAACACGGCCAGCGACTATCGGTGTTACTTTCGAAGTGTGGCGGTTATCGGCAGTCAAGTCGCTCAGGCATTGGCATACGCTCACGCTCGTGGAGTCGTGCACCGTGACATTAAACCGTCGAATCTATTGCTCGATGCAAACGGTGTTGTCTGGGTGACCGACTTTGGCATGGCCAAGATCGAAGCCGATCCACTCACTCGAACCGGCGATATCCTCGGCACGATTCACTACATGGCGCCGGAGAGATTCAAAGGGCAGTGCGATGTTCGTGCCGACATCTACGCGCTGGGACTCACTCTCTATGAATTGCTCACTCTGCGACCTGCCTTCGATACAACGGATCGGCTGCAACTTGTCGATCTCATTTCAAAACAGAACCCCTCACGACCTCGTTTGCTGAACGCCGCCATCCCACGTGACTTGGAAACGATTGTTTTGAAGGCGATCGACAAGGATCCCAAACGGCGATACCAGTCGGCCGACGAGCTCTCGGATGATTTTCAATGTTTCCTCGAAGATCGGCCGATCCTGACACGACGTGTGGGACCCCTCGAGCACTTCGTCCGGTGGGCACGACGCAACCCAGTTCTCTCCGGCTTGTCCGTTGCCATGTTCCTGATCCTCATGCTGGCGGCTGTGGGAGCAACGATCACGGCCGTTGTGTTGAAGAACTCGAGCGATCGAGCCACTAAGGCCGAGAACAAAGCGAAGCAGAATCTGCAGGTCTCCGAGTTGAACGCTGAACAGTTGCTCCAACAGAACTACATCAATCATGTCAATCTTGCCTATCTCGAATTCCGCAACAACAATGTCGCGCGCGCACAGGAATACTTGCAAAACTGCGACGATGAGATGCGGGGCTGGGAGTGGGACTATGTCGATGGTCATTGCCGAGTGGCGCTGCGAACATTTGCGGAACACGGGCAGTCGGTCAACTGTGTTGCTCTAAGTCCCGACGATCGTTGGATTGCTGTCGGCACGGGCAACTTTCTTGACCGTCGGGGTCCGCCCGGCGATCTCGTCGTCCGTGAACTGGCCACAGGTGAGGCGAGATTCGCACCGCGTAAACTTGCCAACGGTGTGTCAGCCGTCGCGTTTAGCCCGGACGGACAATCGATCGCATCGGCGAATCGTCGAACGTTAACGGTTTGGAATGCCGAAACAGGAGAGAAGTTGTTTGAGACCGAAGGCGAGTCTCACGACCTACTCTGCCTGGAATTCAGCCCAGACGGTAGCGTGATTGCCGGAGGCTTTGGGCGCTTCAATGGTGCTCACGTGGGACACGCCAAGATCTGGAACGCGAAGACGGGTGAACAGATCGGCAAGCAAATCCCTGGCAAACGCGGTGGTTTCTGGGACCTCGCGTTCGATCCCACAGGGCGTCGTCTGGCCCTGACCGCCGAAGGCTTGGTGGAAGTATTCGACCTCGAGCGACGCGAATCGGTGGCAACGTTCTCGGCGGACGTGGGATTCATCTACTGCGTTGCTTTTCACCCCGAGGGACGATATGTCGCGGCCGGTGGATTGGATAGCAAGATACGTCTTTGGGACGTCGAGAATGGCGAACTTGTCGGCAGCTACGCCGGGCACGATGGCTTTGTGCGAGGGCTCGCCTTTAGCGCCGATGGCCAACGGATGATATCGGCCAGCGAGGACAAGAGTCTCCGCCTTTGGGACACTCAGTCGGAACGCGAAATCGCGATCTATCGCGGGCACACACATTTTGTCAATTGCGTCGCCTTCAGCACGCAAGACGAAGTCTTCGCATCGGGCAGCCTCGACCGGACCGTTAAGGTTTGGTACGCAACTGCGGAACATCAGATGGTTTATCAGGGCCATCGCGAAGAAGGACATGTTCGCGCTTTGGCGTTCAGTCCCAGCGGCCATGCCGTCGCGTCGGGGTCGATGCGTTTTGCTGGGCCGAGGGGACGCCTCCATCTCTGGGATCCCAACACCGGGCAGCAGCTATTGCGATTTCCGAAGTCAGTCGACGAGGTCACGTCGGTGGCCTTCCGACCCGACGGAGTTCACCTGGTGGCAGGGCACATCAGTGGGCTGATTACGGTTTGGGATGCAACGACAGCGGAACTATGCTTTCGACTGGATGCGCATGTGGGGGAGGTGGCTGACGTTGCTTATAGCCCAGATGGATCGCTATTGGCATCCGTCGGTCAGGATACGGGTCTTTACATTTGGAATGCAACAACCGGGGCCCTTGTTCGCGCCGGCAAGAGTCATCAAGCCTTTATTACAGCCGTCGAATTCAGCCCCGATGGCGAGAAGATCGCGACAGCCAGTGAAGATGGCACGGTCAAGCTTTGGGAAAACGCCACAGCCCGCGTCGTGCGTACCATGACTCACCCAGGAGGTGAAGCTCGCGGTGTGGCTTTTTGCAGAGATGGACTTCAGCTGATTTCGACGGGGGGTATCGATCACCGTCGTGGCGACGTCATCGTTTGGGATGTCGAAACCGGCGAAATGCTGCGCCGCCTGCCCGGCCACACCGACATCGTTTATGACGTCGCGTTCAGTCCCGACGGACGCCGATTTGCAACCGCGAGCGATGATCGCACCATCAAACTCTGGGACAACGCAACCCGGCACAACGTGTTCACGATTCGTGGTCACACCGGTGGCGTCGTCGGGGTTGAATTCAGTCCCGACGGCCGCATGATTGTATCGGGAAGTGTCGATCGACGCGCACGCGTTTGGAGTCTCGATCCGCCTACCGATGACATCTATCATCGCCGTGAGGCGGTTGCCGATCTGGATGACACGCAGTCGCTCCTCGAGACGCAGCAATGGGAAGCAGCCATCTCGTCGCTGGATCGCGCGATCACGCGCGGGCTCGACGGTATACAGGTGAGGTTGGACCGAGCGACGGCGTGGAGGCACCACAACGAAGATAATGCGGCAGGCGAGATGAACGTCGAGGAACTGGTCGATCAGGTCCCGCACAACGCCCGCCAGTTGGTGCGACTTGGCCTTCGATTGGCGCGTCGGGGATTCCCTTCGGAAGCTGCAAATGTTGCAGATCTAGCTGTTGAGCGAACGCCCGATGATACCGTCGTGCTCACGGCCGCGGGCCGAATCCACGCAGCAGCCGACCAGCTTGAAATCGCGAAACGCAATTTCCAGTCGGCCATCTCGCAGGTGAAGTCAGCTGGCGAGGGTCAGTCGGAGCCGTGGTGGTGGGGAACCGGATGGTGGACGACAGAACCGCTGAGTTCCCCGCTGAGTGACCGACACGAAGCCGAACAGAGCGCTAGTCCGTTTGAATTGCTCGAGATCATGGAGGTGGCAAATGATCAAGAAGTCGGCCAGGTCCGCTGGTTGACGATCTCAGCCGACAGCAACAGCTACCTCGATTTCCGCGAACCGTTTTCGACGACTGGTCGCGTCAGCCACTACGCAACTCAACATCTCTACTCGTCGGAAGAACAGACCGTCGCGCTCTTAGTTGGTGCCGACGATGGCATGCGTATTTGGCTGAACGACCAACTCGTTTTTCAACAGACGCGATTAGGCGAATCGCGTTTTGGACACCGCGCGATCAACGTGACGTTGAAAGCCGGCTGGAATACCGTTTTGGTGAAACTGGCGAATCGCTCTGGATTGCACGGCATGTATTTCGCCATAAGTGATCATGCGCGAGATCGCGCGCGGGGTGTCGCAAGGCTACGTCAAGTCGATCCCATTCTCGCGATTTGGGATGCAGCCTCGAGCGTTGAACGAGATGATCCACAGCTGTTGTCTCTTGCCGGCCATGCGCTAGCACAGCGCGGGCGGTGGAGCGAATCGGCAGAGGTGTTCCAGCGACTGATCGAACGGCAACCGGCGCGCAATCGGAATTGGGTGACGCTGGCTCCACTTTTGGTTTACACCGGCCAGATGGACCAGTACGCGCGTTTTCGTCGCGAGCTGTTGCAGGCCTTCAGCAGCGCTAATGATCCGCTTTCCGCCGAGCGAACCAGCAAGGCATGTCTTCTGATTCCGGTGTCGCGGTCGGAAGCTGCAACACCTGCAAGGCTTGCAGCGCACGCCGCCCAGGTCGGTGCTAACCACGACCTCTTACCCTACCTTCTGTTCGCCAAGGGAATGAGTGAGTACCGTGTTGGCGAACCTCAGGCCGCCGTAGCAACTTTGCAGGAATCGCTCAGCCAGAATCGGTCTCGTTGGCCCTATTTGGATGTTGTGATCCACATGTTTTTGGCGATGTCGCACTACGAGCTGGCCGAACCGGATTTAGCGAACCAGCATTTCGAAGAAGGGACAAAGATCTTCGATGGGAAACTGCCGGCGGTCGACAGTGCGGACTTCGGCGCGGACTGGCTGGATTGGTTGATCTGTGAGATTGCCAGACGCGAGGCGAAACAGCTCTTGGGTCGAAGTTAGAGACGCCAGAACGCTGGCGGCCCGAAGTCGCAACAATTCGACTGGAGTTCAACCCTCGGGCCGGTTGATCAGCCTTGCCAACACGTCAGCGGCTCGTTGTCGCAAGACAGGCAAAACTGTGTCGATGTGTCCACTTTGGGCAAGGACCGTCAGAATTGGCTGACCAGCGGCAAGGGATAGTTTGCCCTGCGGGATGTCGGCAAGGTACGCGCCGTCAGTGGGACAATTGGCGAGGTCGTCAAGAGCGGCATCCGTCACGATTGCCTTCCGCTGAGCAAACAGGATCGCTTTGCCAAAGTAAGACGTAGGGCTTTCCTGACATCGAACATCGTCAACCTCTTCACCCAAACACGCGGCACGATGCAAGTTGATCGATGACCAAGATTGTCCTGCTTCCAGGACCTCGATCGACGCCGTGTATCTTGGGTTGATCTCAACGGGAACGACCTGATAGTCATCAACGATGGCGTCGATACCGAACAATCCCTGCAGGCCAAAGGACGACGCCAGACACTCACCAATTCGCTCCCACTGCTGCTTGTAGTCTGTGCTCAAAGGCAAGGGGCCGATCGACCCACAATACTGAAAGCCCGTCGCACCGAAAGTCGCGTTGCCTGAGAGTTGCTGCGTTGTCCCAAGCAGTCGAACCTCGCCACGTTGCGCTACGAACACAGCGGAACATGAAGTTCCCGGGACGAATCGTTGAAAATAGACGCTGCCCCGTTTGCTCGTCTCGCCTGGATTCGCGTTCCGAATGCCAATGCCGGCGGCGGACCTCAATGGCTTGCGTAGCCAACGACCGTGGGGCGGGCAAACATCGGTCCGCCACTTGGGGCAGGGCAGGTTGCTGCCAGTTAGTGCCGTAGCGAATTCTGAGGGTTGTCGAATTCGCTTGACGATCGCCGCGTCATTCCCTAGCAATCGAGCGTAATGACCAACCTCAGCGATGACTTCGGGATGGTTTTCCAATGCCCCGGTATACATCCAAAATTCCGGTCGCTCGCGTGCGACGATGTTCATCAGATTCGTATAGCGTGAGTCGATCCGTGACGATTGGCACTGACTACATAGATCACGATCATTGAACATATCCGCAGCCAGCAGTTGATAGTTACTCGATCGTCGTGCAGAAGCAATGGCCGCGCGGACCGATGCGCCAGCAATCAGCAGTCTTGTCATGCGAGGAATTCCACGATCACACTCTTTCGTCAGCGAGGCACAACGAGCAACTGAATTCCGAACTCAACCTCGCTCGCGTCGTGATTCTCGCGCCGACGCCATATCCTATGCATCTGAATGTTTAGGCGTCAGCCATTCCTCGCTCTTCCAGGTACTCGTCCTTCAGTTTCACATAGTTGGCGGGAGAATACCGGAAGAAGGCTATTTCTTCATCTGTGACGGGTCGAAGCGGCTTGGCTGGATTGCCGACATAGACGTAACCACTCTCTAAAACTTTTCCCGGCGGAACAATACACCCGGCACCAATGATGACTTCATCGTGAACCACGGCTCCGTCGTTCACAATCGCGCCGTTGCCAACCAAGATGCGATCGCCGACCGTGCAGCCGTGAAGGATGGCTCGGTGTCCAATCACGACGTCATCGCCAACAGTCAATGGGAAGCCATCCGGGTTGTAGTCACTAGCATGAGTTATGTGCAGGACGGCGTTGTCTTGAACGTTTGATCGATGACCGACTTTGATCCAGTGCATGTCACCGCGGATGACAGCACCCGGCCAGACCGACACGTCGTCTCCAAGGGTCACGTCGCCGATGACGGTCGATGCTGGGTCGATGTAAACACGTTGACCAAGCTTAGGCATAGTTCCCCGATAGGGCCGCAGCGATGTCGTCATATTTGAGTTCGTATTGGTTAGCGGATGTGGATGCGTGCTGATTGCAAGATCTAGTCGTAGGCCAAGGCGGCCCTCAGCGTCAAGGGGCGGTCGGCCGGCCCCGTTCTACCGCTCGTTGAACAACCTCTCATCGGTTCTTGCTAACGAGACAAAGCGACGTGCAGAATGCCGCCTTCGTCTGTGAAAAGTGGCCCAGGAATCGCCGCTCATGTTAGCCAAACTCCACACGTTTTCGTTGGTCGGTATCGAAGCCCTCCCGGTGGAAGTCGAAGTCGATGTGTCTCCGTGCTCCATCCCATCAACGGTGTTAGTCGGTTTGCCCGAGCAGGCGGTCAAGGAAAGCAAGCACCGCGTTGCTCGGGCGATCGTCAATTCAGGGTTCATTCGACCGCAGGACCGAGTGGTGATCAATCTCGCCCCGGCAGAACTTCCCAAGCAGGCGGCCTCGTTCGATTTACCGATCACGCTAGGGATCCTTGCCGCCAGTGGCCAGTTTCAGTCGGACGTTCTGGACCAATACGCCGTGGTGGGCGAGTTAGCGCTGGAAGGTTTCACACGACCTACCTTGGGTGCCTTGTCGATGGCGATTGGCGCTTCGAAAGAGAAGGGGCAGCGCGGGATTGTTGTGCCCGCGGCAAGTGCTTCGGAAGCGGCAGTCGTTGAAGACCTGGAAGTCATCGCCGTTGCAAATCTGGCGGAAGCCGTGGCATTTTTTGCGGGGCATCTTGACCTCGTGCCAACACCGTCGGGCATTTGCGACTTGTTTCGAGAGCACTCCGCCTACCAGGACGATTACTCGGATGTACGTGGTCAAGAGGTCGCCAAGCGTGCGCTGATGATTGCCGCTGCCGGTCGCCACAACCTGCTGATGATTGGTCCACCTGGGACCGGCAAGTCCATGTTGGCGACGCGTCTGCCCACAATTCTGCCGACGCTGAGCAGCGCCGAGTCGATTGAAACGACACGTATCTATAGTGCCATGGGCAAACTCAGTCCCGGTCAACCCTTAATGGCTCGTCGTCCTTTTCGCTCGCCGCATCATACGATTAGCGAAGCCGGACTTGTCGGCGGAGGCAGTCCGCCTGCTCCCGGCGAAATTAGTCTTTCGCAAAACGGCGTGCTGTTCCTCGATGAGTTGCCCGAGTTCAATCGTCGTACACTCGAGGTGCTTCGACAGCCACTGGAAGATGGTCGGGTGACCATCTCGCGCGCGTTACGTTCGACAACCTTTCCCGCGGATTTCATCATGATCGCCGCGATGAACCCTTGCCCCTGCGGCTATCGCAACGACACTCGCCGAGCCTGCCAATGTACCTCCCCACAAATTGAGCGCTACTTAGGCAAGATCAGTGGACCGTTGCTCGATCGCATCGATATTCACTTGGAAGTGCCGAGTGTTTCGTACAAAGAACTCTCGTCCAAGACGACTGGGACGGATAGCCAAAAAATGCGAGCACAGGTCGAACAAGCGCAGACGCGGCAGGCAAAACGATTTGCCCAACTAGGCACTCGACAGAACGCACGCATGAATAGCCGTCAGATTCGCGACTTCTGCAAGCTGGACAAGGAAAGTCAGGCGATGATTCGTGCCAGTGTCAACGAGATGGGATTGTCGGCCCGTGCGCACGACAAGGTATTGCGTGTCGCCCGGACGATCGCCGATCTGTCCGATGTCGAGGCAATCCAATCGGACCACATCGCCGAAGCGATTAACTATCGCTTGCTCGATCGCGAAGAATGGAGTCCCTAAACAGAACAGGGGACGCAACAAAAGGCGTCCCCTCATTCACTATCTAGTTTGTCGTACGCCGACTAAGGTATGAAAGCGCTGGCCGGATGTCGCGGCGTAAGGCGTGCGCCACGTGAAGGACCCACCGCACTGCCGGCCATCAAAGCCGAAACGGCGGAAGATGTCTCTGCGGACTGAGTCGTCTCAACCGTCGCTTGGACCGGCTCCACCGAAGTGTCAGCTTGGGCCATCATGAGATTCGAAAGCGGAATGGCGATCACAGCCAGAACGGCGACGACGCAAAACAGTTGCAGCAAAGATCGAATCGCCGAAGTCTTCATCGATGTATTCTCCAAGTCACCGGCCGGTGTAGACGGACCTTTATCTAGAAACTCGCTAGCTTCACTGTACATCATCCTAGTCGGGAATGACCAGCATTTCAAGGATTTACCAGACTGCCCCAACCGCCCTAAACGCGGCGCCGTCGCCGCAAAACCAGGGCCGACATGCCCATTAGGGCCAGCAGAGCCGCTGATGGCTCCGGTGTCGCCAGGACGAATTTGTCCGAAGCCAGCACCGAACCGCCCGTCCCATCCGGTAAAGAATACGAGCCAACCACGTCCGTCAAGCAGCCCGAGGGATCTGGGCAAGCTCCCATCATGTCGGAGATCAATCCGTCGATCTGTTCTTGACCGGTGAGACCCGGCTCGTCGGCCAGAAACCCATCACCAATACCGACATAAAGAAGTTCATTGACCGGCAAAATGCCAGCGCCGGTGTTCCGCGTCATGTCGTCGCCACCTCCCTTGACTCCGTCCGGACCCCACCAGATGCCTATGCGGGTCGATGAATAGCTCGCTCCCTGAAAATTGCCCGACTGATCAAAATAGTTGTCGGCGTCGTTGCTATCGAGGGACCAGGTCAGGTCTTCGAGCCTAAACTCGGTGTCGCTAATCACCTTGAGGCCGAAGTGAATTCGATTGCCATACTCGCCGGAGAATGGAGCCGTCGGATTGGCGAGGCCCTTCCAGGACGTGAAGGATTGGCCACTTGCGGCACCATTCGTGTAGATCAAGTCAGCAGGCTTCAGGATCGAAGACACACGTTGGTACGCAGAAGGATCGGTCGATCGATCGCCCAGATCCATGCCCAGCTGAATGCCTGCCAGGGCATTGACTACATAGTTTGGCCAGCTTGAGGAATCCATACCCGTTGGAGCATAGGCCGGAATCACATCGAACGTGATGAATGCGGCCCTCGCCGGTGTTGCCGCGACCCAAATCAAAGCCATTGAGGCGCAGAACGACAGCCCGATCTTTCCCCAACGAGTCATTAGCCTTCTCCTCAGATGCAAACGCAAGTGTGTCAGCTACTCGTGATTCGCTCCCGGAACCAAACCGGTCAGGTTATCACTTGAGTTTCAGAATAACCGAGCTTGCGGCCTTTGCAAGATTGTCTAGTGAAAGTTGCCTATTGTTCGTAAATGACCAATTGTAACGATCTTACGGCGTCAATCCTCTTGCGTTAGCTGGCCCCTGTAAGAGCCCTCGATGAGGCGCGCAGCCGTGCTTATTTCATGTCGGATTTCATGGCGGTAAGCGGCTGGCAAACGCAGGCTCCCAGCCGCTTGAAACAGCCGCCAAGCGAGAATTCTCAGTTAATTCGACTAGACCCAGCTCGCGGCGTTCTGCTACCCTCCGCCCCGCTCGTCTTCGACCAGCTCTTGGTACATCATCCACAAACTGCAGAGATCTCAAAGTCCGATGTTGGCATGTGACCGTTCAATGGGCAGAAATAGCAAGCAAGGATGCGGACGCCCGATCGCCGTGGCGTCGCGGGCTGCTCGGTGCAAAGTTCGGGCGAGCGGTTGGCTGCTGCTCGGACTCCTTGTTTTGGCCACGCAAGGTGGTTGTTCGGTCTACCATCTGGCGAAACGAACAATGCTCTGCGAGTTGAAGGAATATCCGCAAGTTACCGACGGGAAACAATCCTGCAAGGCATACCAGAGTTGGGCGAAAAGGGAGTGGGGCCGAGTTCAGGCCGAGGCGGGCGAACCGTTTTCTCACGATTACGGCAGTGGTTTTCTGCAGGGGTTTGTCGATCAGGTCAAATCGGGAGGCGAACCGATCGCACCCCCGGTTCCACCTCGCAAGTACTGGCGTGTGGGCTACCGAAATCAGCAAGGCCGCCAGGCCGTCGAGCAGTGGTACAACGGTTTTGAGCATGGTGCGACGGTCGCTGATGAGGGCGGATACCGCGATCGAGCGGTAGTCCCTTCATCACTCTATGCGGGGACCACGACGGAATCAGAGACGAGCCGTGTTGAGTCGGTCGATCCGTCGCCGATGGAGCCGACGCCCGCCGTTCGGCCATCGCAGCTTGAGCTGCCTGTCACATCGAAGCCCGTCAAGACGGCAGATCTCGCAAAGGACGAGGCCAAACCGGAAACGCAGGCAGACAAGCCGGCCGAAAGTGAGCCAGTCATTGAAGTTGCTGATGCAAGCGGCACTTCAGCTGCCGCCGCGCCCAGCCATCCAGAGGCCGTGTCAGCCGAACCACCCCGGTCGGTCCTTCCCGTTGTCTTCGTGAGGCCCGATTCAGAGCCCCGGCAAATCCAACCGGCCTGGGGTGACACACCCCCAGCTCCGCCTTGGCACGCCGACGCCCAACCCACGTCGCCGACGCCGCCCGGTGAAGCTTCTGACGAGTTCGATCCGTACGTTGGATCCATCGTTGCCGGGCCGTCCGAAGAGACGAGCGATCGATCGGACGTGAACGCCCGTTCCTCCAAACCGAAGTCGCCGGCAAAGTCATCAGTCAACAAGTCGGATGATGCCCAAGACGATTTGCCCGAACAGGCCTTCACGGAAAAGAAAGTGGACGAGCAGTCGACTGAGCCCAGTGGTCCGGCGGAACCGACGCCAGCGTCGCAAGATCACCCCGCCGAGAAAGACGAGGACACGCAGGACGAGGACACGCAGGACGAGGACCACGGGGATGAGGGCTGGCAACAAAGTAAACACGAACCGACGAAGTGGAAAAGCAGGCGGTAGGGCTTCTCGAGGGATTCAACCGCTGGCGTGATCGAATCGGAATTGAAGGCTGCGGACTTCATCCATGTTCAACCGACACAACACAAACGCAACCATTGCATACTGCCTGGCGGTTAGCATCGCGTGTTTGGCGGGGTGTTCGGCGATTACCAACCCGGTCGCCAACGGAATTCCGGCCCGTTTGCTAGACGACGACTTGCTGGCCGAGCCGAAGGAGAACAAGGAGTCGATTCCGCTGGGATGGCTTCGCGTTGATCCGCCTGACGTATACCGGTTGGACGTCGGTGACATCATGGGCATCTACATCGAAGGTGCCTTAGGGAAACGCGATGAAGTTCCGCCGATCAATTTGCCTCAGGTCGAGAATGTGCCGCCGTCGATCGGGTTCCCGATTCCGGTGGGTGAGAAGGGCGACATCTCGTTGCCGTTGGTCAACAAAATCATGGTCAAGGGCATGACGCTGGACGAGGCGCAGCAGGAGATCCTGAATGCGTACTTGGCGATTGATACGGGCAAGGAAGATGAGGCGATGCTAAAGGAAGGCAGTCGAGTGCTTGTGACGTTGGTTCGCCCAAGGCAGGCACGGATCCTGGTCATCCGCGAGGATTCACCTTCCCAGCGACCTTCGACGAATGACCCCACGTTCCGGCTTTTCGGTTCCGCACCCAGTCTCGATGCCGGCAGAGCACAGGGTACGGGTTTTGTTCTCGAGTTACCGGAAACCGAGGCGGACGTGCTTAGTGCCTTGGCCAAGTCTGGAGGTCTGCCGGGGCCGACGGCTCGGAATGAAGTGATCGTCTACCGCGGACACGGCGACAACGCTGGCTTCGATACGCCAGCCGAGTGGAACGAGTCGGGCTTGAGTGTATCACAAAGCATCGAACGTCAAACGATCCGCATTCCTTTGCAGGTCGATCCTGGATCACCCCGCCCCTTTAACTCGGAAGATGTTCGCCTGCAGTCAGGCGACATTATCTTCGTTCCTGGACGCGATACGGATGTGTATTACACGGGCGGACTGATTCCACCGCGCGAAGTACCGCTACCTCGTGACGCCGATATTCGAGTGGTCGAGGCGATCTTGAGAGCTGGTGGTTCGGTCAACAATGGCGGCGTTCTCATCGGCAACTTCACCGGTAGCAACACCTTCTTGCGTGGTTTGGGAAATCCCAGTCCGAGTTTGGTCACGGTGTTGCGGCGAACTCCTGGTGGCGGTCAGGTGCCGATTCGCGTGAACCTGAATCGAGCGCTGCGCGATCCACGCGAGAATCTGTTGGTCAAGCCCGGCGATGTGCTCCTGATGCAGGAGACTCCGGCGGAAGCCGTCGCGCGTTACGTCTCGCAGATCTTCAACGTGGGAATCTTTACCAACTTCATCAATCGCGGATCGGCACAAGGCAACGCGGAAGTGATTCTGCCGTAATGCGCGTCAAGAGCTCATCATGCGTTGGCGGCTGCTCACCAAGAGCATGATCCCGATCGCCAACAGGATGAGGCCATTCGGTTCGGGCAGGGCGTCGACGGCCGTACGGCGGCCTTGTTCGTAGGCACCGGTTTCGAGGGCGAGAATGAGATCGCGCGAGGTAAAGTCGAAGTCGCCATTGAAGTCCCCCGCCGCCCAGCTCGAGTTATTCGGCTCGAGATCTTCGTATTCGCCCGCCTGAAGTACGAAGACAAGATCCGCCGAACCGAATTCGAAATCGAGATTTGCGTCACCAAAGTAGGTGCTGGCAATTTCGTTTACCCAAGCGGCGCGGTCCGTCGGGTTGACTTCACCATCCCCGTTCAAATCGTAGATCGGAGCGGTCTCACTGTCCCGAATCGCCTGGGTCAATTGATCGATGTCTCCCGCGTCGAACAGTCCGTTGGAGTTGAAGTCGCCAGTGATGTCCAGCTGAAAGAGGTAAGCAGCTCCCGTATTTGTGTCGACGTCGTCGTCACGCGGTGACCCGATCAGTGCCACGTTGTTGGACAGAGCGACTGATGCGCCAAACGCATCGCCCGAATTGACGTCCGACGCAGACAACTTCGACAACTGCCTACCGTTTCGAGCGTCGAAAACATAAGCAGCTCCTAGAACCGCGTTCAATCCGCTAGCGCCTACCAAGGCCAGGCTACCGGAGACGTCGACTGATCCGCCGAAGTCGTCTCCGTTGTTTGCATCGTCTGGCGTCAGTTGAGCGATCTGCTGACCACTTTCCGCGTCAAACAGATAGGCGGCCCCAATACCAGAACCACCGTTGGGCGCGCCGACAATCACAGTCGTGCCGTCGATCGCGACATCAAATCCAAACTCGTCTCCAGCGAAACCGTTGTTCGGCCGCAATCGATGAAGCTGTTGTCCCGTGTTGACGTCGAAGAGGTACGCTGCTCCCTCGACAAACCCCAAGGTATCAAAGTTGCCAGGCGCCCCAACAATCGCATAGTTAGCGTTCACGGCCACATCAAAACCAAACTCGTCACCGTCGAAGCTGTTGGATGGTGTCAGTCGGTGAAGCTGTGACCCTGTTTGGACATCGAAGAGATAGGCAACGCCACGTCCACGGCCAAGATTCGGCGCGCCCATAATGGCCAAGTCGTCGTGCAGGTTGATACCAAAGCCAAACTCGTCACCCGCAAATCCATCTTGTGGCTGGAGCCTCGTAAGTTCGGTACCCGATTGAACGTCGAATACGTAAGCGGCGCCCTCAACCATCGTTTCAGCCACCGGATTACCCGGATCGCCAACCAGAAGCTTCCTGCCTGATAACGCCGCGTTGAACCCAAACATGTCGTCGCCATTGGCAACGGAGGGCGTCAGAGTGTAGGTCTTGTTTCCTGTCGTGAGATCGAACAGATAACCAGCCCCCGATTGCGATGTGCCACCGGGCGCTCCAGCGAAGCCAACGTCACCAGAAAACGTGGCCGCGAACCCGAGCAATTCCTGTTCGCCACCCTCGGCAACAGTCAGTTTCCGCAGCTCACTGGCCGCGATATTCGTTGTTAGCATCAACAGACCGATGAGAATCCCGATGCTCAATCGAAGACACTGTACACGCTTCATCATGGATGACCCGAAGAGCAAGCCGACACCGAAGGAAATGGGAGGTGATTGCCCTCATCGTAAGCGTTTTCTTGTTCTTGTAAACGAATCAGTGGCGTTCGTGCGATCGATGCATCACACCCTGAACACCAAGTGACTGTTTATCAAAAACTTCCCAAACAGTTCACCGATCGAGTGCTTAACGACCGACCAACCCTGCCAGCCATTCGCGAACGCAGGTTTCGGTAAGCTTGAACCCTTTGCGTGACGGAATCAGCGAAAGCGGTATCGGTGGGTTCGATCCCATTTGGATATCGGCTGCCACAGGAATTACATCAAGGTCGTGGCGAGCTGCAAGTCTCGTGGCACGCGGCAGGTGAAGCCCGGATGTCAAGAGTCCGACGCGCTGAGCGGGCTGCTTCTGCAATAGCTTGGCAATGGCCTGCAGCTCTTCCGAAGTGTTCCGTCCGGTGATCGTCACGATGTCTTCGTCTGGAATGCCGAGATCGTTCCAGATCACCGCGGCGGATTGGGCCAAGCCGATCGCCTGATTAGGGGACCAGGCAAAGCTCGCACCGGAAGCAACCAAACGGTTCACCTTACCGTGACGGTATAGGCGAGCGGCCAGGATGACTCGGTCTCCGCTGCAGCCCAGCCAAACGTCTCCGTCGTTATTCGTTCGGGTCCCACCTCCTAACACGATCAGGTAATCGAAGGGCTCAATATTCTCGAGGTCCGGTGGAGAGTAGCGACCCTCGAGAAGCTCTGCACAGACTTCGCCGGTGTACGAGGAACCGGCCGTCCAGTAGAACAAGAAGACGAGCAGAATCGGAATGGACGCTCGCTTTGGTGCGGTCAGCAGCGCGATGTACGTCCACACGAACAGCATCAGCCAGACCAGGCCGCACGGCAAAGCCAACTGTGTGAGCATCTTTTCAACGTAGTGACGTCCGTAGTGCCAACCGCAAAGAGCCAACACGACGACGCCGATCGCTGCGAAAAACAATAGATGCAACCAAATCCTCAGGGGTGTTTTTTGATCTTCCATTTCGTCAACCAAGTGATTTCGTGACAGCCAAGATGCAAGATGAGGCTTCGTCAAGTGAACACAATCGCACTGGAAACCTCAGTTCAACCTGGCAGTATCGCACTGCTGCGCGATGATGTCACGGTCTACTCAACCGTATTCACTCCGAATCACCGGACGACTCAGAGTTTCGCGCCTCAGCTGAAAGAGGGTTTGGAGTCCGTTGGTTGGCAGCCAGAAGACGTAGGACTGTTCGCTATCTGTCAGGGGCCCGGCTCGTTCACAGGGCTGAGGATTGGCGTCACGGCTGGTAAGACGTTCGCCTACGCGACAAGCTGTCAACTTCTGGCGTTGGACACGTTGGATGTAATTGCTGCGCGAACGCCGACCGTTGACTGTGACCGCCTTTATGTCGTGATGGATGCGCAGCGGAAACAGCTTTATGCTGCTCAGTTCGATCTGGAACGCGAGACTTTTGTGCGCTGCAGTCCAACTCGAATTGTTGACCGACAGCAATGGTTCGATTTGCTGACGCCAAATGCCGCGGTGACCGGACCGGGACTCGATTCTTGGTACGAGCAGTCGCCGAGTCGTCGTCCGATGGTCGATCGTCAGTTTTGGAATCCGACGGCTGATGCTCTTGGGCGATTAGCGCTGGAGCGATTCAATGCGGGACAACGGCAAGACTATTGGAAGGTATCGCCCGCTTACTTTCGCCAGAGCGCTGCCGAGGAAAAGCTCAAGGAACGTGAGCAGTCCGAGGGGAGTTAAGCGGCAATCGCAGCCAGCACTCTCTGTGCCGCTTGAATCGTTTCGTCAATGTCTGCTTCGCTGTGAGCGGCCGAGACGAACAGGGCCTCGTACTGGCTGCACGGCATATAGACACCTTGATGCGCCATGTCCCAAAAGTATTTGGCGAATTGACCGGTGTCACACTGACTTGCGACATCCCAGTTCGAGACCGGCTGGGCGTTGAAGAACAGGGTCATCATGCTGCCGACTCGGTTCACCGTGTGCGGCACGCCGGCGTCTTTAGCGGCTTGAGCTAGTCCGGTTGCCAGTCGCGCCGAGATCTTCTCGAGAAAGTCGTAAGGCGGCGCATCACGCAGCTGCTTCAACGTGGCAATTCCGGCCGCCGTGGCTAACGGATTTCCGCTTAGCGTTCCGGCTTGGAACACTTTGCCCGCCGGCAGGACGTGTTGCATGACATCGCGCCGACCACCATATGCGCCGACGGGAAGACCGCCACCGACGATCTTTCCTAGAGTGGTCAGGTCAGGGGAGATGCCCTGCAGCGATTGGGCTCCGCCGTACGCGACACGAAAGCCGGTCATTACCTCGTCATAAATCAGCAGCGTACCGTGGTCGCGAGTGATCTCGCGAAGTGTTTTCAGGAACGATTCGCTGGGTGTCACGCATCCCATGTTTCCCACGACTGGCTCGATGATAACGGCTGCGATTTCCGCGGGATGATCACCAAACGCTTTGATCAGCTCGTCTGGATTGTTGTATTGCAGAATGATGGTGTCTTGCGTCGTTCCTTGTGTGACTCCTGGTGAGTCAGGGACCGAGAGTGTTGCCGCTGAACTGCCGGCCGCCACCAATAGGCTGTCGACGTGGCCATGATAGTTGCCCGCGAACTTGACGATGCGATCGCGACCCGTATACCCACGAGCCAATCGAATCGCACTCATCGTTGCCTCGGTGCCGGAATTCACGAGTCGAACCATTTCGATGGAAGTGACTGCGTCAATGATCAGCTCGGCTAGAGCATTCTCCGCTTCCGTTGGCGCTCCAAAACTCGTCCCACGCGACGCAGCATCACAAACCGATTGCACGATTTCTGGGTGCGCGTGCCCCAGAATCATCGGACCCCAGGAGCCAATAAAATCAATGTATCGATTGCCGTCGACGTCGTAGAGATAGGCACCTTGACCGCGCTCAAACACAATGGGGTCACCACCAACGGCACCAAACGCACGAGCGGGACTATTCACGCCGCCGGGCATCAGGTTTCTCGCGGACGTGATCGTTTCGAGGCTGCGCTGATATCTCATTCTGGAAACTGCCTTTCATCCACACGAGCTAACCGGTTGCATGCCAATTATTCAGAAAGCCACTGGGCGGCCTGCTTGGCCCAGTAAGTGATAATCACCGTCGCGCCGGCGCGACGAATGGCGGTTAACGACTCCAGTGCCGCGGACCGTTCGTCGAGCCATCCTTTCTCTGCGGCCGCTTTGACCATGCTGAATTCCCCAGAGACGTTGTAAGCGGCAAGCGGAACACCTGGGAAGTGATCATTCACGCTGCGGATGATATCCAAATACGGCAGCGCGGGTTTGACCATGATCATGTCCGCTCCCTCCGACAAATCAAGTTGCACTTCGCGCAAAGCTTGAGCTGGATCCGATGCGGGATCCATCTGATAGCTCCGTCGATCTCCAGACTGTGGTGCACTTTCGGCTGCATCGCGGAACGGACCATAGAACGAACTTGCGTACTTCGCGGCGTAGCTCATGATGGGCAGTTCCTGGAACCCCGCTCCATCCAGAGCTCCACGGATCGCGCCGACCATGCCATCCATCATGCCGCTCGGCGCGACAAGGTCGACCCCGGCCTTGGCATGACTGACCACTTGCTCTCCGAGAATTTCGAGCGTGGCGTCGTTATCGACATCGTGGCGTCCCTGAGATTGGCGGATCACGCCACAGTGGCCATGGTCGGTATACTCGCAAAAACAAACATCGGAGATGACCAACAGCTCGGGAGCGACGCGTTTACACTCGCGAATCGCTTGCTGAATAATTCCATCTTCGCTGTAGGAGTCTGTGCCGAGAGCGTCTTTGGACGCGGGGATGCCGAACAGAAGAACTCCGCCCAGCCCCAATGCTTCGACCTGCTGGATCTCTGTTGCCAATTGGTCGACGCTTATCTGGTCGTGCCCAGGCATCGAGTTGATCGGTTGTCGAATCGAATCACCGGTTTGGATGAACAGCGGGAGAAGTAACTGACGGGGCTGGAGCGGAGCCAGCCGAATCAGCTCGCGAATCTGACTGTTGTAACGCAGTCTTCGCAGTCGGGTCTGCGGATATTCACCAAAATCAAACATCATAACTTTATAGTCTAACGGCTGGGAAAGGGCAGTAGGGGCGTTCTTTCACGAACATCGGCAAGCAGTTTGCGGAAGCCCATGGCAGGCATCATACTGCTAGGATGTTTTGCTTCGAAACTCCTTGTGGTCTCGTGTACAGAGGGCTCTAGTAATGTATATCCGCTCAAACCATTCCAGAGTCTTAGCGACGCTGGTTCTATGGCTCGTTCTTTTCGTCGCCCACGTGCGAGCGACCGATCTCGTACAGCTTAACGCCGAGAACTGGGATCAATTTGCACCGAACGGCAAAGAAGTTGACTGCATTTACGGCGACTATGTCTTGCGTAACGATCTGATAGTGGCTGTGATTGGCGAGCCGAAGTCAGGGCGCGACGCGAACATGACCGTGCGAAATGTTGGCGGCGCAGTGATTGATCTGACATGTCGCGATCACTCAAACGATCAGCTGAGCGCTTTCTACCCAGGCGCTGCGGCTTACTCACTGGCCGTGGTGGATTCAAAGTGGACGGATACGAGTGCGGAGTTGCATCTGCGCGCCGACGCGGAGCCTGAGAAGCCTCAGGTAGATGTTCACTATCGTCTGCAAGACGGCGACGAATCGCTATTGATCGAGACGCGATTTACGAACCCGCATGCGGAGCCCATAGAATTTGAGGCTCAAGACTCGATGCGGGCGGATCGATTCAGCTTCGATTTTGATGCGGCCACCGGTCTCTTGTGGGCCCTCGACGAGTGGTGGCGAAAGGCCTACGGTGTCACGTCCCCGGACCATACCATCGTGCCGATGCCCGACACGATGAGCCGTGGTCGACCTTTTCTGACGTATGCCAACGAAGACGGATCGAAGGTAACGCTGGCACCCGGTGACACTCACGTTGTTAGCCGGCGATTGACGCCTGCTGCAAGTTTACTGCAATTGAAAGGACTTACCCGGTCATCTGGCTCGACGACGCATGCGGTTACGCTTGAGGTGAGGGACGCCAAAGGTCCCGTCGAACTTGCCAAGGTCACCGTGTCGCGGGACGATGTCGCTCACGGCTTTGCTCGCACTGGTGGCGATGGCCTAGCCGAGTTCAAGATCGCGCCCGGTGCTTACTCGCTCACGGTCGAAGCCAATGGGCGACCGAATGTTGAGTTGCCGCTGACGGTGGAGGCAGACACGAGCGACAAGATTGAAGTCAGCTTGCCGGGTTATGTCGTCGCCCGAGTGCAGGACGAAAACGGGCAGCCGATTCCGTGCAAGGTCGAATTCATGGGGCAGGGTGATACGCCCGATCCATACTTTGGGCCGGACACGTTCGTTTACGGAATCCATAATTTGCGATACACGCCGAATGGAAAATTCCGTCAGGAAATTGGCCCAGGCCGATACGATGTCGTCGTGAGTCATGGCAACGAATATGATGCCGTCTTCACGACGATTGACGTTGCAGTCGGCGAGGAAACTCAATTGCAAGCCGTGCTGCGTCGATCGGTGGACACAACCGGCTGGGTGAGCTCGGACTTTCACAGCCATTCCAGCCCCTCGGGCGACAACGTCTCAAGCCAACGTGGCCGCGTGCTGAACCTGTTATCTGAGCACATCGAGTTCGCACCCTGTACGGAGCACAACCGCGTATCCAGCTACGACGAACATCTCCAATTCTTCGACGCAGAAACGCTGATGGCGACATGCGCGGGGATCGAGTTGACGGGCAGCCCTTTGCCGGTCAATCATCAGAATGCCTTTCCACTCAAGCACACACCTCGAACTCAAGATGGTGGTGGACCGCGGACCGATATCAATCCACTGGTGCAAATCGAACGGCTTGCCTTTTGGGACAACCGCGCGGACAAGGTCGTGCAGGGCAATCATCCCAACCTGCGTCAGATCATCGGCGATCGAAATCTAGACGGCCGGCCCGACAGCGGTTTTGCACGGATGTTTGGCCTCATGGATGTGGTCGAAGTTCATCCGCCCCATCAGATCCTCACGGATCCAACGACTTCCACGCAGTCTGAGGAATCGGACAACGTCATTTTCAATTGGCTTCAGATGTTGAATCTCGGCTACCGAATACCCGGCGTCGTCAACACCGACGCACACTACAACTTTCACGGGTCCGGCTGGCTCCGCAATTACCTAAAGGCCGATACCGATGATCCTGCCCAGTTGAACCTCGCACGGCTGATTCGAACAACGGAACGAGGCAATATTGTGATGACCAATGGACCGTTCCTCGAGGTCTCTGTTCGGTCCGACTCGGCGGGCGTGGGACAATTGGCCTCGCCCGGCGACAATCTGCTGGCAGATGACGGGGAGGTCGAGATCGACATACGTGTGCAGTGCGCGAACTGGCTGGATATCAATCGAGTGCAGGTGTTTTTGAACGGGGTGGCGACACCCGACTTGAATTTCACGCGTCGTTCCGGGAGCAAAGAGTTTGGCGATGAGGTCGTCAAGTTCGAGACGACGATTCCCCTAACGCTGCAGGGCGATACGCACATCATCGTTGCTGCCGCCGGAGAAGGTCTGACACTCGGGCCCGTCATGGGACCGCAGCACGGGAAGGATATGCCCATCGCGGTAACCAATCCCATCTTTGTTGATATCGACGACAACGGCTTTCAACCCAATGCAGATGATTTGGGGCAACCGCTGCCGATTGGAAGCGCATCCGATTGAAATCGGAAGTGGCCGTGACACCCTGCAGAAGAGGTACGGGCTGCGCTATCGCTGCCCCTGCAACTCCGCATCGTGCCTGTCGAACTCGGACAGCATCGTGCCTTCCTCACTAAAGACACTCAGCCGATTGCGGCCTTGCTGCTTGGATTGATACAGTGCCGCGTCGGCCTTTCGAACCAACGAGTCGTGATCGTCGGCCGGATCGGCGGCGACCAGGCCCATACTGAGTGTCACTGAGACGAAATTGTTCTGAAGGCCGGCATCGAAATTCGATGTTTCGACCCGTTCTCGGATTCGCTGGGCAACCTGCACCGCGATTTCCAACGAGACGTTTCCGAGCAGGATGGCGAATTCGTCTCCGCCGTATCGTGCCACGTGGTCGCTGGGCCGCACAATGTCCTGGAACATTTCACCCAGCAGGCTCACGACGATATCGCCCGCTTGGTGACCGTGAGTGTCGTTGATCCACTTAAAGTGATCGACATCAATCAAGAGCAGGGCGAACTTCGTGCCGTGCCGTTTGAATTTCGACAGCATGAACTTCAGGCTTTCGTCGAAAGCCTTTCGATTGCCGACGCCCGACAACTCGTCCAAGCGTGCCTCGCGCCGTGTACGATCGAGTTCCTGAGCCTGCTTTTCGAGTCGGTATTGGGTGCAAACCAGGTCGTGCTCCAACTTTCGGTTCGAATCAATTGCACACGAAATCTGGCTCAACAGGGATTGCTTGAGGTACTCGTACTCACCGGTATTGGAAGTCGAAATATCGACGACCGATTGCTCTACTGAATGCAATTCCGTGTTGTGTGTATCAACTTCTTTGGTGAATTCCTCAGCGCTATCCAGGACGTGTTGCAGTGCTTCGAGCGTCGTCTGACGCTCTTCGCTGATCACACGCCCGTGTTTACGAAGCGCGAAACTGTATCCGATATACCCACCGATAGCGATACTCACCAACATGCTGGGTATCAGGAAGATCAGGATGTACAGCGATAGACTCACGATCGCGGTTCCTCATTCCCTGGGCCAGTAATGACCGGTGATTCTGGGTCGTCTTTGTTGTCTGCCGTGTTCTCTCCGGTGAGAACAGAGATCGCGTCGCGTGTTGGCGGTTTCGACGATGGAGTTGCGAATAGGTAACCCTGCACGAGGTCGGCGCCATGGTCGCGAGTCCATTGCCACTCGTCGACCGTCTCGACACCTTCAGCGACGGTCATCACGCCCAGCTCGCGTGACAATTCGAGCAGTTTGCGGGCCACGCAACTCTTGTAGATGTCCTTGTGCACGCCTCGAATCAATTGCATGTCGAGCTTGACGAAGTCGGGTTTCACTTCCGTCAGCAGATGCAGCGAGTTGTATCCGGCGCCCACATCGTCCAACGCCACACGGCAGCCTGCCTCACGGAACAGATCCAGGATCTTGAGCAACTGCATGCGGTCGTCGATTTGATCACTTTCCACGACTTCAAACACGAAACGCTCAGGACCAAGCCCAGATTCCAGCGTTGCTCTAATCGTGCGATCCAGGCTGGATGTCCCCAGGTCAAGGAGTCGCGGATTGAAGTTAATAAAAACACAGCCACCGAGCTGAAGACGTGTCGCGGTTTCGATTGCCACCAATTGAGCGGCTTGATCTAGCACCGGAAGCAAGCATGCTTCTCGGGCAGCTGCGATCAATCGCATGGGCGGAATGACATTGCCCGAGCCGTCGATTCCGCGGAGCAAACACTCGTGAGCGAAAATATCGAACGGTTCCCGATTGCTGACAATCGGTTGGAAAAAGGTCTGCAGTCGATTCTCGGAGACCAAGGCGTCGATCCATTCGGCGTCCATGCGGTCGCTCAGACGCTGTAGACTGCGGCTTTGCATCAGTTGTGACGCTGTCGGTTCTTGTCCGTCGATCGATACGTGGCAGACAATGTGTTCACGTTCGGCTTGTGACAGTGCCGCACAAACCTCTCGAAGCTGCTCGTTGTTGCAGGTGATGGCCAGGACATGCGGGAACGGCTCTTCGACCTTCAGCCCGCCACGATTCAGCGCGCGGCGCAGCGATTGGTCCGCGGCGTATTCGGGTGCCGTGACGTAAAGCGTAATCGGGCCGTCTGGCGGCCAGGTACTGTCCATAGGTTTGACCATCGAGTAACGAACGCAGAGTCGGACTCAGTTGAAAGTTCGTCTGAAAAAATATAGGACAGTCAAAAACGTTAAATGGTGGGCGAACGCCACGTTTTCGCCGACGAACCGGTTAACAGGGTTGCACCACGTTTCAGACGAGCCGATTGTGAATCATCGGGAGTACTGCCGTCGCATTCGGAACAGGCGCACGCTCGCCATTGGGCGGACGGCCGTCATCGATGATGCAGAATCACCACATGCTGTTTGCGTGCGCATGAAAAAAGCCCACGCCGTGTGACGTGAGCTTGTTGAGAACGCGGAGTCTTTTGAGCTTGCTTACTCGTCGTCGCGAATGGTCGCTGTTGCCAGCAAACCACCTGCCGCTCCCTGACCGAGGTCGGTCTCGATCTCAATTCGCTGCGAAATCTGTCCAGGAGCTTCACCAGCAGTGAACTTGACCGGAATCAGATGCAGTGGTTTGGTCTCTTCTGGCAGAGCAACGTCGAAACAATCGTCGTCGCAATTCACACGAGTAATACGAAACGGCTTTTTCGCACGGACCACAATATTCTTCGTCACCGTTTGACCAGGTTGGACGATGCCCAGCGAGAGCGACGCAGGGCTGACCGTCAGTGGCGATGAAATCTGGCCCTCAACAGATAACGGGATTTGCTTCGAGTTGCGATCGTTCGTCACCAGAATCATCTGATCATTGAAGTATCCCACCGGTGCTTCTGGCTTCAATTGGACCTTGAGTTGATAGCCGACACGACCATTGAATCGCTTGGTTTCAACAGGCTCGACCAACAGATTGGTGTTCGCACTTCGAATGTCAACGATCTTCCAATCTCCACGACCGGCGTAATTCACGTTGACCGTGCGGGTCGCGCCTTCGCCGAACTCGATCGAGTCGAAATTGATCGTGCCTGGATCGAAGACAACGTCGCCGCGAATATAGCCCTTGATCAATAACTGCACTTCCGCAAAGTACGGTTTGTCGATCGTCACCGTCACCGTGGCGCTGCGACGACCCAAGAATGAGTGTGTATTGAACTTGACGTGGATGCCGCCCTTTTCCCAAGTCTCGAGATTCGGCTTGACAATGCTCGGCGTGACACAACCACAACTGGCGCGGACGCCCGAAATGTGGATGGTTTCCTTGTAGATGTTCTGCAGCTCGAAGACAAAGTCAGACTTCGCTGCGCGAGCAACGGTACCAAAGTCATGATTGGTCTCGTTGAACATCTTCTTCGCCCATTGCTGGGCATGGGCTGGACTCGCGACAAGCGAGCCGAAAGACAGAACAAATAGAACTGGAGCAATCAGCAAGTTGCGTGACATAGCTGGCCCTCTCCCCCCTTTCATCCGGCAACGCCCGTTCAGACGCTGCGACTATCGTGCGCTTGACCGATGAAACGGATCAACAAGTCGTCAATCCGGTGTGTAAACACGGAAGTCTAGATCACTAACTCAGACGCTCTAGTAAAAAGCGGACGATCCTTCATCTGCGCACCGTCATTCGGATTATTCGGCTCGGAATGGTCGTGGAAAAGAGAAATTCTCCGGACCCCATGACGGCATGAATGCAGATCCAGTCCGGCGTCTCTCTCCCGGTCCCGCCGCGGCTATCTAATCCACTTTGCCTATTTTACGCGTTACCTCATTCACTCGACAGGCATACGCCAGTGGATTGATAGCAGCTGGGTTGGTCGCCCCAGCGATAGGTCTAGGTCCAATGGGTCCTATCTATATGACTTATCGAAGTCCGATATCAAGAGAGGTCTCCTCAGGCCTGGGCCGCTCAAGAGCCGGACTCAACCCTCCGAGAGCGTCCATTTACAGGGGTGCTGGCAATTCGCTAAAATGCGAGATTCTCCCGGCCCCATCTACAGAGGGAGCGCGGGCACGGTCGGCGTGTCGCATCGCGATAGGGCCGTGACGAATGGCTCGTATCGGCCAGCAGGACGATGTTCGAATCACTACAAGACGGATTGACGTCTGCGCTCAAGTCGCTTCGCGGTAAAGGGAAGTTGACCGAGACGAACATGCGCGACGGGCTCCAACTCGTCGAACAATCGCTGCTCGAGGCCGACGTCAGCTTCGATGTGACGCGGCACTTCATGGAGGGGGTTGCCGAAAAGGCCACGGGGCAGCGAGTGCTGAAGGCGTTGGATCCTTCCCAGCAATTGGTGGGAATCGTTCACGACGAGTTAGTCGACCTGATGGGCCCGGTTGACAACGCGATCCGTCTCAAGGCGTCGGGAACCACCGTGCTGATGATGTGCGGCCTCCAAGGTTCGGGAAAGACGACGACCTGCGGCAAGCTCGCACGAATGCTGCAACAAGACGGGCGCAAACCGATGCTGGCCGCAGCCGACCTGCAACGCCCGGCGGCGATCGATCAGCTGCACGTGATCGGCGAGCAACTCGGTGTGCCGGTCTACTCGGAGCGTGGCGAGAAGGATCCGGTCAAGGTATCTCGTGCGGCCGTGAAGCAGGCCAACGCCGAACAGCTGGACGTGTTGATTTTGGACACGGCGGGGCGTCTCGCGATCGATCAGGAGTTGATGGATGAACTGACTCGCATCGATCGTCAGGTGAGTCCCGACGGCGCGTATCTAGTTGTGGACGGCATGACGGGGCAGGATGCAGTAAACAGTGCGAAAGCCTTCAACGATGCCCTTGAGCTAGACGGCGTGATTCTCACCAAGTTGGATGGTGATGCACGGGGCGGTGCCGTTCTGTCGGTCAAGCATGTGACCGGTGTGCCCATCAAGTTCATTGGTACCGGCGAGCAACTCGATTCGCTGGAGCCGTTTCGGCCGGAAGGCATGGCCGGTCGAATTCTGGGGATGGGCGACGTCGTCGAAATGGTGCGGACGGCGCAAACGGAGTTCGACCAGGATCAACTTGCGGCGACCGAGGAGCGACTACTCAAGGGCGAGTTCACTTTGGAGGACTTTCGCAAACAACTAGCCCAGATCTCGCGACCCGGCTTGATGCAGAAAATGATGACGTTGATGCCGGGCATGGGTGAGTTGAACAAGATGATGGATCAGGTCGATGCCGAGAAGGACATGAAACGCTTGTTCGGAATCATCGACTCGATGACACCGGTGGAGCGAAAAAATCCCAAAGTGATCGATGCCAGTCGTCGGCAGCGGATCGCCGCCGGATCTGGCGTGCAGCACCATGAGGTCAACGAACTACTGAAACAGTTCGACGGGATGGCGTCCCTGATGAAGACCATGGCGGGTAAGGGCGTCGGTGATCGGATGAAAATGGTCCGAGAACTTCAGCAAGGTGGTGGACTGTCGCCCGGTGGCCGCATCGCCAAGCAGAAACAGGGAACTGGCAAGAGGCTTTCCAATCAGGAGCGTGCGCGACTGCGGCGGCAACGAGAAAAAGAACTTCGTCGGCGCAAACGTAAAAATAGATAACTCATCGTTAACACAATCGAAGACAAAGTGTGAGGTTCAGGAGATAACAAAGTGACAGTACGTATTCGCCTAAAACGCATGGGACGCAGACACCGTCCGTTTTATCGTGTCTGTGCGATGGATCAGAGATCACCCCGAAACGGACGAGTGATTGAGGAGTTGGGATACTACGACCCGCTCGTCAACGAAACTGACGCCCGCGCAGTTTTGCAGTCCGAACGAATTGATTATTGGTTGAGCGTCGGGGCTCAGCCGTCCGACAAGGTGAGAGTGCTCATTAAGAAGTACGGATCCCAGGGCACGCACCTCGACGCTCAACGGCAGGCCTTAGAGCGATTGAAGATCAGGTCCACCGCGCCGCCAGCTGTTGCCGTGCCCCTGGCCCAGCCGGAACCTGCAGCTGCCGAGCCACCAGCCGACGAGTCGCCGCCGGCGGCGGAAGCCAGTGAAGGTTCAACCGAAGAGAGACTCTGACGAGTAATCCGACTTATGCGTTTCGACGTGGTGACTCTGTTCCCGGACATGTTCACCGGCTACCTGGGACAGAGCCTACTGAATAAAGCGATCGCGAGCCAACTCGTTGCCGTCAACGTTTATAACTTGCGTGATTGGGCGAAAAACAAACACCATACAGTCGATGATCGACCGTTTGGTGGCGGACCGGGAATGGTTCTGAAAGTCGACACCGTTGTTGAGTGTGTCGAGCAGATCCAAGCCGAGGACTCCGTCGCCGGAAATGTCATCCTGCTGACACCCCAAGGACAACGGCTCGACCAGCGGATGATAGAGCAACTTGCCCAGCAACCGCGGCATATTCTGCTGTGTGGGCGATACGAGGGATTTGATCAACGGGTGATCGACATCCTGCAACCGAGAGAGATTTCGATCGGTGACTTTATCCTCAACGGAGGCGAAGTCGCCGCGATGGTTCTCATCGACAGTTTAGTACGCATGGTCCCGGGTGTTCTGGGAGACGAACGAAGTAACCAAGATGATTCGTTTTCGAGCGGTAACCGTTTGCTCGAAGGCGCACAGTACACAAGACCACGTGAATACCGTGGACACCGGGTCCCCGACGTGTTGCTTAGCGGAGATCACGAACGAATTGCCACGTGGCGAGAACAACAGCGATTGCAGCAAACCAGGAAACGTCGTGCCGACCTGCTCGATGACGAATCTAGCAGCACAAGCGATGACGCATAATCCATCACGGCGAGACCAGATCTCCGCCAGACCATTCAATCAGTGAACCGAAGGGCGTTGCCATGAACAAACAAGAACTACTCGATTTGGTCGACAAAGATAGCCGCAAAGACGAGCCGCCGGTTTTCGATGTTGGCGACGTGGTCGACGTGCATACGAAGATTCTTGAAGGCGAGAAAGAACGTATTCAGATCTTCTCCGGCACGGTCATCGCCAAAGCGGGATCGGGCATGAACGAGACGTTCACCGTCAGACGGATTGTCGCTGGCGAAGGCGTCGAACGGAAGTTCCCGCTCCATTCGCCTCGAGTGGACAAGGTTGTGATCAAGCGATCCAGCGTTGTCCGCCGCGCGAAGTTGTACTTCCTCCGCGAACGTGTCGGTAAAGCCGTTCGACTGAAGGAACGCCGTCGTTCGTAACAGAGAATGCAACGCCTACGCTTGGTTCAAGGTTCCGTCACAGGTTGGCGGAACCTCTTTCTTGCGCTCTCCGGTGCGAGCTGTCGATCCGTGCCTCAGCCGAACATGGATTCATAGCCCCGGATTTCGAACGCGTTAGGGATGTGCACGATCTCTGGGCGACGTTGTTGCCGGGGCCAGATTACGGCGACAACGTCAAACCGGGCTGCACATTCCAGCAGGTCGTTACGTCGCATGAATCTCAATGCCGATCGTGAGATTCGACGCTGCTTTTCGGGGGTCACCGAAGACAAGGCCTCGCCGACTGTCATGTGGCGGCGCGTCTTCACCTCGACAAACACGACGGTTCTGCCATCAACCGCGACCAGATCGATTTCTCCAAATACATCTCGGACTTGCCGTGCCACGATCTGGAAGCGACGGCGGCGTAGAAACCGGGCCGCGGCTGACTCCCCTCGTTCACCAAGACGAGGACGAAGGTGCCGACGGACCAGAGTGCTGTCAAGGCACTTGTCCCGCAGCCGCGTGCGGAGTCGATCGAGCCAATGGCTGTATCGTCGCAGGGAGGCAGCGATTCTGTGTGAGACGCGACAGCAAAACGATTCTTGGGGCATCAGGATACCAGTTCTCGGATGTCACGCTCAACTGGTACCCGAATGGCCGGTGGCGATCAAATCCTCATGCTGAGCCTTCGCGCACAAAAAAAGACCCCTTCGACAGTGAAGGGGCCTTGTGATCGATTGGGTCGCGAAACGCTAGGGCAGTTGGTTCGCCGGGATGACGTTCCCGTCATTGATCGCCGCGAGGTTTTGAAATACGACCAGATTGATGTCGTAAGGTAGCCAGCGAACATGACCATCCAGGAAGCCGAAGCAGGCGTCATTGCCTTTGGGGCTTCCGAATTTGAAAATCGACGTGTCCTGCTTGCTGACGGGCATGGGCTGGCCGCTTTGGTCGTCGACGTTTGCGAAACGAACCGTCGTGTAATAGCTGTTGCCAGCGAGACCCGCCAAGTCATGCATTGCTGCTGAGCGCGCAGGACTCGGCATGCTGCCCAATCGTCCCAGGGCGGTCGGATTGATCCAGCGGTCACCGATACATAGCGTGTTACTCAAGCCGTCGCGGACGGCCGCCGATGGCACGGCAATACGTGGATGGAACGGACCGGAGTAGCGTGGATCGAACGCCTGGTCGAAGGGGTAGGTGGAATTGCCCAGCCTGGCTGGATCGGCCGGCAGGACTTGTGGAATTCGTTTGTTGTTCACAACGACACCCCCGTTACCGGCATAGTCCAAGGGAGCACCACGGGCCGAGGTCATGGTCAGGTACGGGCTCACCGATCGGGCGTCACGTCGTCGCGGATTGACAAGCGACTCGATGGGTGTCGCCGTCGCGACGATATTCGTCCCTACGAAACAGGATTCTTTGGGGTCGTATTTGTTGTGGACAACTTCTTGTTCGATGAAGGGCAAAATTTGGAAGGCCCAGGAAACCGCTTTCGTCAGGTCCTCGGGATCTTCCACACTGGGTTTCACCATCGCCGGATAGGTACCATGCTGACCCTCGAAGGACATGATGGCGGTGCACAGCTGTTTCACGTTGTTTTCGTTCTGAGTCCGACGTGCAGAGTCGCGGACCGCGCCGACGGCGGGCAGAAGCATGCCGACCATCACGCCAATAATGGCGATTACCACCAACAGCTCGACCACGGTGAATGCCGGACGCAGCTGGCGGTGAACGTACTGAGAAACGTTCTCTGACATGAGAGCCTCCTCTAACTTTCATCATGCGATCGGCAGTCGATCGCTGCCTCGACTCAGTCCTGCCCTCGACCGCTAGACCCGCGGGCGTAGACTATCATCATGACAGATGCAGCCGTCTGCGTCCACCAGATTTGCCCTAAACACCGCAAACGACAGGATTTCGCGTCATTGGGGGAAGCGGAATCGGCGGTTGAATCGCGATCAGTTGATCGGGTCTTCAACAAGCCGCATCCAGACCTGCTTGTTCGCCTTTTCTTTGCGCTGACAACGGCAGAGGTAACTCGTTGCGTGTCCGCCCGATCGCTCCCTGTGGTGACAGACCGGACACTCCCAGACTCGCCGCAAATCGTACTTGAGACGTTCGTATGGTCCCTTCATGATCGCCCTTCGATAGGACAATAGGTCGATAAGACAATAGGTCCAATACGTCCTATATCGATAGGTCCTATACGTCGTATCGGTCCTATTTCAAGTCATCGGCCCGGCGTCATCATCCGCCCTGTCATCCCTACAGCCGCTCGATGACGGCATCTGCAAACGCGTCGGTTCCGAGTTCTCCGCCGAGGTCGCGCGTCCGCTGTCCGTCTTCTAACGTTCGGTTATAGGCCGCCTTAATTCGCTCTGCAACGGCTTGGCACCGCGCGTCGCCTCGTTCGGCAGTAAGGTGATTCAGAAGCATCACCGACGACATCAGCAGTGCCAGCGGATTGGCAACGCCCGCCCCGGCGATGTCCGGGGCCGAGCCATGGACAGCTTCAAATACTGCTTGTTCGTCACCGATATTGGCACCGGGTACGACACCGAGTCCGCCCACCAGTCCTGCACAGAGATCACTCACAACGTCCCCATACAAGTTCTCTAACAGTAGAACGTCAAATTGTCCGGGGTCCTGGACCAGCTTCATACAGCCGGCATCAATAATGACCTCGTCATACTCGATGTTCGGATAGTCACGCGAATGAACCTCGCGAGCACATCCGAGAAATAGTCCATCGGTCATCTTCATAATGTTCGCTTTATGAAAGACCGTGATCTTTGTGCGTTGTCGTTGAGTTGCGAAGCGAAAGGCCCAGCGAGCGATTCGTGAGCAACCCGAGGCGGTGGCGACCTTCATGCTCATCACAACATCGTCGGTCACTTGATTCTCGACGCCACTGTAAAGCCCTTCGGTGTTTTCGCGAAGGATGATCAAATCGACGTTTTCATATCGTGTCTTTACACCTGGAAGTGACCTCACCGGCCTGACAGCGGAATACAGATTGAGTTGCCGACGCAGCTGTACGTTGACGGAAGTAAATCCCTCGCCGACCGGCGTCGTGCAGGGACCCTTCAGCGCCACGCCATATTGCCGGATCGCCTGTAGGGTGTCCTCAGGCAGGACTTCGCTACCTCGCTCCAAGGCGGCGAGCCCAGCATGGTGAGTGATCCATTTCAGGGGAGCGGATGCTGCCTCGAGAACTTTGACGACGGCGGATGCGACTTCGGGACCGATGCCGTCGCCGGGAATCAATACGACTGGGATGGGTTCAGGCATGTCAGGCTGGAGGCTCGAATTAAGTGTTTAGAGGCCGTCCACGCCGTGGGCTCTTCCAAGTGTGAGACAGGAAAGCGAAGCGCTGCACCTGCTCATCTTGCCGCCTCCGGCCTGTCAAAACCCGGCGTTGAACTGTTCGAACTCATCATAGTGTTGAGGTGCCGGGTTGGCAAAGCGGGTAAACTCTTTGCGCCACACCAATTCCACTTCGCCGATTGGACCATTGCGTTGCTTGGCAATGATGACTTCCGCTTGGCCGGCGAATTGCTCACGCTCCTCACCCGTTCGATAGTATTCCTCACGGTGCACAAACATCACGACATCGGCATCCTGTTCGATGGCCCCCGACTCACGAAGATGGCTCAACCGGGGCCGGTTCTCTTTCGACACTTCGGCTTGTCGATTCAGCTGCGCGAGGCACAGGACGGGAACATTGATTTCGCGAGCCATACCTTTCAAACGCCGAGCCATCTTCGCCACTTGCTCCTGTCGAGGGTCGGAAGAATTGTCGGGCTCGATCAGCTGCAGATAATCGATGACGATCAAACCAAGTCCATTTTGACGACGCTTGATACGTCGTGCCGCCGCAGCAATCTCGCTCACCGTGCGGCTGGGCGAGTCATCCACGAAGAGCGGTGCGTCGCTCAATTCGGCCGCCGTTTCGACCAGCCGCTTTCGGTCCTCCTTTGAGATTGTGCCGTTGCGAAGTCGAGAACTGTTCACCTCGGCCAACGAGCACAGCATTCGGTCGGCGAGTTCGATCGACGACATTTCCAAGCTCACAAACAAACACGGCGCCTTTGACTGGAGGGCAACGTGTTCGGCGATGTTCATCGCCAACGCCGTTTTTCCCATACTTGGTCGGGCCGCGAGAATGACCAACTCCGAGTTGTGAAGACCGCCGGTTAGATTGTCAACTTCGGTGAGCCCGGTCTCGACACCGCCCAAGAGATGTTCGCCCTTCATACGGGCGTCGATGCGGTCCATTGCCTCATGCAAGATGTCGCGAATGTCAGACAATGTGGCAGCCTCGCCACGTTCCAAAATCGAAAAGATCTTCTGTTCTGCACGACTGAGAAGCTCCTGGGAGTCGCTATTTGGCTCGTAGGCCTCCTGCAGAATCTCGGTGCACGAATTGATCAAGGCTCGACCGGTTGCATCTTGCCGCACGATCTGAGCGTAATAATTGGCGTGAGCCGCCGTGGCAACCGAGTTACCTATCTTGGCAAGAAACCCCGCGCCACCAATTGCATCAAAGTCACCGGCCCGTTTCAGTTCATTGACCAGCAGAGTGACATCAATCTTCTTGCCGGCATCATGCATCTCGATAACATGCTGGAACAGCTTGCGGTGCGCCTCGTCGTAGAAGTCGTCGGGGCGGAGCAGCATGATGACATCGTCAAACACGTCGGGCTTGAGCAGAATACTGCCTAAGACCGCCATTTCCGCTTGCAGGTTGCAAGGTGGTTGTCGATCAAGAATCGCCGTCGCCGGATTACGCAGGCGCGGCTTGTCCATACGCCGAGCAGATGACATGAAAAACGTTCCTCCGTGCTCGCATGCCACAGAATGAAGTGAGCTCAGGTCATGATAGCTCGTGAAGGCCAGACCCGGGAAGCGGGTAAGAAAATAGATGACGAGAGTCGACCGCGTGTGAGGGCTGAGGACAACGGAAAGCAACGCGACGGGCGCGCAGCATGTTGGCACAACAACCAGCGCGCGATAATCAGCAAGCTTAGCAAGGGTTCGGCCACCCTCGGGCCTGGCGGCCAGCCGCTATTTTGCTTCGCCCTCTCCAACCGCCGGCACAACCCAGACCTTCAGCTCGGTCGTCACCGAAGGATGCAGTTGCACGTTCACGGTGTATAGTCCCAACTCCTTGAGCGGGCCTTCCAGTTTGATCTGGTCGGCAGAAAGCGTGACTTCTTGCGTCTTGAGGGCGTCAATAATTTCGCCAGCACCGACGCTACCGTAAAGATGTCCCTCGTCGTTCGCATTGGCCTCGATCGTCACGCTTTGTCGCGTAATCTCGGCAGCCTGAGCCTTAATGCCTGCCAGTCGTGCTTCTTCAATCGCTTCGAGCTTCGCGCGGTGCTTGTCCACCATCCGCTTGTGGTGGTCGGTGGCGACAGTGGCCAATCCCTGGGGCAGCAGGTAGTTGTTGGCGAAGCCGGGTTTGACTTCAACAACATCCCCTTGGCTGCCCAGGTGGTCGACCGACTGAATCAGCAAGAGTTGGATGCCGCCGTTGGGACCTTTCGGCAGGCGTCGTGCGCGTCGGTTGGCCTTGATACGTTGAGTCTTTGAAGGGGCCATGTCTATCGAATCTCCGGAACAAGTAATTTCAGATTGGTGGGGGGTATCAAGGCTAGAACGGGATATCGTCGTCAACGGGACCGGGAGGTTCGGCTGCGGCCGGCTGACCGACGTCCGAGCTGGGCCGATCGGGGCGCGACCCGGCGGGCCGGCTTCCCAGCATCTGCATCCGTTCCCCGACCACGCGTAGCTTCGAACGCTTTTGCCCGTCTTGTTCCCACGAGTCAAGCTTGAGCCGACCCTCGATCAGCACCGGCGAGCCTTTCGTGAGATATTCGCCGGCCACCTCGGCTTGGCGTCCCCAGAGTGTGACGTCGACGAACGTCGTTTCGTCGATCCATTCACCGGCTTGATTCTTCCGTCGGTCGTTGACCGCCAAGCCCAAGTCTGTGACCGCCAGCCCGCTCTGCGTGTAGCGGATTTCGATGTCACGCGTCACGTTACCGACCAAGATAACTCGATTGAAACTTGCCATCTGAGTGACTCCCAGGGCGATGTATTCCGACTAAGGCTCCAGGTGAGTGTCGCCCCGTTCAATCATCGCTGGACGCCGGTTCGCTCGGCGCGTCAGAATCTTTGTCTTTGGCCGTGTCGCTTGCAGCCGCCTCTGTGGTCTTTGGTGTCGTGGCCGTGGTTGTGGCCGTCGTGGTGCCCGAGCTCGTGGTTGTGGCCGAGCTCGTGGTTGTGGCCGAGCTCGTGGTCGCGGTGGCGGTTGTGCTGGAACTCCCCGCCGCGCTGGCTGACGTCGTCGCGTGCTCGACCAGTGTTTCAACCAGCCGATCATCAATTCGGATGATCAGGTTACGCAGGACGTTGTCGTTCAGGCGGCAAGAGCGCGTCAAGTCGTTTTGCTTTTGGCTGTCCATGCGGAAGTAGGTCAGCCAATAGGTGCCTTTTCGATGTCCCGCGATCGGGTAAGCCAACTTCTGTTCACTCCAGAGTCGGCTGGCAAGCATCTCGCCCCCACAGTCCTGAACCATTTGGTCGATCTGTTTGGACACGCCGCCGGGATCCCGAGCGTAGCGATTCGAGTCGAGCAAAAACATGCCCTCATAAACGTTATTGGCCAATGCTAATTCTCCTGCGAAATTACGCGCCGTTGTATTGGTTCATGCAATAGTTCGTATCGTGGGCCAGCCAATCGATCACTCCATGAGCGGCACGTTGAATGGCCTCGTCTATGGTCGCTAGTTCGTCATTGTGAAATCGACCGAGCACATAGTCCGCCGCATCCCAGCCGTCCGGTGGTGATCCGATGCCAATCCGCAAGCGAGCAAACTCATCGCTGCCAACTTTTCGGATGATATCGGCGAGTCCTTTTTGTCCTCCGGCTGAGCCTTTGCTGCGAAACCGAATTCGGCCGACGGGCAGATTCAAGTCATCGCAGACGACCAGCAGATCGTCTAGTTGCAATTTATAAAAATCGATCGCTGCCTTGACGCTTTGGCCACTTCGATTCATGTAGGTCGACGGGCAAAGCAGCATCGCTCGTCCGCCAGGTCCGCCAAAATCAGTCGTCTCGCCTTGAAACTTGTTGCGTACCGGTCCGGCGGACTGTTGTTGGGCAACGGTCGCCATGACCACAAAACCAACATTATGTCGTGTACCTTGGTATTTCTTTCCGGGATTCCCAAGTCCCACGACCAACTTCATCGCTTCAGATCCGTGTGGGTGGTCGTCGACCGGCAGGTTCTCGGCTGAACGTTCCGGCCCGAAGCCGAGCCAGCGACGCAGACTTCGAGCCCAGATCATGCTAACTCTGACTCTCGCCCTCCTCGTCCTCGGCTTTCCGGCCGATCACTTCCGGTTCTGCTCCTTCAGCAACGGCGGGTTCTTCTTCTTCGGCTTCAGCGGCGACTTCGACGCATTGTGCGATCACGGCCGACGGGTCGCTCGAGGTGCTGGCTCCGGCAGGTAACTCAAGGTCTGCCACGGTGATGGACTGGCCGATTTCCAGACTACCCACACTGACTTGGAGCCGTTCTGGAATGCTGGAGACCGGGCACTTGATCGAAATTTGGTGCATCGATTGCTTCAAGGTCCCGCCCGACCGTATGCCCGGTGCTTCACCGCGTAATTCCACCCGTACCGTGGTTTCTACGGTTTCGCCGGCCGAGACGCGAGTCAGGTCCAAATGCAGGATGTCATTGCCCAACGCATCCCACTGCACCTGGCTGACCAATGCACTATCCGAGACATCGCCGCTCAGCTGCACCACCTTGCCACCGTGCCGCAGCAAAGCCACAATTTGGCCGGTTGGCATCGACAGGTTGACGGTCTCTTCACCGTGTCCATAGAGAACCGCGGGCGTCTGTCCGCCGGCGCGAAGGCGTCGAGCATATCGGGTCCCCCGTTCCTGGCGGATCGAGACTTGAACAATGTCGTTCTCAGACATCGGAGTATCCTTGTTGTTGGCTGAATTCTACGGCAACGAGGGCCGAATCACCTTCGGGTCCTCAAGTCGTCGAGCCCGGTACCGGTGTCCAATTTACCCACCGGGAGCGCCACGCGGGACGCTTCATCGAGCTACTCGAGGTACGCCGAATCTGGAATTTTCTCAAATCAACCCAGGATTACAACCCCGTTTGCAACTTTCGCCGCGGGGCGATGTCCACTTCGGCCTTGAGATTCGACTTGTCGCTGGCCTATCCTCTCATTACGCTTAAGCTGGACGTTTTGCAGGATGCATTGCACCATCGAAACGGGTGGGATGCGTTGTCTCCGAGGGTGATTGCGGCTCGAAATTCGGACTCCTCCATGGCCAAGGCAAGCAAGAAAAAGTCTGTATTTGAGTACGTGGAACCGATCGGCGCTCGGGTGCTCGTGCGGAAAGACGAACCCAAGCGAGAAACCAAGGGTGGCATTGCGCTGCCCGATCAGGCGGAGATTCCCACGATTACGGGCCGGATTGTGACGATCTCGGCCCAGGTCGAAAATGACGACGACGTGCCGCTACGGCAATACGACAAGATCTTGTTCCACCCCAAGAACGCGATTCCCGTCGATTTCGAGCCCGACAACCAGCTGTTCGTGGTGCCGGTCGAAGACGTTGTCGCCGTCTTTCGCCGCGATGACTCAGAAGTGCCGGAAGAATAGGCCGAACCGGTGGGTGGGATAATCTGAGGCGACGAGCCTAACGCCATCCGGTCGCGATTCCAGCTCGCCAGTTACGACAAGCCGGCCGCACGAAAGATCTCGCTGATCGACTCGTCGTGGTGGATCCGTTTGATGGCCTCCCCCAACAAGGCCGCGACGCTGAGGATCTCGATCTTTGGAATGGCTTGTTCTTCGGTCAAGGGAATTGTGTCGGTCAGCACGACATTCTTGATGGGTGCCGACCCCAGCCGCGAGATGGCTTCGCCGGACAAAACACCGTGAGTGGCTGCGACGTAGATCTCCCGCGCACCGGCGTCGTGGACCAATTGTGCGGCGCCGCAAATCGATCCGGCGGTGCTGATCATGTCGTCAAACATCAAGGCCACGCAGTCTTCGATGGGACCGCCGATGATGTTCTCCTGTCGTGTCTCGCTGGCACTGCTTCTTCGTTTATCGACGATCGCCAGTCGCCCGCCGAGTCGTTTGGAGTGTCCCACGGCTCGCTTGATACTGCCTTCGTCGGGGCTGACGACGACGATTTCATGCGGTTTGAGTCCCTTGTCCAGGAAATAGCCGTTCAGAACGGGGGCGGCATACAGGTGATCGACGGGCACATCGAAGAAGCCCTGGATCTGAGCGGCGTGCAGATCCATGGTCAACGCGCGGTCGGCACCGGCGCGTGTGATCAGGTTGGCGACCAATTTAGCGGTGATGGGCACACGCCCCTCGTCCTTGCGATCTTGTCGTGCGTAACCGAAATACGGCAAGACGGCCGTGATCCGCGCCGCACTGGCCCGCTTACAGCTGTCGATCATGATCAACAGCTCAATCAGGTTCTTGTTGACCGGTGGACAAGTGGGCTGGATAAGAAATACGTCATGCCCGCGCACGTCTTCATCGATTTTGCACGCGATTTCACCATCTGGGAAATCGGCCAGGCTGATTTGCCCGGGGCGCAGATGAAGGAACTGGCAAATACGATTGGCGAGCTGCAGGTTGGCGCGCCCACTGAAGATTTTCAGACCACGCATGGCTACTTTGACGACGCCCTGAGGTTGTGTTCGATGGATGAGACCGGGAGCTGATTATCGACATTTCACCCGTCGCAGCCAGCGGTCCATCATACCATATTCAGGCGACGCATTTCAGCTTCGACGATGCGGAGGTCTTCCATGTTGTTGACGCTCAATGCTTCACACGCTTGCAGTACCGGCAAAGCGCGAACGTTCAATCCCTGCTGGTGCATGATTCCAGGACAATCCGTAATGTAGTATTCGCCCTGTTGGTTGTTGTTGCTGAGCTGACCAAGTGCCTTGACGAGTTGCGGGCCATTGAACACGTACGTACTCATATTGACCTCTTTAACGGCAAGTTGTTCGGGTGTGGCATCCTTCTGTTCGACAATTCCGAGAAACTTACCCGCTGAATCACGGATAATTCTGCCTAAGCCGGACGGATCATCCTTGATGAGTGATCCCAGAATACAAGCCGGCTGTTCTTGTTGGTAAAGCGTCAGCAATTGTCGCAGCGATTCGATCTGAACCATTGGCGAATCCCCGGTCAGTATCATCACCGCACCGTCGTGCGACTTGAGGTGAGGCGTGCACACCTGCACGGCGTGGCCGGTTCCCAATTGTTCGGTCTGCTGGACGAAGGTGATGTTGTCACGCTGGGCCAACGCAGCTTGCACGTCCTCGCTCCGATACCCCACGACAACCAGTGAGTGTTCGACGCCAACTTCCTCGATGGCATCGAGGACGTACTCGATCAACGGGCGGCCGCAGGCCGGTACCAGAACCTTCGGCAAATCGGATTCCATGCGAGTTCCCTTCCCCGCGGCGAGAATAACTGCAATGGTACTCATGGGGCTTGTTTCTTCCTTTCCCGTTCACAGGGTCGTCGATCGATCGCGGCTAGCACGAGGGAGCCACGTGAGCCGTTGCCAGTCGGTGAGCGGCAGAAGGCGGAGATCGTAGCACAAGAAAACATAGCAAGTTAACCGCCCAACCGCCGTATTCAGCCAGATAAGTGGTCACTGGACCTCACGCAAAGCTGACGGCTGCGTTGACAAAAAAAATGACGCCGACCTAAAATAGCGGGTTTTCCCGATAGGAGGCACCCGGCCCAGAGGTGGTTCGGGCTGACTCTTGCCGAAACTTTCGTCGGCACTGATCCGACGCAGTCGCCGCCCTGGAGCGTCCACGCCTTGGTTGAAGAAGCGATATTAAAAGCCGACGTTTTGATCGAGGCGCTTGGTTGGATCCGCCGGTTCCGCGACAAGATTACCGTCATCAAGCTGGGTGGCAGCGTGATGGCTGACATGGATGCTCTCCGCCATCTGCTGCTCGACCTGGTCTTCATGGAAACGGTCGGAATGCGTCCGGTGGTCGTCCATGGTGGCGGGGCCGCTATCTCCCGTGCCATGGATGAGGCTGGGATTGAACCCCAATTTATCCAGGGTCGGCGGTACACTGACGATGCAACGCTCGGCATCGTCAAGGATGTGTTGGCCGAAGAGGTTTGTTCGTTTCTCGCGACCCGAATCAACGAATTGGGAGGCTGCGCCACGCATCTGAATCACCAAACGACAAACGTTCTTTTTGGTGAGCGTATTCAGTTGGAGGCCGAGGATGGCTCGGCGGTCGACCTGGGGCACGTCGGCCGCGTCACACGTGTTGACGAGACCACGATTCTGGACCTCTGTCATCGCGGTCACATCCCGGTCATCCCATCGGTTTGCTACGACGCGTCGGGCCAAATGTTGAATGTGAACGCGGATACGGCGGCCACGGCAGTTGCCCGCATGCTGCATGCGGAAAAAATGGTGTACATGAGTGATGTGAATGGCGTTAGACGCGATCGAGACGACCCGTCCTCACATATCCATTCGCTCACGGCCAGCCAAGCGAAACAAATGATCGATGATGGCATCATCGGCTCGGGGATGATCCCCAAGGTCGAGGCCTGCCTCGAGACGTTGCAACAAGGAGTAAAGAAAGTGCATATCGTCGACGGCGGGATGCGCCATTCGTTGCTTCTAGAAATTTACACGACCAGCGGTGTAGGAACGGAGATCGTTCCCGATCGCCAGCCGTAAGTATTGACTTAAGACATTGATCCCGAACCCAACGATCGACCCTGTTGTCCTTAGCGTTCCGAACGTTTGTATTCGCAATGACCAAGTATTAGCGGGGTGAGTAAAAAGTATGAGCAGTCCAACAACCCTCAGTTCGTCGGCCACGACCAGTCTATTCGAGCAGTATGTCATACCCAACTATGGGCGATTTCCGATCTGCCTGGTCCGTGGCGAAGGGTCTTACGTCTGGGACAGCGAAGGAAATCGCTATCTCGATCTGTTTCCGGGCTGGGGCTGCAATTTGCTGGGACATTGTCCGCCATCGGTCGTCCAAGCGGTTCAGGAGCAAGTCGCGACATTGATTCACGTTCCGAATACCTGGCACATGGAAGCGCAGGGTCGCTGGGCTCAATTGCTCTCTGAGCGCAGTTTTGGGGGGCAGGCGTTCTTTTGCAATTCGGGGACAGAAGCCAACGAAGCCGCCATCAAGCTGGCACGTCTGCATTCTCCCTCCGAACGGTACAAGATCATTACGTTTGAAGGTGGCTTTCATGGGCGGACACTCGGAGCGACTTCCGCGACGGCTCAGCCTAAATACCACGAGGGCCTCGGGCCGCTCATGGCTGGCTTTCAGTACGCCCCCTTCGGAGATCTCGATGCCACGCGATCCAAGGTCGACGATCAAACCTGCGCGATCATGGTCGAGCCAATTCAAGGCGAAGGCGGCGTTCGCATTCCTCCCGCGGGATTCCTGGAAGGTTTGCGTGAGATTGCCGACCAACACGATCTGCTGTTGATCTTTGACGAGGTACAAACGGGCTGCGGACGAACCGGAAATTGGTTTGCCTATCAGGGCTTTGACGTGACACCCGACGTGATGACGCTGGCCAAGGCCATCTGCGGCGGCATCGCCGGCGGCGCCCTGCTGACGACTCGGGAGATTGCCCCGAGCCTGCGACCCGGCATGCATGCGGCAACCTTTGGCGGCAATCCGGTGGCCGCACGGGCCGGCATCGCTGCGATTGAGGCCATTGAAAAAGACAACCTGATCGAGCACGCCGGGGCAATGGGGCAGATCTTCAAACGGCGCTTGACGGACTTGGCCGAGCAGTGTGACATCATTCAGGAGGTTCGCGTGCAGGGCGTGATGATCGGCATCGAACTCTCTGTGGAGGGTGTCGGAGTTGTCAAAGCGTGTATGGATCGCAACCTGCTGGTCAACTGTACTCAGTCCACGGTCATCCGACTGCTTCCCGCGCTAAATGTCACCGAGGAGCAGGTGAACGAAGGAATTGACATTTTGGCCGAAGTACTTCAAAGCTACGATGGATGATGCTTAGCTACCACCGCGCATCACTCGTTCGGTGGCCGTTAATCAAAGGTGAATGCAATGCGGCACCTCCTGACCTTAAACGATCTCCGCCAAAACGAAATCGAAGAGATTCTGCAGATTGCTACCGATCTGAAGAGGCAGTTCGATGCCGGAGAACGACCTGCCAAGCTTTCTGGAAGAGTCCTCGGTCTGCTGTTTTCAAAGCCGTCGCTGCGAACACGCGTTAGCTTCGAAGCTGGCATGACTCATCTGGGTGGCACAAGTCTCTACCTCGGACAGGACGTAGGTTGGGGGACTCGCGAAACCGTTGCTGATTTCGCCCGCGTCGTCAGCCAGTACGTTGACGCCATCGTTTGCCGCGCTCATGCACATCACGCTGTCGAGGAACTGGCGCAGCATTGTGTTTGCCCGGTCATCAACGGTCTCACCGATCGAGCACATCCTTGTCAGGCCCTCGCTGACATCATGACGCTCCGTGAATTGAAGGCGCAGAACGGACGATCGAAACTCACGTTTGTTGGTGATGCGAACAACGTTTCACGTAGTCTGGCGCTGGCCTGCTGCAAACTTGGCATCTCGTTCGCCATTGCCGCGCCGAAGAAATATCAGTTCGATGAAGGACTATTCAGTACGCTCCGAGCCTCGAATGCCACGATCGAATTAACACAGACCGATCAACCTCGCGAGGCCCTGCGAGGTGCATCGGCTGTTTATACCGACGTTTGGTCGAGTATGGGATTCGAGAACGAGACGGATCAGCGCAGTCAAGACTTTGCCGACTATCAGGTCAACGCCGAGATGATGGCCATGGCCCCGCCCGATGCTCTCTTCATGCATTGTCTGCCGGCCCACCGCGGTCAAGAAGTGACTGATGAAGTGATCGACGGTCCGCAAAGTGTTGTCGTTCAGCAAGCCGCCAATCGAATGCACCTGCAGAAAGGGCTGCTCGTCTGGCTGATGGGCAAAGTGTAGGCGAGAATCGCGTACGCTCGTTAAACGCGTAGGCGGCCGTTTTCGATTGGGCGGTCATCTCAAGTGGCTAACCACCTGCAAGCAAAAGAGATTCTGCCATGACAAGACACGACGGACGTTCCGTTGATGAGATCCGTACAGTTTCCGTGCAGCGGAACTTTACCAAGACGGCTGACGGCTGCTTTCTGTTTTCAGCTGGCCGCACGATGGTGCTGTGCACGGCGAGTATCGAAGCGCGTGTCCCGCCTTGGCTTGACGGTTCAGGAAAGGGTTGGGTAACCGCCGAGTACAACATGTTGCCCGGCAGCACTAGTCCGCGCAAGTCTCGTGATCGCGGCGGCAAAGTGGATGGTAGGACGACAGAAATTCAGCGGTTGATTGGTCGTAGTCTGCGGGCGGTGATCGACCTCGAAACGCTCGGCGAACAGATGATCACCGTCGACTGCGATGTCTTGCAGGCGGATGGAGGAACTCGAACCGCCAGTATCACCGGGGCTTTCATGGCGCTAGTTCAAGCGATCGAAACGTTGGAGCTTGACGGGCCGTCCCCCATCAAGGATAGCGTGGCCGCTGTGAGTGTGGGCGTCGTCGATGGTCAGCCGGTGCTGGATCTCGACTATGAAGAAGACTTCGCCGCAACAGTCGACATGAATGTCGTCATGACCGGCGGTGGTCGCTACGTCGAAGTTCAAGGAACGGGTGAGGAAGCCACGTTCAGTGATGAGGAATTCCAGCAACTGCTGCAATTGGCGCGAAGAGGCATCACGGAGTTAGCCGAAGTGCAGCGTTCAGCCCTTGCTCCCTCCAATTAGCCGGCAGGGATTCTCTGGCTCATCCAGCCGATCCCAGCAAAAAAAAGCCCAGAGCAAGCCGTCGCGGTGAGCGACGGCGTTGCCCTGGGATGGCGAAATACGATCAACGCTTTGACCGGGCGGGGCCCGTCTCACGCTATTGGTCGCCGAACTGATCTTTCTCGTGCGGAGCGATCAGCAGTTCTTCATCCACGTCGTACAGCGTAAAGCCTGTTTTTGAGGATGGGTCGACCTTGAAACTGATCGGGTAGGTGTATTGCTGATTTTTGACGCCGGTGAGACGTTGCGACAAGCGGACCATTCTGGCAACCGCTTGTTTGGCATGAGCCAACGGTCCATCAACGGCTGACGAATTGCACGGAATGCGAAGAGATCGGCGGAGAAACTGATTGGCGAGATGAACATTAATCCGTCGGATGGCCCGGGCGTTCTTGTGCTCGGTGGAAAGCGACACATTGAGGCCTTCAACGTTGGTCACGCGATGAGGCGTGTGCTGAGGCCAAGTCAGCAGCTGTCCCGGCTGGACGTCGTACACCAGGGCATATTTGTCAAACTCCGGATCGTACGGCACATCTTCCGAGAATTCGCCCGAGCAAACCATTTCCATGACTTGCTGTGCGACGAAGCGCCGATCGAAGTGAGGATAGACCCAGGCTCGCTTCACGCCTCGCAAATGCCAAAGCATGTTGACGGGTAGATCAACGTGGTAATGAACCAGAGCGGTCGGCGATGAGATCAGCAGGTTAGCGGATCGTTGTATGGCACGGAAGTGCGGGCTGTTTGCTTCTAGCTCGTCGTAGATCTGATGCACAACTTGCGCGTAAGCCGGTTGGTGGTCCAGAAGGTTCCTGACGTTGATCCAGAGGTGCCCTCGCTTGACGGTCTCGAGAAGGACGTCAGCCGGAACGCCGTTGCGATCACCTTCTCGCCACGCGAATCGATTGGCATCGTACCCCATCGTGTTAATGTGCAAGCAATGCGATGGATGGGAGTCGATGATTCGGATGAGACTTTCGTCGGTGAATAGGCCCGTGTCCTGCAGCCTGTGGCGTGCCAACAGAACGCCATGTTCCAAGATATTGAAGTCGTCGGCCGTCCAATCACAAAGCAGCTCGCCAGTCATACAAGTTTTCCGGTGGGGGTCATCGGGGTGGAGCAAATCCAAATGGACATTGGCTCGTTAGTTGGCAAATCCGAGACCAGTCGAGATGAAAAACATTCGCCTCGAGCAAATCGGTGGACTTTCCGCCGGCGGATCGCGGGGTCCGGCCCCACGTGTTGATCCTTTGGAACACGCGTTGTCTTTCGTCACGGCCAAGTGGTATCGCCGCCACGTGTTGGCGAAAAAGAAGTGGGCTTTTGCCACGGCATGGCTCTTGCATAGCCGAGCGCTTGTTCGATGGGCTGACGGTCCGTGTACGCAGCCCGGAATTGAGATGCAGGATCACGCTATGCCCGTACATTTGATTCAGGATTTGCCGAAACTAATGGATCTTTCGGACGCGTGGCAGCGTCTTTCAGTGAACCCAATGACTTCTCCTGAGTGGCTGCTTACCTGGTGGCGGCATTACGGGCACGGTCATCAGCTGTTTGTGTTGGCTGTTCATGATCGGGACCAACAGCTGATCGGTTTAGCGCCATGGTATCTCAAGCAGCATCGAGTCTTCGGCAGCACCCTCCATGCGCTTGGCGAGGGCGAGGCGTGTAGCGACCATGTCGGTCTGATTTGTGAGTCCGAACGCAAACGTGATGTTGCAATGGCACTCTCGGATTGGTTGATGAGTTCCGAGGGAACCGAGCATGCGCGACTACTCCAGCTGGACAACACGGACGCGGACGACCAAACGCTCAGCCTGTTCGCGGCTGCCTGTGCCAGTCGCGGTGCCTGGATCGAACGACGGCCGGGCCCTTCGTGTTGGCAGGTGATCCTGCCGACCACCTGGGAAGAGTATCTTGCTTCGCTTTCACGCAATCACCGCAAAAGATGTCGCCGATGGGATCGGACGTACTTCAAGAGTCAACGCGTTCATGTCCGCGCTGCGCAGAACTCAGATGAACTTGAAGAAGGAATGCAGATTCTCTCGAGCCTTCACTCTTCGCGCCGCAATAGCGTTGGCTGTCGCGGTGTTTTCGATCGGAACCAATTCTACGCCTTTCATCGCGAAGTCATGGGGCATCTGCATAACTTAAACCGCCTGAGACTCGCGTGGCTCGTGATGGACGATCGACCGATTGCTATCGAATACCAGATGCTCTCAAACGACAGTCTCTATGCCTACCAGTCAGGCATGGACGCCAGTCGTGCCGACATCAGTCCGGGTAGTCTGTCGGTCATGGCTTCGATTCGATGGGCCATCGACAGCGGCATGCGAAAGTTCGACTTCATGCGTGGCGACGAAGCGTACAAAATCAGTTGGGGAGCGACACCAGTTCATACTTCGCATTTGAGAATCCGCCCGTCTGAGATCGCAGACACCTTCCGCCATGGTGTCTCGCTGGCGACCTTTCAAACTCGATCTTGGCTGCGGCGGCATCGGCAGAATCTGCGTGCGCTAAATCAGCCATGAGCTGGTTAGGACGGTGGCGTGCGACGTTCTGCTGCCACCGCACGGTCCGCGGCCACTTGATGATCGTTCCGCATGCCGCCGTAGGCACGCAGCCAACCGAGCATCCAGCCTAAGCGACTCGTTGGGTGATGAACGCTGCCTTCCTCGTCGGCCCGCTCGACGGCCTCTTGCCGCGCGGAATCCGTCGTCTCGTCACCGGTTGGCGGTGGCAACTCCATCTCGTCCAACTGGTCAGCAAGCTCGATGCGTCCGAAGTCCACATTCGTCCAATCCGTCGCTTGAGGTGCTTGCAGAACAATCTCGCTGATGTGGGGTGGCGACGGTCGGTAAGTTGGTGCTTCGGTCGAGATTTCGTCAAAGCTGGCCGCGACCATCGATTCAGCTCGATCAAGATCCTCTTCGATATCTTCGGCAGTTCGTGGAGCGATCACACTCGCTGCCGCCGGCGGTACGTCATTCGGGATCTCATCTTCCGCTGGAGGCGTGACTTCCACTTCAAGGGATCCGCTCACTTCCGCTTGACTGCCATTCGCATCCGTCGACACGGCCGTGACCGTCAAGGTGAAGTCGTCAGCCGAGTTGCTTGGCAAGGTCAACTGCAGACCGTTCAATTCGTCTGGCGATAGTACCCATACTCCGTCACTTGAGACGGCTCCCGCACTTAAGGAAGCTCCGTCAGGCAGGCCGTCGATCTTCACGACTAGATTCTCACTACCGTCCAGGTCCGACAACGCAGCGCTGATATTCAGCTCGATTGATTCGCCGGCAATCCCTGATGCGTTGGCAACCGTCAGCTCGGCCAAGTCGGCGCGTGCTTCAACGGTGATACTGACCGATGCTTCGGATGCTTCACCTCGACCGTCCTCAACCGTGTAGTTGAAGGTCGCAACTCCGCTGAAATTGGCTGGAGGCGTGTAGGTGAAGCTCCCGTCCGGATTCTGCACCACTGAGCCATGATCGGGTTGCGAGAAGCCTGTGACAACAATCTCGTCATTGTCGAGATCGATATCGTTGGCCAGCAGATGGTCAATGACAACAGGGGTATCCTCGAGAGTTGTGACTTCATCATCAGCAGCGACGACCATCTCGTTGGCGTCGGTCACGTCGATCGTGATCGTCGTTTCGCTGGTCAATCCGCCCGCATCTCTGACCTCGATCGTAATGTCGTGAGATGTCGATTGTTCAAAATCCAGGTTTGCGACCGCCGCAACACGAATCTCGCCCGTGTCCGAATCGATTTCGAATCGACCGTCCGCATCGTCTGTCAACTGGAACGTGTGGGTGTCATCCGCATCGAGATCCTGAACCTTGGCCTGCCCCACAACGGTCCCCGGAGTTGTGTTCTCGACAACGGTCATTTCCGTGTCGACGACAAGCGACGGGGCATCGTTGGAGGGAAGGACTTCGACCCGCAATGTTTCTGAGACTTCGCTCGTCTCACCGGATTGAGCTTCTGTCGTGGTCGCGACAATCGTGAGCTCAAAATCTTCGGCCGAGTTGGTGGGTGGCTGAATCGAAAGCCCGTCTAAGTCGGCGTCGGTGATCGACCAGGAGCCATCTCCGTTGTCCTTGCCGTGATTCAACGTGGCGCCAGCCGGCACACCCTCGATACGAAGTTCAAGCGTCTCGCTGCCATCTGTGTCGGCCAATTCGGCGTCGATCGAGAGTGGAATCGGCGTGTCTTCCTGCCCGATGGCATCGCTCACCGTCAGCTCAGCCGGTTCGGCCTCGGTGTCAAGCGGTTGATCAATTCGATCTGTGGTAAACATTCCGTCGGCGAATTGGAAATTGTCGATATCGCGTACGATATCCCGTCCATCGATGCCCCGGGTGTCCTCAACGGTAAAGCTGCCGTCACGATTCTGCGTGACCTCATAGTCTGACCGGTTGCCCGAGAAGACGACCGTGTCAGTTCCACCGCCGCCTCGGAGGTCATCATTGCCGCCGCCCGCGATGATCGTATCGTCTCCAGCGGAGCCAATGACGCGGTCATTGCCTGCACCGGTGTCGATTGAGTCAACGTTGCGCAAATCCGTTTGAGAAAAGTCCAATCGATCTCGGCCGCTGGTGCCTTCGATGGCAAGGCCTTCTTCACCGGCGTCGATCTGCTCGATGGAACTGCTACGCTGCCAGTAGCTCAAATTCAGTGTGTCAGCATCCGTGGCATCGATGGTGTCGAATCCACTTCCGCCGCGGAAGTAGTCCGTTCCGTCTCCTTCTCGATAGACGAAGACATCGTCGCCCGCGTCGCCGCGCAGGTCATCGTTGCCCGTGCCGCCCACGATCAGGTCTGCTTCGGCGGAGCCTGTGACGCGGTCATTTCCAGCACCGACGTCAATCACGTCGACGTTCTGCAGCACGGTTCTCGAAAAGTCCAATCGGTCGCGGCCACTCGTGCCAGAGATCGAGAGTCCCTCGTTTCCTCCGGCGATTGTTTCGACAGAACTGCTGCGTTGTAGATAACTCAGGCTCAGGTTTTGCGCATTGGTCGCGTCGATGGTATCGTTCCCGCTGCCGCCGCGGAAATAATCCCTGCCGACGTCTTCATCTATCGAGAAGGCGACGGCACGGATTATTTCGGCGGCGGTAGTGGCAACGACACGATCGACGCCACGGAGGCAGGTACGCTGCACCTGAATTAT
>CAJHYQ010001211.1_pt1 | contig 58832 bp, 53 predicted proteins | sample 9198721 | NCBI WGS metagenome assembly CAJHYQ01 (sample SAMEA7708357, study PRJEB35096) | sediment metagenome | biome: marine neritic benthic zone biome [ENVO:01000025]; feature: sediment [ENVO:00002007]; material: shallow marine sediment [ENVO:03000034] sea grass bed [ENVO_01000059] ... | reverse complement strand
TTACCACCCGCCACTCCACTACAGACTCCCGCCGTGTCCTGAACCAGAAACTCGCCATCCATAACCGGGATCCGCCATAGCCGCTTACCCGATACGACCTTGCTCTTTTGAAATCCGTCTCCGAAGAAACGAATGTGTTTGCCTAAGGGAATCGTTTTACTGCCGTTGCCTTCGATACCGTCGTAGACCGCAGTGCTGGGACAGGTCATCAAACACTGTCCGGTGCGCACGGGAACCGCCTTGGCTAACGCATCGCGCGAGAAGCCAAAGCATAAAATCGAAGCGCCCGGACGGCCGTCGGGTGTCACCTCCGGCGAAAGCAATGACTCGCGGCCCGCTTCCAGATCACAGGCAATAATCGACGAGCTAAATCCGGTAAACTCCTGAATCGCCTGCTCTAACCAGTGTTGATTGTGAGCGGTCACGATGAGCCGCGTGTAGCTCATGCCAAATGCTTCGGCAAACGTGTCCTCGATTGCTGTGGGGCCGATTTTCACAACGTCACTCCGGGTCCGCGTAAAACATCATCTTTGGTGTAAGATTTCCGCCAGGAGTGTCAAGGGGCGGACGCTCGACTCGAATCAGCAAGCGACCTTGGCTCAGCAAACGACGTTGACCTACCCGGATCGATTGTACGTTGCGTATCATGTGATGGTGAATACGACGAACGAGAAACTTCCACGGATTGCCGTGATCGGCGGCGGGATCAGCGGTCTGGCGGCTGCCCATCGCTTGAATGAGTTGCAGCCACAATGGCCCGTTGAGCTCTTGGAAGCAACCGGTCGGCTGGGCGGTGTATTGCAGACGGTACACAAAGATGGCTACTTGATCGAGGAGGCCGCGGACAACTTCTTAGGCGGCCCGTCGGCTCCCTGGGCCCGAGACTTGTGCGAGCGGATTGGGTTCAGCGATCAGCTCTTGCCGACCAACCAACAGTTTCGCGGCGCCAAAGTCTTCTGGAACGGGCGATTGATCCCGATCCCGGAAGGCTTTCAGCTGATGGCTCCCTCGCGTCTCTGGCCGCTGTTGACCTGCCCCCTGCTGTCACCACTGGGTCGCTTGCGATTGGTTTGCGAACCCTGGGTCCCGGCCAACAAAGACGCACGTGAACAGAGCCTGGCAGACTTTGTCACGCAGCGTTTGGGGCGAGAAGCTCTGGACCGTTTGGTCGAACCTATAGTCGCGGGCATCTACACAGCTGACGCCGGCGCGTTGAGTGTCCAGGCGGCACTGCCTCAGATGGTGGAACTCGTGCAGCAGCACGGCAGCCTCTATCGTGGCATGGTTCAGAAGCAGAAAAGCCAGCGTGCTGCCGCGACTCGAGGTGCACGATACAGCCTGTTTCTCGCGCCGCGACTCGGCATGAGTTCCATGATCGACGCCATCGCCACGCGACTGACCAATACGCGCGTGCGGCTCGAAAATCGGGCGGTTGAGATTCGACCCGCCACATCAAACGGCTGGTCAGTCCGGATCGAGGGTCAGGATCAGCCAGAGATCTTCGACGGTTTGATTCTTGCTTTGCCGGCCATGGCGGCGAGTCGGGCTGTCGCGTCGATCCATCCGCAACTGGCTTCCGAGCTGGAAGGCATTGAGCATGCCAATTCAGCCGTGGTTGCACTGGGTTACCCGAAACAGCAGGTTCAACGTCCCATGAATGCTTTCGGCTGCGTGGTCCCGGCCGTGCAGAACCGACCGATTCTCGCCATCAGCTGGTCTAGCGCGAAGTTTCCTGGCAGAGCGCCGGTTTCCTCGGATCTGTATCGTGTCTTCATCGGCGGAGCGTTGCAGCCCCAGTTAGCTGATTTGCCAGACGATCAAATGCTGCAACTTGCTCAACGCGAACTTAACGACCTGCTTGGCGTTCAAGGCCCACCGGAGATGTGCCGGATCGTGCGTTGGCGGCAAGCGATGCCACAATACGTCGTCGGGCACCTGGATCGGCTCCAACGAATCGATCAGCTTCTCCCTGCAGACGGCCGCCTTCGATTGGCTGGCAATGCCTATCAAGGAGTTGGGATTCCGCAATGCATCCGGAGCGGAGAAACGGCGGCGGAAGATTTAATGGCCGCAATACCGCATTAGTTCCTGGTTTCAACAACGAGCTTCCCCAATCAACTCAACCCGCGCCTTGCGGCTGAGGCGGTCGTTTGCTGAAATGCTGGTAATTCGGCAACTAGGTGGAGGAGCCTCAGTCTGTGATCATTGGTGTACCTCAGGAAGTCAAGCTCGACGAATATCGGGTCGCCATCCTCCCGGTGGGCGCTGAAGAGCTCACGCGACGCGGACATACGGTGATTGTCCAAGCTGGAGCCGGATTGGGCTCAGGAATCTCCGATCATGAGTACATTCGGGCAGGTGCTGAATTGGTGGCGGGCCCGGAGGATGTGTTCTCACGGGCCGAAATGGTCCTCAAGGTCAAAGAACCCCAATCATCCGAATGGCCCCTGATTCGCGAGGGCCAAACGCTATTCACGTACTTTCATTTCGCCGCGAGTCGAGCACTCACAGAGGCGATGATGGACAGTGGCGCAACATGCGTCGCCTACGAGACCTTACAGGATCGCAACGGCCGCTTGCCTCTGCTGACGCCAATGAGCGAGGTGGCGGGTCGCATGAGCGTGCAGGAGGGAGCCAAGTATCTGGAACGACCGCAGATGGGACGGGGCATCCTGTTGGGTGGCGTACCGGGTGTCGCACCGGCCCACATCACGATTCTCGGTGGCGGAGTTGTCGGGGCGAATGCAGCTCGAATTGCCGCGGGATTTCAGGCGGACGTCGCAATTTTGGATATCAACGTCGATCGACTTCGCTATCTCGACGATATCATGCCGGCCAACGTTAACGTGTTGTTTAGCGACAGACACACGATTCGAGATCAGCTGCGACTAGCCGACCTGGTGATTGGATCGGTGTTGATCCCGGGCGCGAAGGCTCCATGTTTGATCGAGCACGTTGACCTGCGTTTTATGAAGGCGGGCAGCGTTATCATCGATGTCGCCGTCGACCAGGGCGGCTGCGTCGAATCGTCGCGCCCCACGACTCATAGCGAGCCCACGTTTATCGAGGAAGAAGTTGTTCACTACTGTGTCACGAACATGCCGGGCGCGGTGGGTCGTACCAGCACCTTTGCGTTGTGCAACGTGACCTTACCGTGGGCGATCGAGATTGCGGAGGACGGAATCGAGGCGGCCGCACAACGATCTGCCTCCATTCAATCCGCGATCAACGTTCACCGGAAGACAATCACCAACCAGGCTGTTGCCGATACGTTCGACTTGCCGGTGAGCAGCCCGTTCGCAAGTTCATGAAGCGCTAGTCCATTTGTCCACACGTCACACGGAGTCGCGCGTTCAAACGAGGTTAGTCAAGGAGAGTATTCAATGGGTAATGGGTCACCGGTTGTCGGAATTATCATGGGCAGCAACAGCGATTGGCCAAAGATCAAGAAGTCTGCGGCTGCCTTGGCCGAGTTTGATATTCCCTATGAAGTTCGCGTGATGAGCGCGCACCGGACACCACATGTTGTGGCTGAGTACGCGTCGACCGCCGAACAGCGTGGACTGCGTGTGATCATCGCCGCAGCAGGCGGAGCGGCACACTTGGCAGGTGTCGTTGCAGCACACACACCGCTGCCCGTGATCGGACTTCCTGTTCCGACCCCCGATCTGGGCGGTCTCGACTCGCTGTTGTCCACCGTGCAGATGCCCGGGGACGTTCCCGTCGCAAGCGTCGCCGTCGGCATGGGTGGGCCGCGCAACGCCGGCCTGTTCGCGGTGCAGATCCTGTCCACGGCTGACGAGCAACTACGCCAACGGTTCGCCGAATTCAAGCGATCACTCGTCAACAAGATCGCTGGAGCCAATGACGAGTTGCAGGCGCAAATCGGCGAAGAAAGCTGAAGCTTATGACTCGTCAATCGCCGGGACGTGAATCCGTAGCCTGGATCGGCGGCGTCGACGGTCACCTGCGTCTGATCGACCAAACTAAACTGCCGCTGGAACTTGTCCACGTCGACTGCTTTGATCTGGAGACGGTTTGGGAAGCCATCAGGTCACTCCGGGTCCGCGGAGCGCCGGCCATCGGCATGGCTGCGGCCTACGCCGTCTGTATCGGGATCCGAAATGCCGAGGACGAGCCAACCCTGTTCGAGCGTTTGGATCACGTCGCTGAGTACATTGGTTCGAGCCGACCAACCGCAGTCAATCTGTTTTGGGCCTTAGATCGGATGCGAACTCGAGCCACGGACCTGCGTGGTCAGCCACCGGATGAGATCCGCCGGCTGCTGCTGCAGGAAGCTGTACAGATCCATAATGAAGATCGCGACGTCTGTCATGCCATCGGACGCTACGGTGCCGACCTGCTGGACGACAATGCGGGCGTCTTGACGCACTGCAACGCCGGAGGTTTGGCGACATCCGAATATGGAACGGCACTGTCGGTGTTCTTTACCGCTCAGGATCAAGGCAAGCAACTCCATGTTTTCGTCGACGAAACGCGTCCCTTGATGCAGGGATCGCGGCTCACCGCTTGGGAGTTAATGCAACGCGATATTCCCGCAACGCTGATCTGCGATTCGATGGCCGCACAAGTCATGCGCGAGCGAAGGGTTAGCGCTGTCGTCACCGGAGCGGATCGAATTGCAGCCAACGGCGATGCAGCCAACAAGATCGGCACTTATTCCGTGGCGGTATTGGCCAAAGCTCACGACATCCCTTTCTACATCGCCGCGCCCCGCAGCACGTTTGATTTGTCATTGGTTTGCGGCGATGATATTCCCATCGAAGAACGTCCAGTGGATGAAGTCACTCATGGTTTAGGTCGTCAGATCGCTCCGACCGGGGTAAGCGTCTATAATCCAGCTTTTGATGTGACTCCAGCCCACTTGATTACGGCGATCATTACCGAAAGAGGCTTGATTCAACCCGTAGCGCCGGAAGAAGTTCGTCGAGTCGTAGAAGACACGAAATAAGGCAGAACAAAGATGGTACGAGTCGGTGTTGTTGGCTTGGGCATGATGGGACTCACTCACCTTGATGCCTATGGCAAAACCAAAGACGTCAAGATCGCGGCGATCTGCGATAGCGATCCCGATCGACTTTCAGGCAAAGTGCAGGCGGCCGGCAATATCGAAGGCCAAGCGATGTCGACGATTGCCGAGCTGCAGGACGTGCAACGTTACACGGATGCGTTCGACGTGATCGGTAACCCGGAGATCGATCTGGTCGATGTTTGTCTTCCGACGGACATGCACATCAAATTCGGTTGCGAAGTCCTCAGGGCCGGTCAGCACTTGATGATCGAAAAACCGCTGGCCCGAACTTCGGCGGACGCGCAGCAGTTAGCCGAAACCGCTCAGGAGGCCAAGGGCATCGCGTTCGTGGGACACTGCATGCGATTTTGGCCAGGTTGGACGTGGCTCAAAGAAGCCATCGACGACAATCGTTTTGGCCGTGTCTATTCAGCTCACTTTCGTCGCGTCGTAAATCATCCCGGTGGGCCCTTCTACACCAATGGCGACCGCTGCGGTGGTGCGGCATTGGACCTTCACATTCACGATACAGACTTCGTGCAGTTTTGTTTCGGCATGCCGAAAGCAGTCACAAGTTTCGGTTATTCGAAGATGACAAATATGCCGGATCACTTGATCACGCGATATGAATACGATGACGTACCTTTGGTCGTCGCCGAAGGAAGTTGGGCCATGACGGACGGTTTCGTATTCAACATGGGCTTCACGGCCAACTTCGAAAATGCCACCGTAGTGTTTGATTCAGCCAAGTCCGAGCCACTTACGGTCTACGAGAAAGGCAAGGATCCCGCTGTGGTCGGCGTCGAAGACGTGATGGGATATGACCTCGAAATCGCCTATATGATCGATTGCATCAAGCAAGGTCGACGACCTGACGTCGTTACGGTCGACGACGCATTGCGAACAGTGAGGATCGTCGAGGCTGAGATCGAGAGCGTTCAAACCGGCAAGACAGTCAGCGTTTGAACGACCCGATCTGTCAGCGTGTTGGAATCAGAGCATTTTGTCTCTGAATCACGCCTCCGGTTTTGATTGCTTCACCATAAGAGCGGAGTGGTTAACTTCCGTTCGCATTCTAGATTCGCTCATCCATGTTCCCTCGATATGACATCACGCAAAGCTACGAGTGGAACTACCAGAATGCGCCGGAACCACTCGAAGTCGATGTACCTTCGGCTGAAGGTCAGTGGTCGTTGTGCGGCCAACCCCTGGCATCTCCGCTGGCCATTGCGGCCGGCCCTTTGCTCAACGGCAAATGGATTCTGTACTACGCCAGTCTGGGCTTCGACCTGTTGACCTACAAGACGGTACGCAGTCGCCAGTGGCCCTGTTATGCACTCCCCAATCTACTGCCCGTGGACGTCGACGCGTTGACGGGTCGAGGTGAGCAGCCGATCCGCGAGCGAGCCGACATGCAGGGTTCGTGGGCGATTTCCTTCGGCATGCCCTCCCAGGCTCCCGACATTTGGCGGCAGGATGTGCGCTGGACGAGAGATCGATTGCATCCAGACCAGCAACTGGCAGTCTCTGTGGTGGCAACTGTCGAACCCGATTGGTCGATTGAGCAAATCGCGGATGACTACGCGCAGTGTGCGGTTTGGGCTGCTGAGAGCGGCGCCGACTTTGTGGAAATCAATCTGTCTTGCCCGAATGTGACAACCTGCGACGGCCAGCTGTATCAGCACGCGGCCGAGTCAGGTACGGTTGCACGAATCGTCAAGCAATCGATCGGTGACACGCCGCTATTGGCGAAGATTGGCCATCTGGCCGACGACACATCAGCGCGTGAGTTACTTCGCGCAGTTGGCGAGCACTTGGACGCGGTCATAATGGTCAATGGTTTGGCCACCCACATTGTCGACGCGTCGGGGCAACCTCGTTTTGATGGCCAGCTGCGAGGCATCGGCGGCCACGCCATTCATGCGGTTTGCGTCGAACAGGTACGTCGCTGTAGAAAGCTGCTGGACGAGGAGGGAATCCGATTGTCGCTGGTCGGCTGTGGTGGCGTGTCCTCGGTCGAGCACGTACGATCGATGCTCGACGCCGGCGCCGACGTTGTCCAGATCGCGACGGCCGCAATGTGCGATCCCGCCATCGGACTGAGAATCAAGCAAGCTCTCTAGACAGCGTCTTGGACCTACGCAGCTCTAGTCCGCCAAGAATTCCGACACGCTTCCATCCTTGGCTTCAGCCACTTTTCCGGTCCAGACGACCGCAAGTGAAACGTCGAACGCTTCGACCACGGCATCCTTCAGTCGGTCACCGCAACAATCCGCACGGTTGTGGATCACGATCTTGCCTACATCCTTCGTCTCGCCAAGGTCGAGCAGCCACCAGGGATTGCTCTCCTCATTCGTATGGCTAACCGAGCCTTTGTCGAAGGCACCTTCCGGGTTTCCGTCGTGCGCGCGATCAGCCTTCGTATCTTGATAGTTGGACGATTGGATCGCCGAACCTTCTTTTTGCAGCTCAGCCCCGGTCGCTGTTTCAATCACCTGAACTTCGGCCAACGACAAAATTCGTTTTTCGCCTTCCAATCGCACCTTGATGTATCGGGCATCGGCCAACGTCTTGGTGGGTGGACCGGGTTCGGCGTCCGCACCCCGATTGATGTACAGTTCGGGCACACTCGCGATGAGCTTTTCTGCACCTTCCTTACTGACTTCCGTCTGCCAAACGTACAGCTTTTTGAGATTCTTTAGCCCGCTCAGATGTTCAAGGCCGGCGTCGCTAGTTTTCGTTGCGTAGAGATTCAGGTATTCAAGGTTTTCAAGACCCGACAGATGCTTCAGGCCTTCGTCGGTGATCTCCGTCTTTTCAAGATGAAGACGCTTGAGCGTTTTAAGTTCGGCCAGGTGCGCCAGTCCCTGGTCGGTGATTTTTGTGCCTCGAAGATTCAACCACACCAGCCCAGAAACTTCTTTCAACGGTTCCAGCGCGGAATCGGTAATGTCCTGATCCGACAGATGGAAGGTCGCTTCTTTCTCGTTCGAATTCCTGGCGATTACCCGGACGGTCCCGCCCGACTTACTGATTTGATCAATGGCAGCCTGTTCGTCGGCGCTAGCCGGGGTAATCAAGACCAGCAAAACAAGAATCAACTTCGTTCCCATCATTCGAATGAACATCACCATGGTTTCCTCTTCTGCGGCAGGTCAGGTGAACCCACTGTTTGGTCAACGCTTACCGGCAAGTCGCCCAATAGTTTCGATGTATGCGTGGCATCGTGAAATCGGGACCGAACCGAATCGGTGGCTCGGTCCTTTCCCATCATAATCCGCGACGGGGGCGAAGATCGGATTACGAGGGAGGCCCGCTGATTGTAGCCCATCAAAAACGAGCGTGCATCAAGTTTCGAAACGTAAACGTGTGGGTCCGCCTCTGGCCAAACCGCCCCCGTTGATCAGGAGTCCAATTCCAGAAAAACCGCTTTCATGAGAAGCGGCCATACGACGGTCGCGTCGGCCAGTACCTCGGCGAATCGCCCGCCGTCCCGGGGAGCGACAAACTTACCCCAGCTGACACCTTCTGAGTAAGTACAGCCCGACAGTCCGCCCCAATGCACTGGCTCGGGACAGATCCGTACTCCGTACTTGAATCTCTGTGGACTTAGTCCCGTACCGAGTCGCGAGTTGACCACGTCGAAATACGGTGCGACTTGTTGGGCCCAGTTTCTCGGGACACCACCACCGATGGTCAGAATCCCCAGTTCTTCGGCGCGGCCAACGAACCGTGCAAAATCTTGCAGATCAAGAAACGGATTAAATGGCGGTACCGACTGGAAAACTTCATCCGCCGTCAGCGACGCGGGATCGGCGCCCGCTAGCGCGCTTTGGATCGACCAAGTGGCAACATCCAAGCCAATTTCACTGTCGGTAAAAGCGGGGATGAAGACCGGCACTTGACGCTGATAGGCGCTCCGCAAAATTCCCGGCCCTTCGTTCAATTCGTGTAGACGTTGGCCCAAAGCGTGGCAAATCCTGGACGACGACCAAACTCCATCAACAGGCGTGACCTCGCTGAGAATCGATCGAATCAACCGTTCCACATCGTTCAGATTCGCTTCCATCTCGAGCGTGTCATAGACGCGGTTATAGCCATCGCGAAACAACGCCTCGTCTGACAGCGTCGGTTCGTAGCGATAGTGAGTCAGCCCGATCGATTCAGTTAAGCCGTGTGCGATCATGGCCCCTGTCGCAACGATGGCATGGACCAAGCCGCGGTCGATCAGGTCGCAGATAAGCTGACCTTGCTTGGCAACAGTCATTGCACCGGAAAGCGTCAGCACAACCTTACAAGACGAACGTCGGCTCATCTCGACGATGATTTCAAATGCCTCGCCAAGCTGCCGACCGCCGAAGGCCGTCTTGCCCATCGCACGCAGGAGGTCGGGCAACGTGTTGAGTTCATTCAGCTTGAAGCTTTCCAGCGGAACCAAGCCATCGTTCCTACCGTCGTGAAGCTGCCGCTCGGTCATTGTTCTCGCCAGGCCAAAGATTTTGGGCAGGTGGTTCGTGGAGAAAGGAGTTCCGGAATCAAAACCGGAGTGGATTAGCCGGTTGGCTGATGTTGTCGAGCCTCTTCCAAGAGTCGGATCCACGGTCCTACGTAGTGACCATTGTCATGAAACGTACGCCCGCTGACCAGATTGCCATCGATCACACATGGCTCGTCAACGAATGTGCCGCCGCAGACTTCCAGGTCAAAACGACATTTTGGAACGGTCGCCATGCGTCGACCGCGAACACAATCGGCGTATGCAGGTATCTCCACTCCATGGCATACACAACCGATAGGTTTGTTTGCCTCGAAAAAGTGCTTGGTGATGCGCACCAGATCAGCATCGTAGCGAATGTATTCCGGTGCCCGTCCTCCCGATAACAAGATGCCCAGATAGTTTTGCGGGTCGATGTCTTTGAAGGCGATGTTCGCTTCGATCGTATAGCCTTCCCATTCCTTCGTGATCGTGCAACCCGGTTTCACTTCGTGCAGCACCATCTGGTAACTCCGCTGCTCGGGAGCGGCGACAATTGGTTCGAAGCCAGCCTCAATAAGCCGGTAGTAGGGATACATGGTATCCAGGGTCTCGGTTGCATCGCCGACAATGATCAGTACCTTTTCCATTGCGGACTCCCATGAGTAAGTGGTGCCACTTAGATCGCAGGATCAAATTCAACCAGAATCCATGCGTCAGGTAAACCATTGGCAGGGTCTTGATCTGTGGGACCTCGCCAAACGCTCAATCAGGGTCTCGACGGTTGGTACACCTCTCGGCATCCCAACCGCAGATGAACTGGACTACAATTAGCCGATTTGTTGTGCACCCACCGTTAATCGATTTGGCGACAAAGTGTAGAATCGTAGATACGCCCCATTGTTTCGTTCCACGATAAGGTAGTCGAGGTCGTCAGTGAGTAGTGAATATATTGAGTCGACAACTCAAAGCGGTGTGTTGGTCGTGAAGCTTCTGGCGGACGAATTACGCGAAACGGATGTTTGCTACGCAACTCGCGACCAGATCCTGGCGACGCTCAATCCGAACACGACAGATCGGGTCGTGATTGACATGGCGACCACGCGATTTGTGGGCAGTGTGGGACTGCTGGCGTTTCTGGCGATGCGTCGAACCGTCCCGGCGGCCCAAATCATGCTCTGTAACGTGAACGAGTCGGTGTTCGAGATGCTCGTTCTATGTCGTCTAGTTTCAGGCAACGAGTCGGCCGAAGCTCCCTTTCAAGTGCGGGCCTCAGTCGATGCAGCGGTCGCCGAATTGCAATAGTTGCCAGGTTGAGCGGGCCCTGCGATCTATCCACGCCGTAAGAAGATAACGCCTGCTGGCTGGAAACACTCGATCACACGCACCGGATAACGTCGCATGAAAATCGGACTTGTTGGCTATCAAGGCTCTGGCAAGAGCACCCTCTTCGAGTGGCTTACAGAAGTTGCGGCCGATCCTTCGCTTGGCCATACGACACAAAGCGCCATGGCGATTATCCCCGATGAGCGCGTTGACGGGCTATGTGGTATCTACTCGCCCAAGAAAGTCACTCGCGCTTCGCTAGAAATCGTCGATACGCCTGGGCTGAGCCGAACTCACGAGGGCAACGCAGCCCGACTGGGGCAAATCCGCGAAGCCGGCTGCCTCATCCAAGTGGTGGCCGCATTCGATGGCTCGGATTATCAAGCCGATCTGCAGGGCTTCGAAGAAGATCTGGTGCTGGCCGATATGGAAATCGTGTCCAACCGAGTGGCGAGATTGAATGAGTCGCTACGCAAGCCGCGGCCCGATCGAGACGAACTACAGGCCGAACTGACGGCGATCGAACCACTCCTCAGTACGCTCGAATCCGGTGAGCCTTTAGCGGCGATTGAACTGACGGACGAGCAGGTTAGAGTGACACGGTCATTTCAATTGCTGAGTCAAAAACGTCGATTGGCCATCATCAACCTGGCCGATGATGAAGCGGATTTTGACAAGTACAGAGCTCTAGGTACAGAGAATCGACCCGTCATCGCAGTGCCGGTTGGCTTGGAAGTCGAGCTGTCGCGTATGACACCCGAAGAGCAGAATGACTTTCGACAGGAGATGGGCATCGAGTGCTTTGATCGCGACGCATTGATCCGGACCGTCATGCTACAGTCCGGACAAATGCTGTTCTTCACGGCCGGCGAGAAAGAGGTCCGTACTTGGTTGATCCCGCAGGGTGCGACGGCCGTCGAAGCCGCCGATACGATCCACAGCGATCTCGCTCGTGGCTTCATTCGGGCTGAGACCATGACGTGCGAGGATCTGGTTCGGCTAGGTAGCGAACGCGAGGTCAAGGCTCAGAATCTGGTGCGCCAGGAACCCAAAGACTATGTAATCCAAGACGGCGACGTCTTGAACGTCCGGTTCAGCGTCTAGAGTCAAGAATGGGCCCACCCAACAAAGCTCTGCGGCCAACCAAAGAGGAGTACCCGCGAAAGGCAAAGTCACGTATATTTGGTGGTTCACAGTCCGAAGCTATGGGCTGAAAACGGCCGCGAAAGGCGGTTGATTAAACAGAATTTTGCAAGAATCTTAATGATTTGTTGGGAGAAGTCGCAGATGAAAAAGTCCAATTTGGCCATGATCCTCGTGGCGCTGTTGGCGGTTGTTTCGTGGGGCTGTAACGGAAGTGGTTCGGGCGACGGCAACTCGACTGGCGCGTCGGCCGGCAGTCACGACGGGCATGATCATGCCGAACATGACCACCCACATCCGCACGATGGCAACACCACCGACGGTGACACCACCTCGACAGTCTTGACCGCCACCATCTTGTGCGGCGACTGTGGTGCGGTGAAGGGCACCGAGTCTTGCTGTGCCGAAGGCGAGAAATGCGGAAGCTGCGGAAAGTCCAAAGGCACGGCGCTGTGCTGCGTTGAATTGACAGCCGACGCGTCGGGTAAAGACATCTGCTCGACCTGCGGCCACGTCGCCGAGGGCGAACATCAGTGCGATGCAGAATGCACCAAGTGTGCAGACTGCGGTTTGCACAAAGGCGCTCCTTTGTGCTGCAAGCTGAACTGACACAACAGACGTCTCAGTTGAAGATCCCCAACGGTCCCGTCGCTAAAGCGGGGCCGTTTTTTGTGCTCCTAAATCAGCCCAACCACCATGCCTTTTGACCCCCTGCATTGGATCGACGACGAACTGGAGCAGTTGCAACAGCAGCATCTGCTGAGGCATCGGACGATTCGAGGTGGCAAGCAGGGAGCAAGAATCGTTCTCGATGGGCAATCGTATGTCAACTTTGGTTCGAACGACTACCTTGGCCTAGCCGCACATGAGCAAGTCATCCAAGCGGTGCAACAGTCGCTGCCGCAAGGCGGATGGGGCAGCGGTGCGAGTCCGCTGATTACCGGTCGATCCTCGCAACAGGCAGAACTTGAACGACATCTGGCCGCCCTGGAACAAACCGAATCTGCATTGGTTTTTCCGTCGGGATTCGCCGCCAACGCCGGCACTCTGCCCAGTCTAGCGGGTCGCGAGGATGTGATTTTTAGCGATGCGAAGAACCATGCCAGCCTCATTGACGGCTGTCGACTTAGCCGCGCCACCGTGCGCGTCTATCCTCACGGAGACGTTGACGCTCTGCGTCAGGAATTGCAAACCGCAGCTCGGTTCCGCCGACGCCTGATTGTGACTGACAGTCTGTTTAGCATGGACGGAGACTTAGCACCGCTCGGCCGCCTGGCCCAACTGGCCGAAGATCACGACGCGATCTTGGTCGTCGACGAAGCGCACGCAACGGGTGTTTTTGGCGAACACGGCCGCGGTGTTTGCGAATTGCTCGAGGTGGAAGAGGCGGTCCCGGTCCGAATCGGTACGCTCAGCAAAGCCATCGGATCGGTCGGCGGATTCGTGGCGGGATCACGACGTTTGACCGATTGGCTTCTGAATCGCGCTCGACCGTACTTTTTCTCGACGGCTCAACCCGCCGCAACGTGCGCTGCCGCGTTGGCTGCCCTCAAGGTCATTAAAGACGAACCGCAGCGAAGGCGGCAGTTGTTAGAGCGGGCAAGTCAGCTGAGAACGTCCTTGATCGAACAAGGGTGGAATGTCAGCAACAGCCAGAGCCAGATCATGCCACTGGTCGTGGGACGGCCCGAAGAAACGATTCAGCTGGCTACTGCACTTCGCGCAGAAGGCATCTTGGCCCCGGCCATTCGTCCGCCAACGGTGCCCGCGAACGAATCGTTGCTGCGGATCAGCCTCAGCTATGGTCACACGGAACAACAGCGGCAGGCGCTACTCGAGCAACTCGCACAGCTTCGACCCAGCTTACGATCGGTCGAAGCGAAATCCTAATCACTCAACATCGCTGTCGAACATCGCGCCGGGACCGTCCAAGATTCGTCGCACGGATCGATCCAGGCCATCCATTCTCAAAGCCGGTGAGGCGCGGAATGGTGAATAAAGTGGGTCGCCGACCAGCAACATCGTCCAAGAATTGAAGGGCTTGGTCCGGTAATAGGATTCGACCAGCGTGAACTTGCCACTGAGCAAAAGAGGCAGAAACTCGTTGGGACGCGGGAAGGCTGAAATGTACGGCTCGAAGGCCGGGCCAAGCGTGGCGGTGACACCATCCTCCAGCATCCGCTTGCACCACACCTGACTATTGGGCGAACGCAAAGTGGTCGCTTCGCTACTGGCCATGTGGTAGGCCACGGCTCCGGGCTTCCATTCGAAGGCATCGACATACTTGGCCAACGAGTACCATCCACAGTAGATCGCCGCGTCGGGACAATCACCTTCTTGAAAAAGCGCCTGCTTCGTATCCAAGACCACTTCCAGGTCTGTGTGGTTCTTGATCAACTCCGCCGCCAGTACCACGGCGCGGTCGAAATCCTGATAGGTACCCGGCTGCACCGGATCGTCCAGTTTTGCCAGCCCGCGACCGTCGAGGTAGACCTTTCCGCTGAGCCCGGTTTTCTCAACGGCGATCGCATCATCGATGATTCTTCGCGTCATCTTGAGGCTCGGGGCCTCCAGTCGTGAAACCATGATCGTGGGCCGGAAGCGGCGAATCGGCGAATCGTCAAAGCGATAGTGAAGATAGTTGGGTTGCCATCGCAGGGCTTCGTATTCTGGCCACAACACAAGCGACAGTTCGCTGTCAAAACTGGAATAGGTCTCGTTGCGAGTAAGCGTCTTCTCTTGTTCGTTGATCCAGGTGATGGACCCGAACAGACCGTCGGTCAACTCGACCAAGGCCAACAGCTGAGTGTCGCGCTCGAGACTAATCGGCGTGCCTTCAATGGCCGCCCTGCCCTGCCGCAAACCCAAAACCCGACCACGAAATCCATCGAATTGACTGCGTACTTCGTTGTTGGCGGCGCCTTGCTGAACCTGACGTCCGAGGCTTTGGGTCATCATGTTCAGGCCCAAAGAACTGATATAGATCGTCTGCAATTGCTGCAGCCGCTGCTGTTTTTCCTGGGAGTCCGAGATCTTGAGAACAGCGGCTTGTGCGGCACCCAACGCCTGCTCTAGCGTCGTTTTGATGTCCTCCAAATTCGCATCTCCGGCTAACGGCTGGAGTTCGATTTGATCCGCACTTGGTGCCATCCCGACCAAGGTGTCCAGAAATGCGTTGATCCGCCCCACACGCGAGGCTCGCTCTTCACGCAAATAGCGGAGCAACGCGACGGTGTCCTGTGCGCTGGCCGAACTGGCTTTCTTGATCCGGAGCGGAACGTCCCAAACTGTGACGAAACAACGGATTTTGTCCTGCAGCTCATTGTCGTTCAGCCATCGCTGGATCTGTGGCCGCACGTTGTTCGACCAGTCTTCGTAACTGATGTCTTGCTGCGTCGGGATATCGAGCGTGAGGACCTGAGTCGACGGTACCTTTCGGACTCTCGAATAGTATTTGGCGACCGCCCGCGAAGCCTCCGTCTTCACCGCAACGATGGCAACTTCCTCCGGCGTGAGTTCCGCCCGAAGCGTTGAGCCGCACACGAGGACTACGAGACATAGAGCGAGACGACAGAGTCGAGAGCGATTCACTTTGATTCACCGTGATTCGAATTCATCGGGCGAAATGGACAGCCGGATTTTATCATGCATCGTTCAATCGCTGTCAGCGCAATCGAGCGACAATCTGCACCGCGCAGATGCAAGCACGTGGAAATATGCGAACTGGGTGATGTAGGCCAAGCAGCGCAAGGCTCATGCGCAGCAAAGAGTGGACCTCACATGTCGGCCGAATGTCCTTGACCGACCCAATTGGCTACCGTTTCGAGAACTGCGTTCCACGGCGGGCACCGCGAAGACCATATTTCTTACGTTCCTTCATGCGAGAATCTCGCGTCAAGAAGCCGTTGTCTCGCATTGCCTGGAACACTTCGGTATCGAAACTCACCAACGCACGGGCAATGCCCATGCGGCAAGCACCGGACTGACCTGTGGATCCTCCACCGTGGACGCGGATAATCACATCCACGTCCGATCGTTTGCCGGATTGCTCGAGGGGCTGCAGAATGGAGCGACGATCTTGCTCGTTGGGAAAATAATCCTCGAGACTCTTGCGGTTGATTACGATCTTGCCTTCGCCTGACCGCACTCGAACTCTCGCCACCGACGACTTGCGGCGCCCTGTTCCCAGTGCATCATTGGTCAGCTTGTCTTTACGGATGGTAACCATGCCAGCTCCTGCCCGCGGGCAAATGAATCAATTTTTTATTTAACACCAAGCTCTTTGACTTCCGGCTGTTGGGCCTGATGAGGATGGTCAGATCCGACGTAGAGCTTGAGTTTTGAGAGCATTTTCCGACCGAGGCGACTCTTCGGCAGCATTCGGCGAACGGCCTCTCGCAGAATTCGGTCCGGATGACGATTCCGAACCTCTTCGGCCGTTTCCACCTTCAGCCCGGGATATCCGGAGTACCGCTGGTAGGTCTTCTGTTCCCACTTATTGCCCGTGAGGACGATCTTTTCGACATTCACGACGACGACAAAGTCGCCCGTATCGACATGAGGTGTGTACGTGGGGCGATGTTTTCCCATGAGAATCACGGCGATATCGCTGGCCAAACGACCAACGACCTTGTCGCTGGCATCCACGAGCCACCATTTCTGCTCCAGTTCGCCAGGCTTCGCCATGTAGGTCTTAACCGAAACCACCGTTGATCCTCCGCTATCATCCGTATCCTTCGGCTTGGAAACGTCCCCGAAGGAGTCCGCGAAATTTGGGGAAACTCGTACTTTAGCCGTTTCGCCAATTGGGATCAAGGGTCGCTAAGCCCGGCCGGAGCGGTGGTGGCCGGAGCCCGGGCATCGGGAAAACCTGACTAGAGTCGCAGAAAATCGTGCAGCGCCTGAGCAACTTCAAGCGGCTCGGCGGCTACCGCGTAGGCGATCATCCCGGCGATCAAAAGCCCGAAAAAGAGAAAGCTGAAACCGCGCGGGTTGGTCCCAACTTTGACCTCACGCAACGCATCTCGTAGTTGCAGCTGCAGCTTTCGCCAACCGCTGAGATCCTGATGATGACCGACCGCAATCAGCTGCACGTTCCGCATGGCCGGAAACGACTCGATGTGGAGCTGCACGCCCAACTGAGGGAGCACCAGACTCTGGCCAGCCCAACGGCACTGCTCGTCAGTCTGCTGGGCGACTGCTTCCAGGATCGGTCGCAGATGGGGCACCGTCATGTTGTAGACAACAAGTCGGGGCCGCATCAGCATGGCCAACAAAATAGCGCACAGAAAATACAGACAGATCAACGGTGGCCAGATCCAGAATCTGAAATAGACCGCCGCAGTCTCTGGCATGAACAGTTCCAGCGGACCAGAGATCACGAACCCGGAAATGGCAATCGACAGCGCAATGAAATCGCGCGTGCCCGTCGTGAGCGAGGGTCGCCCCTTCAGATTCAGCCACCCGATGACCAGCAGATAGACACTTAACGGACCCATCGCGATGCAAAGATGTAGCGGGTCCATGTGATTCCCACCGGGATTCAGGAACAGCAGCTGACGGAGGCCAAATTCTAGAGATCGCCTTCGGGGCGGTCAATAAGCACCGGATGAGGGCAAATCGTCGGAGTTGCTCGAGTCGCTCGTATGCTTGGCAAGCAAGGACGAATGAACCGTGCGAAAGTAGCGAAGCGTATCCACAGCATCCACCAGCGCCAACAAAGACATGCTCATGACCAGAATCAGCAGGCCGGCCCAGTAGAGCCAATAGCGAGCGAGGTTTGGATTATGCATGATCGGACTGGCTAAGACCGCCACGCCGATCAGCCCCATTAACGTACTTGCGGTGGTGCGCCGGCGAAACTGTCGCTGACCGAATTGACGCCGTTCGGGCGGAACGTCTGCCGACTGGATTGCTTTCCACGTTCGTCGATGGGCTCGAACGAGAACCGTTGCCGCCGCGACGAGTCCAACCGCCATGAGGATTGAGACAAACATGCTACGGTCCCATTTGTTAGCCGAATTGGTTTACTTGAAGAGCTGCTTGCGTCACGGCAAAGCCTTAAGCCACTCGAGAACAACCCACCCGACCTTAGCCAACGAGAGTGCGGAGCACTTATCGGGCGTATCGTGGGTCGTGTGCCAGTACGAACGCCGTGTACCAAGGGGACCGTAGTCGAAGTCGATGATGTTGCATGCCGGAATTCTCGCTACGTCGTGCAACATCAGATGGTCATCACGGATCTCGTGTCGTCGTCGCGCAATGAACTCGGACACACCTAACCGCTTGGCCGTCTTCCAAAGGTCGACGACAATCGGTCGCGTGTCTCGCCACCGCATGCTGTGGATTTCCTGATAGATCTGCAGATCAGCGTCGCCAACCATATCCAGCAAGATGGCGGCGCGATAGCTGTGGGCTGGCGGGTTGGCGATGTATTGTTCGGCGAAGTACCGCGACCCGAGAAAGTACTCATCGCGATCGTCGTCGTACACCAATTCCTCGCCGTCGAACAACACAAAGTCGATACCAAATCGCGATTCCAGTTGGGGCATCCATCGAGCCAATTCGGCCAGCACGGCGACACCACTGGCCCCATCGTTGGCACCAATAAAGCGGCCGCGACGTTTTCGAAGGTCGGGGTCACGATCGGGAAAGGGCCGAGTGTCGTAGTGAGCGCACAGCAGAATCCGCTCTTTGCGATCGGGATGCCACTGCACAATAAGATTGGCCATCGGGACCGGGTTGCCATTGAGCGGATGCCGAACTTGAAATTGCTGCAGTTCGACCGCGCCGCCGAGCTGTTCAAAGTGCTGCTTGAGCATCTCCTGTTGCTTCTGCATTCCCGACGACCCACTGTACCGCGGTCCAAGATCGCAGATCCGCCTCAACCAATCATAGCTTTGACGACCATCAAAAGGGATGTCTTCCAAGGTCAGCTGCGAGCGACGCAGATTCTCCGCCTGGCCGTCATTGCTCGGCGGCAAGACAAAGACAATCACAGCCGCGATAGCGATGACAATAGCGGAACCGAGAAAGACGGTTTGGCCATCGGGCTTCTTCATGTCTCACCTGGAATAACGGACGGCAATACGGCTGACCCTTCATTCTATGACCTGGAAGGGAATTCACCTAGGTGAAGCTCGGTTTTCGAAACACCGCCATGCAACGATCCCTCGCTGGGCTGCGAATCAGCGGTTCACAATCTGAGCTGCCCGGCCCGGTCAGCTTGCCTCCCAACACTTCAACAATCGACACTCGACAATCAGCAATCGAATCCAACAGCAAGACCCAAGCACCGGGACAAACGGATTGATGATGACAAACGGATTGATGATTGTCGAATAGCGATCGGCGATTGTTGGAGGTACGGGCTAATGGCAGCCTGCGAATCGGCGGTAGCCTCCGATCACAATCCAAAGTGCCCGCTTTTCAAACCCTAGTCGCTCCCAGGATCGCGATCGGAATCCGATTTGTCCTCGACGACGTACGAGTCAATGATTTCGCTGCGTGAGTCGCGTTGCCCATCGTTAAACTGACCATGCGATGTGTAGGCTCGAACCTCAACATGGTGGCGAAACCAATTGATCAGTTGCGCTCGATAGAAGGCGCGACACGAAGGGATCAAGAGTGAGAAGCCAAACACATCGGTAAGGATTCCCGGTGTGATCAACAGCGCACCGGCGACAAAAATCATCAGCGCGTCGACAAGCGATGCTGTTGGCATCTGCCCCTGTTGCGTCTCGGCCTGAATTCGCCTCAGCACACTCCAACCCTGACGCCGCGCCAGCGAAGCACCGATGATCCCGGTGACCACTACCAGCACAAACGTCCATAGGCCAGTAATCCACTCGGCGAGCTGCAACAAGATCATGAGCTCGATGAGCGGAAGAAAGACGAACAGCAGAATGAGTCGCACCGGTTACCTCTTACTGTCAATCGCCTCGCCGCCGTGGTCGATGCTGCCAGCGTTTGGCTGCCCGATGACGAAGCTCACTACGTAGTTCGGCGTTAAGCGTTCGCCCTTGAGTTAAACACAACTGAATTCTGTCGTGGGCAGAATCTTGCTAAAGCTAATCTGTCCTCGTACGAACGACGACGCGACCACGAATGGAACCCTTCAAGATTTGTTCGACTTCGACGGCGATGTCGGCTAAGGAGACGGTTCGCGCTATCGGTTCGAGGTCCGACAATCGCCACGGATCGGCCAGCTTCTGCCAGATTTCGCGTCGCGGTCCATCTGGATAAAGTGATGAACTAATCCCAGAGAGCGTGATTCCACGAAGAATGAATGGATGGACGGTCGTATGCAACTCACTTCCTCCCACGAGTCCACATGCCGTCACGCATCCGAACGCCTGCGTCTCACGAAGAATGGTTTCCAGTGTTGCACCACCCACCGTGTCGACCGCTCCGGCCCATCGCGATTTGAGCAGTGGACGATCAGACGTCGAACAAACCTCTTCACGTGAGACGACCTCACTTGCACCAAGATCCTTGAGCCATGGTTCGGCGTCAGACTTGCCTGTACTGGCGATGACCGTGTAACCGAGTTTTGACAAGATGGCGACCGCCAAGCTACCAACACCTCCCGTCGCACCGGTCACGACGATCGGACCAGAATCGGGAAGCACTTGATTCCGGTCGAGCTGCCGTACGCACTGGGCAGCGGTAAACCCCGCCGTTCCGTAAACCATGGCTTCGTAGAGAGTCAACGAATCGGGTAAGGGTACAACCCACGCCGCGGGGACTCGAATGAACTGACTCCAGCCGCCCCAATGCGCCGCACCTAACTCGTATCCAGTCACAATCACCGATTGGCCTGGCTTGAAGTTCGGCACTTGGCTTTCGACGACGATCCCCGCCGCATCAATCCCGGGCACATGGGGCAGTCGCCGCGCAACCCCTGGATGTCCTTGTGCCGCGAGCGCGTCTTTGTAATTGAGTGATGACCAGTGCACCTCAATCAAGACTTCGTCGTCTGGTAGCTCATCCAACTCTAAACGTCGGATGGCGCCGCTGATTGTCTCGCCGCTCTGGTCAACCCAATAGGCGTCGAACTCTTGCGTCATCTGGTGTCCTCCCGATCGCATGGCGATCCGTGATCAGAGCCTGGCGTCAGTTGACGGAAAGCCCCGTCATCCTATAATCCGCACTACAGACCCTCCCGGCCTGGCTCGATGATCAGTCAAAGGGTTGGTGGTCAGTCGTGAATCCTCACTGCGGAGATGAAACATTATGGTTGCCGAACTATCCGATGCCAATTTCGATCAGGAAGTATTGCAGTCGAGCGAACCGGTTCTGGTCGATTTCTGGGCACCGTGGTGTGGCCCGTGCCGCCAGATTACACCGATGATCGAAGAGCTGGCCGAAGAGAACTCGGGGTCGGCCAAAATCCTCAAGGTCAACATCGACGACAATCCTGGTACGGCTCAGAAATATGGCGTCATGAGCATCCCCACTCTGCTCGTCTTCAAGGGCGGCAACGTCTCGGAGCGATTCGTGGGCGTCCAACCCAAGGCCAAGCTACAGGAGGCCATCGACGCCGCCAAGGGATAACCGAGCGACGAGGCCTGGCATTAAGTAAGACACGAAGACACCTGATCAAGAATCAAATCCCGAAGCGTGAGCCCACGGCTTGGCGAGTCAAAAACGCCTCCGGCTCACCCTTCGGGTTTTGCTATCTAGGACCAGATCATCCAAACCAGGAAGCCGAGCCAGGCGACGCAGAGGACCGCAACAACATACAGCACACGCGGCTGGCGTTGCGGTCGCCAATCCTGCCAGTCGCGAGTCTCTTGCTGCTCATTCGCAGCTGGGTTGGCCTCGCCGCGTGGCGAACCAGCACGCGAAGCGTCAGAGCGGTTTCGTCGTTGTGCCGAGGCCATCCGAGGCAACTCGCTGTTGATTGCAGAGGCTGTGGAAGCGGACCTACTTGGCGCGATCTTTACGCACTGCCCGCATCCTCTTGTTTTCGCTGTTCTGCTGCAAAATCAAACTCGTCGTTGAAGGCCTTCTGAAAGTCGTAGACGTCATCGAAGTCTTCACGACGATCGGCGTTTGATTTCCGCATGAGGTCGACGCGGATCAGGTTATAAACCACCTCGCCCAGATCGCTCGTGCTGTGGATACCCCATTGCTTGAGGACCACGTGGGCCATCATCCCATATTGATCGATGGCGTAGCGACGACTCGCTTCGCACAACTCCTGTCCGGTCAAATGTCGTTCTGTCTTCGCATCCTCTGGATCGACGACCTCAGCCACGCCCATTCCCATCACATCCTGGGCATAAGCTAATGCTTCTCGGACAAATTCGTAGGCCTCGACCGGATAGCGAGGATCATTTTCAAGTACGGGTTCCAATGGATGTGCCATGTTCAATCTCTCACGTACGACAAAGCTTCAAAGATGCCTAATCATGTTGATGTCGCGGTACAAATCGGAATTGCGCAGAGGCAATTCGTTTATCTTTCCTTCGACTTGGGCGACGAGCCCCCTTTACCCTTTCCTCTTGACGATGACTTCGCCGATCCTCTCCTAAGTACCGTTAAGACATCCACCGCATTAATCAGTACGCGGCGATGATCCTCCATCTCAACCATCAACTGTTCAGCCAGAATTGACTGCCCAATCACTCGTGCTCGCCCATTATTCGTGACAATGTCGGAACCGACGGGCGGTAGCTCCTTCTGAATATCGACATAGGTGTCGTACTCGTAGCGTAAACAGCACTTCAATCTACCGCAACGTCCAGAGATTTTTGTGGGATCCAGAGTAGCTTTCTGCAGTTTGGCCATCTTCATCGACACCGGGGGCATCGATGACAAGTGAGTGTTACAACATACGGGCTTGCCACAATCGCCATAATCGGCCATCAGTTTCGCCTCATCGCGAACACCGATTTGGCGCATCTCGATGCGGGTTTGAAACTCCGAGGCCAACTGACGGACGAGTTCACGAAAATCAACCCGCTCCTCAGACAGGTAGTAAACGACCACTCGCTCACCACCAAAAATGTGCTCCAGATCGACCAATTGCATCTGCAGGCCGAGTTTTTCCACATAGCCTTGGCAGATCTCAAACTCGGAACGTGTTTGTCCCTGGATATGGAGCCACTCGTTGTCGTCGTCCGACGTCATACGACGAAGCACCTGCCCTTGTGGTGGACGATCCAGATGACCCAAAGCATCCTCGCTGGCCACACACAGAACTTCGCCCGCCTCCAGCCCACGCTCCGTGCGTGCGACGACCTTCACGCCGCGTTGCAGCTTGTCACTGCCACGGACCGTAAATACGCCTAGGGCCCGCATGGCTCCGTATCGAACAACGTACTTCGGCATATTTAAGAGAACCGACCGATCAGTTCGTCGGCTTTGTATAGGACAGCGTCAAGAGAACGTAACCGGTCACCAGGTCCGGGTTCCCTTCCAACCAGCGCTCATTCTCGTTGATCCAGGAACCGTTGGGCTGTTGACGACTTGCCAATTCCCGATTCAGTTCCGCTCGCCAGTCATGCCGACTATCGTCATCGGCGACCAAAAGGTCCTGACCCAGTGCGTCGAGTGCCTTGGCGAACGTGTGGTAATAGTAATACAGTCCAGCGTCGCCAATTCCGGGGTTAGTCTTGAGGTCGTAGTTGCGGCGAATCCACTCAATCGCCGCCTTGACGCGCGGATCGTTACTATCCACGCCCGCGTAGATCATGCTCTTCAAGCCGGCGTAGGTCATCGAGCCGTAGCTGCGTAGTCCTCCATTGGCCGTCTCACCCGCCTGGCTCGTTCCGCCCGCGGCTGGTGTGTAGTAAAAGCCGCCATCGTTGACCTTCGCGGCAAAGCCCGTATTGTTGTGCGGCGAATCCAGGTTCTGAGCTCTCGAAACGAAAACCAACGCGCGTTGGATCGCCTCGCTATCGGCACCCTCGCCCACGGCGTGCAAAGCATCCACCAGGAACGTGGTGTTCGACAGGTCAGGCCGCTTGTGCTTGCCATAGCCCGCTCCGCCGTAAGCTGGGTCGTCGCGTGAGTGGCCTTCACCCTCATCCCACTGAATCGACTTGACGAAAGTCGTCGCGTTCTCAAGCAGCTCGTCGTAACGTCCATCGACATTGGCCGCAGCGAAACACATCATGGCGAGAGAAGTCTCGTAGTTCCGGTAGAGCGACTCTGGGCGATGGATTCCGCCACTGGGTTGAACCATTCCCTCAAGATACTTCAGACTCCCAGCGATCTGCGGATCGTCGGGTGAGCGGCCGTTGCGTAGCAGGCCGGTGGTGACCAACGCGGTGATGCCTGGACCCGCCACCTTGCTGTAGGCACCGTCGTCGCCCTGACGAGTGCTCATAAAATCCATCGCGGAGGCCACCATCTCAGCGTGGGTTGTCGTCGGGCTCGACGAGTCGTCAGCGGCCACGGTTGGCACGCACGCCAACATGAGGGCCAAGATTATGCAACGCTTTATCATGCTTCTCTGTCTCCGGTTGAGGTTCGCCCTGTGCGATCGAGGCGATCGTCGACAAGGTCCCCGCATTATATCCCTTGGGCCGGATGCCGTCGCCCAAGCAAATCAGGCGATCACACCTGCCGAATGCCTGAAAATCCGCCTGCTTGCGGCCAATCCGCAGCGGGAGAGCCTACCGCTCGAGCGAACGTGAAGCAATTTCAATCGAGGATTGCCAGAATGTCGTCCTCGCTCATGATCAACAATTCCTCATCGTCCACCAGGACATCCGTGCCAGCATAGCTAGTGAAGAGGACGCGATCCCCTTCCTGGACTTGGTGCGAGGCCCGCTCGCCGTCGGGCAGCAACCGGCCGTCGCCAACCGATAAGACGCGTCCCTGCTGCGGCCTTTCTCTGGCCGAATCCGGCAGCACGATCCCGCCTGCCGTCGTCTCTTCCGCCTCAAGACGCTTAACAACGACCTTATCCCCCAGTGGTTCAACTCTCATTGCTTCTTCCTAACTAGATGGAAGTCTGCAGGCACTCAATGAGCTGCAAACAAAAAAATCGAGCCCTTGATTGTCACGCGCAGAGCACCGACGGGCAAGGCACGGCTGGCATCGCTGGAAGTGGCAGCAAAGCTTGCGGACTGTGCCGGTATGAAGCCGAGAAGTTGTCAACAACCCGCTCGATTGTGCCGATAGGGGAAGATAACGAAAGTTTAACGGCTGATGTCCCCCCAACGTATCCTGTCGCGAAGGGATCGCAATGAGCGAATCGAGCCCCTCAAACGAGCAGAATACTCGAGTGGACGCGAAGACACGCGTCGACTCAGCCCACACCACACCTGGCAGCGATATTCCGCTCAGTCCAGATCCTCCGCTGGAGCTCCTGCGAGCCATTGCCGGACAGGACGAGAAGCAAGCGGAATTTCAACTCCGCGGCCAGGCTTTGGAATTGGCGGGCATCCTCCAAGAAAAACAGCGGATGCTCGACGAACGCGAATCGGACCTGAATGCTAAAACGGCTCAGATCGAAAACGAGCTGCGTCATACCCGACTTGCACGCCATCAAAAGACACCGCTTGATGCCGGGATTGATCTAACGGCAAACGAGGCCGAGGCCGAAAGCGACGCCGCCAGCCTCGAGGTGGTCAAGGATCTGCAAAGGGAAACCGTAAAACGGTGGCGCGACATGCTGAAGCTTGCCGAGCACGCTTCGACGCCGCTTGAGCAACCTGCCGATGACGCTCCGGCAATCGAGTCCGTGCCCGAAACCGAAACCGCTCCGGCCGATGCGATCGAAGCCCGGCCGACCGTCGAAGTTGTGGAGCACGACGAGCCACTCTTTACTGCGGTTGTCCCACCTCGGGAGGAAGTCGTCGACCCGACGCCAGAACCAGAGCAATCACCCGCGAAGATGGTCGACGTCGAGACCGTTGCAACGGTGGTTGGTCCTCAAGCGGAGTTGGAAACCGTCGTTGTTAGTTTGCAGACTCCTACCGACAATGCACCTCAACCTGACGTGAAGCCACAGCCGCATATCCTTCGTATGCCCGCGGCGGAGGATGTCTCGGAGTCGAAAACAAACAAACAGGAGTGGGAACAACAGCGTCAGGCCCTGCTGCAACGCAAGGATAAACTCGATTCGCGTCAACAACATGTCGAACGCATGCACGAGCAAGTGACCTCACTCCATCGCGAGGCGCTCGAACTGCAACTCTCAACGGAACAGCTCTGGTCTGAATTGATGGAGAGCTTTCCATCGGAGGAATTGGCTCGCCGACTGTCACATACGCGCAATCGGTTGGCGGAACACTTTCGCCTGACCAGCGAAAATCTGGCGAGTCGAACTGACGAGTTGCATCAGCTACGCCAAGATCTCAGCGAACAGGAGAACAAGCTCCGGCAAAAGCGACGCGAGATCCAAATGTGGGCCGATCGACGCTATGACGAAATCGAAATGCGTACGGCCGAATTGATTTGCCGTGAGCGCGAACTCGATCGACTTGAAATGGAGTTCGACCGGCAATCGATTCAATGGCAACAGCAGCGACAAGCCTATCGACAGGAAATCGATAGGCTGTCGGGTCAACTGCAGGGATAAGCGACCATCCCTATCGCAAACTAAGTGAATCGCCAGGGCTTTCAATCTCGCCCGGCGAACGCTCCGATTCGGCTCGCGCGTGTGCCTTCTGCACAGCTTGGACGGCCAGGTTCAAATGACGCGCGTTGAAGTACATCTCTTGGCGACCGTTCAGATGCTTGACCTTCACTTTGCGAGCGAGTTCGTCCCAGCTCAGATTGTCGCAGAGGTGCCAAGCGGCAGCTTGTGCTGAAACCTGATCGATCTCTTTGTTGCCCAGCATCTTGCAGAGCTCAGCAACGGCCGGCGATTTGTTGAAACTTTCAATCGGCTTCATTTCATAAGGCACGCGGGGATTCGGATCACGTTTGCCGTGCTCGAGGCAGACCGTCACAACCTTCATCTTGACGACGCGGTCAGGCCCGACGTTGAAAAAGCCACCGCCCATACCCCCCATGCCCATACCCCCCATGCCCATGCCGCCGCCCATGCCCTGGTTGCCACCACCACCGCCGATGTTGCCGCCACCACCACCACGATCGCCACCGCGATCGATTTGAGCGAGGACGGGCACGCCGGCGAAGGCCGCTGGCAACTTGATCGACAACGGTCGGTTGGTCTTGTTCTTAATGATGACCGTCGCTTGTTCGGCATTCTTTGGGATCAGCCTCACATCCACTTGGTCCGCCTCCATCGCAGCGAACAGCTCAACGCGATCGCCCGATTTGGACTTTGCGTCGGCAAGCAGGTTGGCATTCAGCGCCATCATCAAGAGGGGCGCCAGCAGCAGGCAGAAGGGGCGATGTGACATGATCGATTCTCCGTTCCGTTCGAATTGCGAGCGGGCGCACAGCAGCCGCTACGGCAGATTTGCCTAAATTACAACATAATCGGCTGTTGCCTGATTTCCAAGGGTTTTAGCCGGGTCGGTGCCAGTGTTTGCCAGTGTTTGCCAGGGCCGGTGACTCGTCCTACTGTTTTAACATCTCGTCGCGGCCGCCGGCGTGGCGTTAAGTAGTACTGTCACGCAAACCATTCCCTAGTGTCGTCCTCCGAATTACGTCAATCGCGGAAAAGATCCTCGCCACACGCCTTGTCGGATCGTCAATCGTCACGCATGCTGTGTTGTTGACAGATTTCACGCAGATTAATTACACTCCGGAACTTCACGTGAGCGGTTAAAAGGCTTGGTTTATTGGCCGTAAACCGTCCTGTCGACAAAGTCGGTTTAGTTCTCTTGGCAGCGGGTAACCACGGAGTCTTTCAGGAAATCGGCCAGTGGAACGCCTCTGAGCCTGGCTCCACGCCGACCGTTTCACATTATTCCCGCCCTCACCAGTGCCCACGATGGATTCCCGTGCATCGCAGCGGAAGCAAACAGACACGGCCAGAACCCCGAAATACTTGTTGTGAGCCCCCGTTCTTTGGCGGCTCCACCACTTTATACGTACACGTTGGAAAGGCAGAAGGAAAAAATGACTAGTTTGAAATTGGCAGGGTTAAAACCGGGACTTCAACGAGCGGTGGGATTGGCCTTGATGCTTGTCACCATGGTGTCGACGGCCCGCGCCGAAGAGGGGTCCGCCGCCGGATCGTCGAATTCATCCGCGGAATATATCGTTTGGGCCTTTGCATTTGTCGGAGCCATTGTCGCACTGGTGTTCGCCTATCGCTTTTACCAGAGCATGATGGCGGCCGATGAAGGCAACGAGCGGATGGTGGAGATTGCTGGCTATGTGCGACAGGGGGCAAATGCCTACCTCAGGCAGCAGTACATGGTCGTCGCCCTCTTTTTTCTGTTGATCGTGATTGTCTTGGGCATCTTCGCTTTTGTGCTGGAAGTGCAAAGTAAATGGGTGCCGTTCGCCTTCCTGACGGGCGGTTTCTTCTCCGGCTTGGCCGGTTGGTTTGGCATGAAGACGGCCACCTGGGCCAGTAGTCGTACGGCCGCCGGCGCGCAGAAGTCGCTGAACCAGGGATTGCAGGTCGCGTTCCGATCAGGCGCCGTCATGGGTCTCACGGTCGTCGGTTTGGGTCTCTTGGACATCACGCTTTGGTTCGCGTTGCTGAAATGGTTTGTGGGCATGCCACTCAACACCATTACCGTCACCATGTTGTGCTTTGGAATGGGCGCGAGTGCTCAAGCGCTGTTCGCCCGTGTCGGCGGCGGTATCTTCACGAAGGCTGCTGATGTCGGGGCCGACCTCGTCGGTAAGGTCGAGCAAGGAATTCCCGAGGACGATCCTCGGAACCCGGCCACCATCGCAGACAACGTCGGCGACAATGTTGGTGATGTGGCGGGCATGGGTGCCGACCTCTACGAATCTTATTGCGGATCGATTCTCGCCACGGCAGCCCTCGGCGTGGCCGCCTTCTCTGGATCCGGTCTGGTTGCCAGCAACATGGATCCTCAGACGGCTCAGCTACAGGCGTTGTTGTTGCCGATGGCCATCGCCGGGGCTGGCATCTTCCTTTCCATCTTGGGAATTTTCCTGGTCCGAACCGATGAGGACGCCAGCCAGAAGAATCTGCTCAAGGCGCTTGCACGAGGCATTAATGCGTCAACCTTCTTGGTGGCCATTGCCGCAGTTGGGCTCACTTGGTGGCTGATGCCGAGACACGAGTCGACATATATCTCTCAGTCGATTCAGATTCCAGGCGTCGCCGTCAGTATCGTGGTGGGATTGCTTGCCGGTTGGCTGATCGGAAAGTGGACGGAGTATTCGACAAGCGATGAATACAGCCCCACGAAGAAGCTTGCCGAGCAGGCAGAAACGGGACCGGCCACGATCATTATCGGCGGTGTTGCCGACGGCATGCTGAGTGTTTGGTTCCCTGTCATCGTCGTTTGTCTGGGTACGCTCCTCGCCTTTGGCTTTGCATGCGGTTGGAATTATGGCAGTGTCAGTCACTTTTCATTGGGCTTGTATGGTGTGGGAATCGCAGCGGTCGGCATGCTCAGCACGCTGGGCATCACGCTGGCGACGGATGCCTATGGTCCGATCGCAGACAATGCAGGTGGCAACGCGGAAATGGCCGGTTTGGAACCCATCGTTCGCGAACGCACCGATGCCCTGGATAGCTTGGGTAACACCACTGCAGCAACCGGAAAAGGTTTCGCTATCGGTTCAGCCGCATTGACCGCGTTGGCTTTGCTGGCCGCCTACGTTGAAGAAGTTCGCATGGGTTTTGAACACTGGGGAAATTCCGCCGCCGTGGCGTTGGAAAATCAAGAAGGCAACTTCAAGCTTTCCAACGGTTTTGTGATGAACATCCACAAACACGGCGAAGACGCCCATCTCATGTACTTTTTGGCAATGCCCGGAGACTTGCGTGATCCGGACGTCAAGGACGCCTGGAGGGAGATTGACTTCCGTGACGGCCCCGTGGCGATTCCGAATGATGTGCTGCAAGTGTCGGAAGACGGCCACGGTTTGGTTCTCGCGGCCACCGGCGCCAAGCTCATCGACGTGCACAATGCATCACTCAAAGACTTTGCCAGATATTACGACGCTTCGGTGATGAATCCGAAGATCCTCGTCGGCATATTCTTGGGTGCGATGGCAACATTTGTGTTCTGTGCCATGACCATGAAAGCGGTCGGTCGTGCTGCCAAGGGTATGGTCGAAGAAGTGCGTCGTCAGTTCCGCGAGAAGCCCGGCATCATGGAAGGCACGGAAAAACCCGACTATGCCGCGCCGGTAGCGATCAGCACCAAGGCAGCCCAGAAGGAAATGATTCTTCCTTCGATCCTGGGCTTAGCGATGCCGGTCGTAACGGGCATCCTCTTGGGTGTCGGCGGCGTGCTCGGCTTGTTGGTCGGAACCTTAACCGCGGGCTTCTGCGTCGCGATCTTCATGGCCAACGCCGGTGGATCTTGGGACAACGCCAAGAAGTACATCGAAGCAGGTCATTTCGGCGGCAAGGGATCCGAAGCTCATAAGGCCGGCGTTGTCGGCGATACGGTGGGCGATCCGTTCAAGGATACCAGCGGTCCGAGCTTGAACATCCTGATCAAGCTGATGAGTATGGTCAGTGTCGTCGTCGCCGGATTCGTTGTTCGCTATAGCCTGATGGCGCTCGGCATCTTCTAAACGACCTGCCTAGGCACCGATCTTAACGGTTGGAATTCAGGTCTGAGCCTGCCTTATTTGGCAGGCTCTGCCTGTTTCTGGCGCGTCATACTCGTTTCTCGACGCGCCGCTTCTGGTGGATGTCGCCTACGGTGAATGATGGCCCCCGTCCCATCACGGAGGGAGTTAAACGATTAACGCACGGCGTTCCTAACCTAAAGCTGATCAGGACTTTGCGCTGTCATTATCGAGCAATGTCCACGATCGCCATAGCGGTTCGCCACAGGCGAACCTTTTCTCGTTGCGGTGGTCTGGTTACGATACAGGTGATCATTATGCAAGAACCATTCGCGAAAGGAGGTTACGTGCCCCAACCGAAAACGATGCGATCGGCGACAAAACCGGTCGACAAAGCGGCCCGCGCTCTTCAACTCGCAGTGGCCGCTGCGCAAACAGCTGAAGACAATCGAGGACAGGATATCGTGGTTCTCGATCTTCGAGAGCTGACCTGCATTTTCGATTTCTTCGTGATCGCCACAGGATCCAGTCGCCGGCAAATTCATGCCATGAGCGAAGAGATCGATCACAAGCTCGAAGACGAACTCAACGACGAACGAATGGGAATCGAAGGATACGCGGAGAGCCGCTGGATCCTGCTTGATTACGGAACCGTCGTGATTCACTTGTTCGATAAGGAAACCCGGGAATACTTTGCCTTAGAAGAGATGTGGGCGGAGGCCCCCAAGATCGATTGGTCGCCTCGTCAGCCCGTTAGCGTCTCCGACGCGAGCTAAATCTTCCCGCTTGTTCGTTGAGTCATTTGTGGTGCGTTGCTCGCCCAATGCCGCCAGACGGTCTCGCTCCATCAACACGTGATGTCGACGACCTTCTCGTGACCGCTCTGCGCAGTTAAAGTGTGCTGATTCGCCGCTTCGAGTGACATCGAAACACAAGACGATGACACTCAACACGCGTCAATCACCCGCCGCACGGACACAAATGCACTCGCTATGAACCTACTGCGCGAAATTCAAGATCGTTTTCGTCCCGTCTTGTCGGAACTGGTGGACGATCCGTCAGACGTTTTGGAGATGATCAAGCCAGCGCAAGATGCACGATTCGGCGACTACCAAGCCAACTGCGCTATGCCTCTGGGCAAGAAACTGGGCAAGCCGCCGCGCGACGTTGCGGCACAGCTGGTTGACGGTATTGAGATCGACGACCTCTGTGAGACCCCCGAAATTGCCGGGCCGGGATTTATCAATCTACGGATTCGCGACGACTTCCTCGTCAAGCAACTCCAGCTGGCCGTCGCTGATTCGCGGTTGAGCATTGCGACGACCGAAGCCGCGCGAACCTACATCATCGACTACTCATCACCCAACGTGGCCAAGCCGATGCATGTTGGTCACATCCGTTCAACCGTCATCGGCGACGCGCTCTGCCGTATCCTGCGATTTGTTGGGCACACCGTCATCTCGGACAACCATCTGGGTGACTGGGGAACTCAGTTCGGAATGATCATCTACGGCTATCGTCACTTTGCCAACGCGGAGGATTATCAGCAGCGCCCGGTTGAACAACTCGGTCGAGTTTACCGCATCGTGCGACAGATCATGGACTATCACGAAGCCGTTGCACAAAAGCCGATCGTCCAACAGCGTCTGAATGAGCTGAACACAAGGATCGCCGACGCCGAGAAGGAAACTCCAGCGGACAAGGCGGCGGAGAAAAAGGCGGCCAAGACACTCAAGCGACTTCGTGGCCAGGCTGCGGAAGCTCAAGGAGAACTGAGGTCGCTCGAGCGAAAGATTGACGCCGCGCTAGCCGATTCGGAATTGGCCGAACGAATCAGTCAACATGCGAACATCCAGCAGGACGTGCTCAACGAAACCGCTCGACTGCACGAAGGTGATGCCGAGAACTTGGAACTGTGGCGAGAATTCCTACCCAAGTGCCGGGAGGAGATTCAACAGATCTATTCGCGGTTGAACGTTTCGTTTGACGAGGAATTGGGAGAAAGCTTCTATCAGGATCGACTGGCAGGTGTGGTCGATGACTTCTTGGATCGTGGTCTCGCGACTGAAAGTGATGGCGCTATCTGCCTGTTTCTCGACGGCTTTGAAGCACCGATGATCATTCGCAAAAAGGATGGTGCCTTCTTATATGCGACCACCGACTTGGCCACGATCCAGTATCGCATGCAGCGATGGTCGCCCGACGCGATCCTTTACGTCGTGGATTTCCGACAAGGTGAACACTTCGACAAACTCTTCGCGGCCGCTCGGTTGTGGGGACATGATCAGGTCGAACTGAAGCACATCGCCTTTGGAACGGTATTAGGTGAAGATGGAAAACCATTCAAGACGCGTGAGGGAGATACGGTGGGGCTGGAGTCGCTGCTGAACGCGGCCGTCCAGCGTGCTGCAAATGTGGTCGCTGAAAACGACGATGCCAAACCGAATGGAGCCGAGTTGTCCGAGCAGCAACGCAGCAACATCGCCAACGTTGTGGGACACGCCGCAATCAAATACGCAGATCTTTCGCAGAATCGAGTGAGCGACTATGTGTACAGTGAAGAAAAGATGGTCGCCCTGCGTGGTAACACGGCCACGTATCTGCAGTATTCCTATGCACGGGTGCAGAGCATCTTCGCGCGCGGCCAGGTGGATGTAGAGGCCTTGAGATCAGCCGGACACGCGATCAAGTTGGAACACGAAAAGGAACGGGCTTTGGCAGTGCAATTGCTGAGGTTCTCTGAAGCGCTGGAAGAAGTCGTGGCCGACTATCGGCCCAACCATCTGACGAATTTCCTTTTTGAACTCGCCACCAACTTCTCTGGCTTTTTCGAATCATGCCCCGTGCTCAAAGCCGATACCGACGAATCGCGCAACAGCCGCTTGCTGCTCTGTGACCTCGTGGCCCGCACATTGCGTACGGGTATGGCCTTGCTTGGCATTGAAACAATTGAAAAAATGTGAGTTACATCGGGCCGACAACTCCGGTCGCCCCAGGAATCTGCCGTTCCCGCATGATCTACCATTAGGAATCCGCTCTCATCAAGGATGGCTCGTCGTGAATCGTCTTGTTCCGAAAGCAAACCACGTCTACTGCGGCGACGCGCTGCATGAATTATCACGTTTCAAAGATGAGTCGGTGGATGCGATCGTGACCAGCCCGCCGTACTATCGGCAGCGAAACTATCCAGACAAAGAACAGGTTGGGCAAGAGTCGACGCCGAACGACTACGTTAATCGCCTGGTCAATGTGTTTCGCGAGGCTCGTCGAGTGATGCGAGACCATGGCACGCTGTGGTTGGTAATCGGTGACAAATACCATCAGAAACGCTTGCTGGGATTGCCCTGGCGAGTCGCCTTGGCACTCCAAGATGATGGCTGGCTGCTGCGTAGCGATATCATTTGGCAGAAACCCAACGCGATGCCATCGGCAGTGAAAAACCGTCCCACGACCGACCACGAATATGTCTTTCTGTTTACCAAAACGGACGACTATCACTACGACATCGATGCGATTCGCGAACCGCATGTAACCTTTTCCGAAAGCAGTCGTATGCGAGGCGGACGCAAACACTTCTTCAAACGCAACGGCACACCGGAACAAGGCAAGAACGGTGGCCATCCCAACCTACACAATGGACGCTGGGACCAGGCCTTCCATCCCAAGGGACGCAACAAACGCACGGTCTGGTCGATTCCGCTGTCCAAATTTCGCGAGGCTCATTTTGCGGTCTTTCCCGAGCAGCTTGTCCAGACATGCATCCTGGCTGGCTGCCCGTCAAACGGTCTGGTTTTGGACCCCTTCCTGGGCAGTGGAACAACCGCCGTCGTCGCGCAACGGCTGGGACGGAGCTATGTCGGTATCGAATGCGTGAACGAGTACTGCCAGATGGCGCAGCGACGGATCGAGGCTGCACTCAGTGTAGATGCTGACCAAGATCAGAAATCCAAGCGCGAGAACGCGGCCCGATAGAAGGGGATGCCCAGCCCGAACTTCACCGCTGTATTGGAGCGGAGGAAAGATTCACGCCACGCGGCGCAGCTTCTTGCGGATCGGCAATTCGCTTTCGTAGACACGTTTCACACCGTCACCAAGCGCGTCTTCGACCGTCCGAATATCTCGCACCAAACGGGCCAGCCCCCAGGGCTCGATCGAAGCAGCTTGATCGCTTCCCCACATGGCACGGTCCAAAGTGATGTGTCGTTCGACAATCGATGCTCCCATCGCCACGGCAGCGACGGTCGTCGACAAACCGACCTCGTGACCTGAATAGCCGATCGGGCAGTCAAACAATTGCTTGAGCTGTTGGATCATCTTGAGATTCAACTCGTCCGGCGGACAGGGATAGCTGCTTGTCGCGTGCAGGACGGCCAACCGATTGGGCTCCAACAGAGACACGGCATGCTGAATTTCGTCCGGAGTTGACATGCCCGTCGAAAGAAGCACCGGGCGCATCGTGTCGCGAGTGTGAGCAAGTAAATCGTCATCGGTCAGTGATGCGGATGCCACCTTGTAGCAAACCGGATTGAACTGCTCGATGAGGTCAACCGACGGCTTATCCCAACAGGAGGCGAACCAATCAATACCTCGATGTCGGCAATACGTGTCGATCTGCTGATATTCGTCCCCGTTGAATTCGACCCGGCAGCGGTAGTCCATGTAACTCATCCGCCCCCAGGGCGTATCCCGCAGCACATCACGTTGATCCGATGGGACACAGATTTCCGGCGTTCGCTTCTGAAACTTTACGGCGTCACAGCCAGCGGCAGCCGCGGCATCGATCAAGCGAAAGGCATTCCCCAGGTCGCCATTGTGGTTGATGCCAATCTCGCCGATGACATATGCCGGATAGCCTTCGCCTACGAGCTTGGAACCGATTCTAAGCTGACTTGGCACTCTTGGTTTCCCCCAAACAGTTTAGAAGGAGTTCGCACATCTCGCGCACGGCGCCGCGACCCCCGCGTGCCGAAAGCACAAGATCGGCAGCGGTTTTGACTTCGGGAAAAGCATCACCTACCGCAACGCCGCAACCGACCTCGCTAAGACAATCCAAATCGTTGTGGTCATTGCCCAGATAGGCTGCCTGGTGCGGTTGGATTCCGCGCTTGCTCAACCACTCGCTGAGGACTGGCCATTTGTTTCGCGTGCTGTCGATCACCTTCAAGCCAAGTTTGCGACAGCGTGCCTCGACCACCGGATTCGTCTCCGAGGACAGAACCAACAGGTGCAGCCCCAGATCTTGCAGCCGAGAGATCCCTAATCCGTCGGCTCGACTGCAATAGACCGCCTCGCTACCGTTTTGATCGACGAACACGCGGTTATCAGTAAACACACCATCAAAGTCGAAGACCATCGCCTGGAGATCCGGCGGGATCATCGACTCGCGCTCGGCCATCAGTCGACGCCTCATGAGCACTTCGGCAACCACGACATCCGAATGATCGTTGATGTCGCAGTAGCGCTGGCGAGGGACCACACAGATTGAGGTCTTGCCGAAGAATCGATGACGGTGTTTGCGAAAACCGCACGCTCGCATCACAAACACGGAACCGCATTCAACGTAGGTCGGTTCCAACTCTTGCCGCATGAGCCGATGGGACTTGTCATGATTGACTCCCACGGCGTTGTCACCTGCTTGCCGCCAGACAAACTCGTGGAAGTCGGTCACAGCCAGTGCCGAGTCTGCGTCATCGGCGATCAGCGTTTGCACAACACTCTCGATGTCGCCGGTCGTTGTCAGCGGAGCGGTGCATTGCAGGAAGACGACGAGATCGGGTCGGTACGCCGATCGCTCAAGTCGCTCCAAGGCATGCAGCAACGCGGATTCTGACGAAGATCGATCGTCGCTGATCTCGTCAGGTCGCCAGACAACCTCGGCACCGTACTCACGCGCGACGCGGCCGATTTCCGCATCATCCGTACTGACGACAACACGATTGATCGAGGGCGCAGCTCGCGCCGCGAGAATCATCCAAGCAATCAAAGGCTTACCACAAAACGGCAGCAGATTCTTTCGCGGGATTGCCTTGGATCCACCCCGCGCCGGAATAATGGCGAGCACTTCCATGTATCACTCCGTGACGCAACAACGGTCCATGTTGATGCCGGCAGATTTGATAACAATGGCTCCGGTTGGGGTCAACCTGGATTCGTGCTAGCGTCCGCGCGCCAGCCCACCTGCCACTGGCCCTCGGCCGAGTGAATCGCGGGGGTCTCTCAAGGTATTCCCGCACCAATTCTGAATGGATCCGAGCAGATCGCTACGCGGCCTTGAGGCGGGCGCGAGCTGCGTCAGGCCAAGCCTTGGCAAGACGCGATTTGATCCAGGTCGAGGGCCGCGATCGAATCCGGCGGCCGTTGAATCTTCCTTTGTCATAGGCAGATGATGAGGGTGATGGCACATAGTGCTGGTAGGGACGTCCGAACGTCGCTCGATAGAAGCCGTACTTGAGCGCCGGTGTGGAATCACGGCTCGGGATTGATCGACGCAACAACTGGACGAGCTCTTGATGGTGCGATGGGTTGTATGTGCCACCCAGCTCACGATAGAAAGCGATACCGGCCAATACCGACGGTTTGCCCCAGTAAACCGCTTCGATCCCGGCTGTCGATCCGAAAGTCAGGACGGTATCAGCTTGTTGCATCAGCGTGTACGTACTGACGGGATGGTCAGCGGGAATCACCGTCAGATTTGCCGCGTCGAGATTTCTCAAACCGCGCGTCTGTTCGTTTTCGACCCCTTTCAAATTAGGATGCATTCGAACATAGAGATGCAGATCTTCGCGGATCAAATCGCGAACGATTCTCTGCAGGCCGTCGAGTTGTGATTCATAGAGCGGATTCTGCCAACTCTCACCGATGGCGGCAAATTCGTCTTCTGAGGACGTGAAGCAGACAACGTTTCGCCTGTCGGCATCCCAGTTGGGCGGCATACACCCTGCAATTTGATGATCGACAAACGATTTGCCCGACCGCGCAAGTCCCTGGGCGCGATCACGATACCATCGCGCCGCCAACGAATCGCGATAGACACGACCCTCGTGGGCGTCCCAGGCTGTGTTGACTTGCTGGGTGATGTATTGATAGTCATGCGGCAAAGTGTTCGCATACAACTCATAGTGTTGACGATCTCGTCCGACATCGTGGACGTAGCAATCTGTCGATTCGGCTTGACTGGCCCGGAGGGCGGCACGTAGCGACGCGTAGCGGCCATTGAACACGTAGACGCGATCTACCGGATGTTCACGCAGATGCCGGCGCAGCGAGTAGTAGACCGACCAAGCCCCCTTCATCAACCCCTCTAACTCGAACGCCTGATCCTGAAGGTTCACATTCGAATCGCGGTGTCGCGTGATCAATGATGAGAGAACGGCCCAACCAATATCGAAGTTCTCGACATAGGTCTCCTGAAGCGCCGACAAATTGGCGAAGTCTGTGTTTAGCAAATCGAGCTGCCGCTGCTCGTCGTCAGAGAGCCAGTAGTAGGGCTTTGCTTGAAAGTCTCCGTTGATCAACCGCAAACCGGCGTCGCTTCGACCGATACATCGAATGCACCGGTACGGCCGTCGTTGCGGATTGTTGTCGCACGCCAGCATCTGCCCCTGACATGTCAAGACAGTCACTTCGTCGCCAGCGTCGACGTGGCTTTGGATCAATTCCAAGTCGGTGACGTGCAGCTGCCAGTGTGCGTAGGGAGCAAATACAAGAATCCGCATCAGTCGACTCCGTCGGTGATCGCTGGCGAAAAAAGCTTCGTGGCGTCTAACGCCCGGATGCGACGGAATATCTCACGCGGTGATCGCCGCGTCGATCGGACAGTATGTTCGCTGCAAGCGTGAGCGAGGATTGCCAACATCTGGCGAATTCGCTGAGGCAGGGGAGCATGCGATCGCCACGAGATACCCAGATAGGAAGTCAATTCTTTACGCGATGGACGCTCGACCGTGCGAAACTCACGGTGCACGATCCGCTGCAACTGATCTCGGTCAAATCCCATCCGTTTCGCGTACCAGCAAATGAGTTGGTTGACGGCCAGCGAGTGGCGCATCACCTCGGCGGGCGTCTGGCGTTTCCCCATGAAATGGTTGTCCCCGTGCACGCGGTAATCAACCAAGACGTCGCCGCAACGATATTTGTGTGCTCCCACAATCGAAGCACCAAACACCAAGACATCATCGGCACGGGTCCGCCAAACATCCTCGAGGGGACAAGGCAGGACCCGGTGAACGAGTGAGGAACGCATCGAAATGCACGAGGTCGCGCCGCCAACCCACTTGCGATCCAGTAGGGCGGCCAGGGTCGAAATGCCAAGGTCGCGACTTGCCTGCGATGACCGAACGTGCCCTGCCCTCGGACCGAAGTGCGTGTCGGCAACAGCCAGGAAGTCGACACATGGACGCGACTGGTAGATTTTGACGGCTTCCTCAACGTAGCGTGGTCGATAGCGATCGTCTGCATCTAGAAAAAAGATCAGATCGCCCGACGCCTCGGCAATCCCACGGTTGAAACACGACAATTGACCGGCGTTGGATTTGCTGATCAAACGGACCTGACGGTGCCCTGCCCAGCGACTCTGTAGGGTCTCAAGAGAACCGTCGGTTGATCCATCATCGACGACGATGATCTCGTCAACCGGATGCGTCTGATTGAGTGCACTCTGCACGGCCTCAGTCACATACGGTCGGTAGTTGTAGCTGTTAATGAGGCATGAGGTTTTCATAACGAGTTACTGAATCATGAAATTGGGTGGCTGAAATCGTCTTATCCGCTCACGGCGTCGCTATTCTCACCTGGATTGAAGCTTCAAACGTTGGCCTAGGCGGCTGGTTTGCGAAATCGATTAATTCGCTTCGTCGCACTGCTCAATAACTTGACGACCCGGGACTTAGCCATCGAACGGGCCGTTGGTCGCACTCGCTCGCCATGGAACAAACCCTGGTAACGGGTCTGCGGGACGTAATAGGCATAAGGCCGACCAAAGGTCGCCTGGTAAAAGCCGTATTTGAGGGCTGGCAGTTGAGCATGCGGTGTCAGGTCGGCCCGCAACAGATCCATCAGCTCCCGATGCGAGGTCGGGTTATAGGTCACCTGCATGTCGCGATAGTACGACATACCCGCCAGCACCGACGGCCGCCCCCAGTAGACGGCCTCGATGCCCGTCGTCGAACCGAAGGTCAATACCTTGTCGCAATTCTGCATGAGGCTGTACGTACACACTGAATCATCCGCTGGGATGATTGTCAGCTGCGGCGATTTCAAACGAGCCAGCCCTCTCGTCTGATTGGTGTCCACAGAGCGCAGATTGGGATGGACTCGAACGTACAGGTGGAGATTTGCAGGTTCCTCGGCCACGGACTGCAAGATCTGTTGAAGCCCATCATGCTGTGAATCGTAGAGCGGATTTGTCCAACTATCGCCGATGGCAACGAATTCGTTTTCCGACGAGATGAAGACGCCGATGTTGCGACGGCTCGCATCCCAATCCAGAGGCAATTTGCCCTGGTGTTGTCCCGCAATGAACGACAAGCCGACCTGTTCGACCCCATTGGTGCGATCGACAAACCATTTGGAACCGACCTGCTCACGATCGATCCGATCGGACGCGGCCTGCCAGGCCTGCTCGATCTGCTGAAGCACATAGGTTTGGTCATGCGGCAGCGCGTTCTTGTACAACTCGTAATGCCGATAATCGTGGCCACGTTCATGCAGCAAGCATTCGACCTGCTCGGCCTGACAGGCGCGCAATACCGCCCGCATCGGGGCGTGTCGACCATTGAAGGCATAGACTCGATCAAGTTTTTGCCGTTGCAGACGGGCTCGCATCGAATAGTAGGTCGTCCAGGCACCACGAAGTAGGCCATCCAGCAGAGCGGCATTGGCGTGGAGGTCCACATCCGGATCACGCCGCATGCTCACAATCGATGACAACGCACCCCATCCGATATCAAAGTTCTCGACGAACAGACCAGCCAGTTCCTTCGCGTCAAAGACACGGGTATCGAAGCTGGCCAGCTGCCGCTCCTGCGCCGACGTCAAACAGTAGAATGGCTCGGCGTGAAAGTTACCATCCAGCAAACGAAGCCCGTATTCACTGCGTCCCATGCATCGAACGCAGATGTACGAACGCTGCTCCTTCATGTCGCATTCGGCGAGCGCGCCACCACAAGTGAGTAAGGTAACCTCATCGCCGGCGTCGAGGTGTTGCTGAGCGATCTCCAGCTCGGTCTCGAAATAACGCTGCTTGTAAGCGTACGGTGCGAAGATAGCGACTCGCATGCCTTCACTCCATTGTCGGCCTGTTGAAGCGCAACGTACGTGCGTTGATGTACGTCCCACGATCACGGTACGCGACATCGCGGCGGATGGATCGCGCCGATCGACTCACGGAACGGGCGAAAGTATCCGCGACTCAAATCTGCTGTCAACGCCAGTCCATATGTAAGCCAGTTGTGACGCTATCGATACGATGACGGCACGGCCGATGATAGCTTACGACGATCCGCAGCTACGACTTGGCCAGAAACCATGGCTTGGCGAGATGCTGCTAGCCGGCCATTGGACGCCCTCTGGTCGCGAGCTATCATCGCCGCACACACCGCCCTGACCTTGGTCGGGCCATGGCATTTTGCTACAAGCCGCCAGCACGAGCCCCTCGATGCTCCCTTTACTGATGACCATCGACCATGAAGAACTTCCTACGAGCTGCGCGCATGGCTGTCCGACACCGCTGCACCTTGGCAGCCGTTGTTGGAACCGCCGTGTTGGTAGGCGTACTGTGGGGAGTCAATATCGGAGCCGTGTATCCCTTCATGGAGGTCGTCTTTCGCGGTCAGTCTCTCCATGGCTGGATTGATGACGAAATTCAGAAGTCGTCCGATACGATCACGCAACTTGAACAGTCCCTTGAGGAGCTCCGTGAGAATCGCGCGAAACAAGAGGACCGTGAACAGATCGACCTGAAGATCTCCCGCCAGACCTCACACCTTGCCGCCGAACGTGTGGCCCTGGCTCGCTACCATCGACTTGAACCGATCGTCAAACGGCACGCACCCAGCGACCCGCTTCGCACTCTGGTTTGGATCGTCGCATTTCTCTTGGGCTTCACCATCCTCAAGAATATTGCCGCCTCGATCAATTCCGTATTGGTCGCGCGATTGTCTCAACTGACCGTCTTACGATTGCGGATGCAGCTGTATCGGCGAACACTCAACAGCGACGTCAGTGGCTTCGGGCGACGGCACAACAGTGTCGTCGTGAGCCATTTCACCCACGACGTGAACAAGCTCAACGCCGGCATTTCCACCATTTTCGGAAAGGCGCTGCTCGAACCATTCAAGATGCTCTTCTGTCTGATCGGCGCTTGCATGATCAGCTGGAGGCTACTTGTTCTATCGCTCCTGATCTCGCCTCCCGCCCTGATTCTGATGCGGCTGCTGGCCAAAGTCATCAAGCGAGCCAATCACCGTGCGATGGAAGAGATGTCACAGATCTATCGTGTGATCAGCGAGACATTCAATGGAATACAAACGGTCAAGGCGTTTACGACAGAGCGATACGAACGGCGTCGATTCCATCTGGTACTGAAGAAACATTTGCGAACCGCAATGAAGATTGTGGTCTGCAACGCGTTAGCTCGACCGATTACCGAACTGCTTGGAATCGGTGTGATTTCGTTGTCTTTGATCGCCGGTGCCTATCTGGTCATTGAACAGCAGACGCACCTGCTGGGAATTCGCATGTCGGACCGGCCGTTGAATCTTGCGTCGCTGCTGCTGTTTTATGGCTTTTTGGCGGGTGTGAGTGGACCTGCACGCAAATTGACCAGCCTCGTACTGACACTTCAAGCAGGATTTGCCGCCGCGGATCGCATCTACGCATTGATGGACCAAAAGCCTCGCGTCGTGAATCCGCCCGCGCCAGCGATCGCCGGGCCGTCAGCCTCACGAATGACTTTTCAAAACGTGAGCTTTGCGTATCACGACGACAGCCTTGTCTTGAAACGAATCAACCTGGAGATACAGCCCGGCGATAGGGTGGCTATCGTCGGCCCGAACGGTTGCGGCAAGAGCACGATGATTAATCTCATGATGCGGTTCTATGATCCAACCCAAGGTTCGATCAGCCTGGGTCAAGTCGATCTGCGGGAGCTACGTGTCCGAGACATCCGCAGCCGAATCAGCCTCGTGACTCAGCAACCGCATCTGTTCGACGATACGGTATTGAACAATATTCGATACGGAACGCCGCGAGCGACACTAGATCAAGTCGTCGATGCCGCCAAACGTGCTCACGCCCATCGATTCATCATCGAAAAACTGGCGGATGGTTATGAGTCCCCGGTAGGACAGCGCGGAAATTGTCTATCGGGCGGACAGCAACAACGCATCACTCTGGCCAGAGCGATTCTGCGTGACCCGGACCTCTTGATTCTTGATGAGGCAACTAGCCAAATCGACCTCGAGAGTGAGCGCGCGATTCACCAGGCGCTAAGAACATTCGTGCAAGGCCGAACCGCGATCATGGTGACCCACCGGCTTTCGACGTTGCGATTAGCCAATCGCGTGATCGTGATGGACGCCGGAGAGATCGTCGATGCGGGAACGCACGAAGATTTAATCAATCGCTGTGATATCTATCAGCGACTCCACGAAATCCACTTCAGGCAATGCGCATAAGACCATGCAGTACCGTTTACGAACCAAGCTGATCGCGTGCTTCATCTCAACCGCCCTGACGATTGGGATTGTCGTCCCGTCGTATTCCTGGATCGTTGACCGGCAATCGGTCGTCGTCACTCCGGTTTCGCGAGCCGAGTTAGTGGCAAAGCTGGCCAAAGATCCAAGGGCAGCGCTGTATTGTCTGAGTGACAACGACAAGATCCTGTTCGAGCACCGCCAGAAGGCCGTGGCAACATTCAACTCGCGAGAAACGTTCGAAGGACGCACCCAGGGCTGGACCGCGACGACCGACTCGAATGGCTTGAGGAACAACTCACCCGCGATTCGACCGACGGCGCGAAAAATCATCATGCTCGGCGACAGCACGACCTTCGGCGTGGGCCTCAACGATGCTGAGACGATTCCGTCTTGCTTGACGAGGATACTGTCAGACCAATCGGGTGAGGCGATCGACTGTCTGAACTTTGGGGTCAGCTCCTATACGACGGTGCAGGAAGTAGCGTACTTCAAGCATAAGCAGGCGATGCAATTCCATCCCGAGGTCGTGGTGGTCGGCTTCTGCGTGAATGACTACGCCGAGGGAATTGGCTCGTTGGGAGTCGTCGAGGGTCAGATTCAATTGCTGAGGCCCGAATTGGCGGCCAAGCTAAATCTGGGTGCCGCCAAAGTCCGCCGCAGCAAACCCGTCAATCCTCGCACTTGGAAAATGGGGCCTCCCAGGCAGGAAACGATCGACGCGGTGTACACCGCCCTGGACCGTTTGCGACGCGAACTCCAAGGCCGGCCGATGATTGTTGTGCTGTTCCCCCGCTCGTTTCAGCTCTCGGGCCCTTCCATCGCCGATGTCGATGATCGTCAGCGACCACTTCGTCACTATTGCCAACGTCACGGGATCACGTGCGTTGATCTGCTGGACCACTTCCACGGCTGCGATCCGCTGGAGTTCTATCGTCCTGGCGATGGCTTGCATCCCAACCCGGAGGCAGCCGCCCGAATCGCGGAGATCCTCAGCCGGCCGATTGCTCAGCACTTGGGCCGAACCCAGCAAATTGCGGCCACCTCGGCCTCACCTTGACCCCGCTCGGGTCGGGTCAGAATGGTCTCCATACGTTCAATAGGTCCTGTAGGATTTATGGGACCTGTGACAAATCAAACGCGAACCGATGTGCACTCTAGGTGAGCTACAGTTGTGTGACGTTTGGTCCCGGGACGTTGATGCTCGGGATCATTATGGTCCTGACGTTCTCCCTGGAGTATCCGCACGTGATCCGTGTTCAGGATTTTCACAAGGCCTACGATCGAACGGTCGCCGTCGCCGGAATCTCGTTCGAAGTTGAACCGGGTCAGATCCTCGGCCTCATCGGCCCCAATGGTGCTGGCAAGACAACCACCCTGCGTGCGCTGACTGGGATCATTCCCGCCAGCCGAGGCGAACTCTCAGTTGCGGGCTTTGACCTACAGACCCAGGCCTTACAAGCAAAAGGGCAGCTGGCTTACATCCCGGACGACCCACAACTGTTCCACGATCTGACGGTGCAGCAACATTTGGCGTTTACCTCGACCGGTTACCGAGTTGCTGACGCCGAAACGAAGGTTCAACGCTTGGTCGATGACTTTCAGTTGACCGAGAAGAGAAACACTCCTGTCAGCGATCTGTCACGAGGCATGAAACAGAAGCTGGCCGTCTGCTGCGCTTACTTGCACGATCCAAAAGCCCTGTTTTTTGACGAACCATTGACGGGTCTCGACCCCCGTGGGATTCGTGCACTCAAGGAATCGATCCGCAAGCGGGCCGCCGAAGGCGCCGCGGTGATCATCAGCTCCCACCTGTTGGCGATGGTCGAGGACATCTGCACGCATGTCCTGATTCTGGACCGCGGTGAACAGAAGTTCTTTGGCCCCATCATGGAAGTCATCACGGAATTCGCAGCGGGCGGTAACACGACGTTGGAAGAGGTCTTTTTCCACGCCACGGCAACCGCTGACGCATAACGAGATCGGCATGGAATCTTTTGTGAATCCCGGCCTTTGGCAACTGGTACGTTTCCAGACGACGGCAAAATGCCGCCGGATGCTACGTGGGTTTTCCAATCCCCGTCGATTGTGTTGGTCCGTCGTGGCCGCCGTCTTGGCCTTCTTGTGGCTAAGCAACGCCGCGATGAGCATCCTATTTCGGCAGTCCGCGGGCGTCGAACGGTTTCAAAGCTGGATCCCAATCGGGTTGCTCGTGTATGCCGGTTGGCACCTGATCAAGGTTGTCTGCCAAAGGCCTGAGGAAGCGATTGAATGGACCAGCGCCGAACGTGAACTGCTGTGTGGTGGACCCTACCGACGATACGAATTGATTCTCTATCGCTTGGCAGGTATTACGAATGCCGCCCTGATCAAAGCGGTCTGCTTCACGCTGTTGATGCTGCCCGATCTGACCCTGTTCGGAACCGGCTTTTTCGGAACCTTCCTCGCCTTGCTGTTTCTAGATCTGTTGCGCATCGCGCTGGAGATCACTGCCCACGGTATGTCGCCACGGATTTATGTGCGCGTCCGCTGGGCCGTAGGCACCATCGTCGGGGGCATCGTGGTCAGCTCGTTCATCATCGCCCTGAGCACCCCCGTCACATGGCAATTTGGCCCAGCCGGTTTGTCCTTGGGACTGATCATGCACGTCTTCAAGTCGGCGGCGAGTCTGGTGGAGACTCCCGTGGGTCTGGTTGCGAAGGCACCCTTCGAGATCTTCAGTCAACTCATCACCGCGACGGAGTATTCAGCGGCCACCTTCGGCTGGTTGTTCCTGGCGGTCTTGATGGTCGCTGCCGGCCTGCTGGCCATCGTCTGGCTGGATCGTCACTATCACTTGGCAAAGTCGGCACGCGAACGAGAAGACTACCCGAACCTGTGTAGTCTGAATCCGCAGACCCGCGGCAACCTGTCCGACTCGGTCCGGTTAGCACGTGTGAGCTGGCTCGCTGGAGCGGGACCGATCGCATGGCGCCAGTTGGTCGGAGCTTTGCGGCACCGTAGCAGCCTGTTGTTTGCCTTGGCGTTACCGGGCATCCTAGCCTGCATGCCCATCGTTGTCCTGAAGGATGGCAAGCAAGCCGTGCTGAACGTCGCCGGAGCGTTGGTCTTCTACACTTTCCTGCTCTTGCCCTCAGCTCTGAAGTTCGATTTCCGTCGTGACATCGAACGTATGATCATCTTCAAGATGTTGCCCATCCGCCCGATCGCGATCGCCGTCGGACAGATTCTGGCCCCGGTGGTATTGGCGTTTGCCTTCCAGTGTGTTGTGTTGGGCATCACGTTCGCGGTCCGCCCTTATCCACTTTGGATGCTGTTGGCGGTCCTCACGTTGATGTTGCCACTGAATGTGTTGATCTTTGCCTTGGACAATCTCGTCTACTTGCTTTACCCCTACCGGTTGAACCAGGAGGGGATCGAGATTTTCCTGCGCACGACGCTGATCTTCACGGCCAAAGGAGTGCTGTTTATGGTGGGTGTCGCCGTCACATTCGGCTGGAGCTTTGCAGCCAACTTCCTGGCTCGCTCGCTGCTCGGATCGGCCAATGACGCGGTCACGATCTTTGTGATCGGCGGCTGGATCCTGCTGAGCTGCATGTCGATCGCGACGATTCAAGGCCTCAGCCACGCCTTCGTGCGATTCGATCCAAGCCAGGATACGCCGTCGTAGTAATTAGCGTCGCGTGACCGCAGCTTCCTGTTCGACCCGCGCCATCATCTCGGCGAAGTGCTTGGCCTCGTTTCCGTTGCCGAGATTCTCGTGCATTGCTGCCAGGTTTCCGTAGGGCACGGTCAACGCAACCAGGTCCATGCTCCCGGTTTGAACGGCATGCTGCATCAATTCGGCACCGATTTGCGTCATCTGGACAGCCTTCTCCTTCTCGCCCACTTCCCAGTACGAGACTCCCATACTGACAAACAGGTCACCGAAGCCCGTGCCATCGACCAGGTTGGTCAACGATTCGTCATCGAACATCGGTTTGGCTTTCTCGTACCATTTCACCGCTTCCTGATGGTCCTCACGGTTCACGGCGTAGAGCGAGCCGAGCATGAAGTAGAGCTGCCCGTGCATGATGCGATCAAAGAGCGAAGGTTGACGCTTTGAATCTTCGCTGTCCAGCAACGCGACGGAGTTGCTGGCGTAGTTCATCGCTCGCACACCACGGCCTCGTCGGTGTTCCACTTTGGCCGCGTGCAGGAGCGTCTCGGACAGCTCACGTTCCACGCGTGACTGATAGATCTTGTCGTTGGCGGCCGCGATGAGGCGACGCCCCTCGTTGACCGCCTCCTCGGTGGCAATCGAGGCATCGAAGTTGCCTTCCATCACCGAATAGATGCCCAGCGTCGTGCGATACACTTCCATCCGCACGGTTTCGTCACCGGCATCTCGCGCGATGTAGTCCTCGGCCAACTGAGTCGCGCGCGTCAGCCACTTGGGAACCACCTCACGCTTACGCTGAAAGTTGCCCAGCGCAATGTCTTGGGCAACCGCCAGATGCGCATCGACAAGGATATCCTTCGACATGCGACGGACTGAGACGTCCTCGCTAGCCACCTCCTGGGCCGCCCGTTCGATGGCCTTCATGTGATGTGCCAGGGCCTCTTCGAAGGAGGGTTCGGGGCCGATGGCCTTCAGATTTCCCATCTGGTATTCGGCTCGTGCTTGCACAATGTTCGTCGCTTCGGGATCGTCCAAGACCGATTGAGTCGTGCGGATGCCCTCTTCGAGTTGGCCGTTTGCAGCCGAGAACCGGCCCACTGCCAGCTTGTACAGCGGATGATTCGGCTCGATTCGCAGGGCGGCCTCGGCGCTCTCCATCGCACCCTCCGAGCGACCGGCGCGTGAAAGCAACTCGGCCTTCAGCCAAAAGGCCTTGGCATCCTTGGGGTCCATACTTGTTGCTTGTTCCAGATCCGCCAGACTCTGCTCGTCCTGATGCTTCAGATCGTGCTCGGCACGTAGCCGGAACAGTTCGCTCTGAATGACTTCCAACGAGACCTGCCGAATTTGCTCCGGGTTCTCTTGATCCAGGGTCATCAGCACACCGCGTTCGGGAAAGCCATGAGCCAGGGGTTGCCCCGTCTCGTCAGGGATCGTCACTGGTTCAAACTGCTTGAGTCCCATCTGCTCCTGAAGCGCTGCGACCTCTTGTGCCTTATTCAAGTGCAGCAAGATGGACTGAACCGTATCCTCCGCTTCGTCCGGATGGACGTCGACCTGCCGAAATCCTTCGATGCGGTAGACGAGGATCTTGCCGAGTTCATCCTCGACGGTCTTCACCGGCTCGCCCCAGCTCGACTTCAAAAAGGCGATCGTAGTCACGCCCGGCTCAACCCCTTGGAAGGTCAACGGTGCAACTTGCGCTGCCCCGACCGCTTTGGAAGTGACTGAGCTTCCTGGCTTGAATTCTTCTTTGCTGACTTCTTCTTCTTTGCTGACTTGCTCTTCTTTGCCGACTTGCGTGACATCGACTGCGTCGGCTGGGGTCACGGCCGGGATCGGCTCGAGTTGCTTGGGCGGCTCATTGGCCTCGGCTGACGCCTCGGTCAATTCCGCCGGCGTTGGTGCGGCGGCCACTTTTTCAACTGGCTTCTCGACCGATGAGGGCGCCTCCCTGATGACGGGCGTTTGTTTCTCGGCCTGTGGAATGTTGTTGTTGGGTGGCACGAACGGCTGATTGGTCGGCACCAACTCGCCGTCGGCGTTGATCGAATCGGGCTTGTCGGGCGCGACTTCTCGAAACTGCGCAGGCGCAGGCGATGCGGTCGTCAACACGACAACCGACAGCATGATCTGGAATAGGGCCAGCGAGTATTCTCGGAACCGCATGGGACTCCTCCTTGACGTCTGCAAACGTCGCCGGGCAATCGAAATTGGCGACGGAGCGCTACCATAGGCGCGTCAAAACAATCCGTTACATCCATTCAGATCGGACAATCGGCACGGTAAGTACAGCTTGATGTGCGGGAATTCCTCAAGGAATTGCAACAGAGCGGAACTGCAAGCAACAACTGGTGAAACTGCATGAGTTGGTGAAGCGAGCATCACGGGATCCGGCTTGATCGAAACCGACGGAGACCACTCCTAGCTAGCTGAGGTTGCTCATCGTCCAACGCTGACTGGATCGCCCGCAACTCGTTGAATTGCTCTGGCGTGAATGGGATCGCGGTCCCTGGGGGAGGTGCCTGGCTAATTAGGTGTTGTGTGATGTCGCTCAACAAATCTGATATCCCATCGCCGCGTGTCGCGCTGGTGGCACGAGTCACCCGCGGCAGGTCCGGCGGACTTCGGACCAGATCAATCTTGTTCAATACGACGAGGGCTGCCGGGAACTCGTCGAGCAGGGTGCTGATCGGGTTCGACAGCGGCGCAGTCGCATCGAGCACCACGATCATCAGATCGCTCAGACGCAGTTGCTCGAACGATCGTGCCACGCCAGCCTTTTCGATGGTGTCCTCCGTGGCGCGAATGCCGGCGGTGTCGGCAAAGTCGACCGGCCAACCGTTGATCGCGGTGGAAGCCGTAACCACGTCACGGGTCGTGCCCGGCGCGTCGAAGACGATCGCCCGTTGAAAGCCGACGATCGCGTTAATTAGGCTGCTCTTACCAACGTTCGGCGGGCCGACGATCGCGACACGCCAGGGCGAAGTCAAGCGACAACCGAGCTTTTCGTATTGCAACAGCTCGGCCAGAAGATCGCGAGCGGTCGGCCGATCATCACCGTCCAGCGACTGTTCGATCTGCTCCAGCACATCGGCAAGTGCGCCCCGCTGCTGGTCGATCAGGATCGCAGCGACCGTCTCGGTGCGAGCTACCGCCAAGGCCCGCCTTACGTCTTGCTGGATACGATCCATCGCCGGCAGATCTGTCCATTCAACGATTCGACAGCCGCGCGTTCTTAGTACGGCCAGAATCGCGTTCGCGGCAGCGTGACCACCATGACAATGAACTTCGACTTGGTCATTTTCGGTCTGACAAACCACCACCTCCTCGCTCACGACTTCTTGCGACGGGGTTGCGTTGGACGACCACATTCCAAAAAGGATGCGACCTGCGGGTGCCGACTCCAGCGTGATTCCGGACCGAGACTGGAATTGCTGCGCGACGCATGCGATCGCCTGCGGCCCCCAAACCAAGACTGTCGCAATCGCACCCCGACCCTCGGGCGTCATTCGACATGCGCGGGTATCGACCACGGTCATGACGTCTTTGGCACCTTGTCGCGAGCAGCCAGCGCGATCCCAGACAAGACCAGATTGGGGATGACATGACCGGCTGGGGCGATGTGCTGGGCCAGGCGATGCATGTCTCCACCGGTCATAAAGATCTCAGCCTCCGCTCCCAAGTGGTTTTGAACGCGCTGGACAATTTCACGAATGGCACCCACGGTGCCCCAAAAAATCCCGCTGCGAATCGCATTGTCGGTTGAGTCTCCGATGGCAGGCGGAGGTTGGTCCAGGCGGATCGTGCTGATCAAAGGCAACAGATCGGTGCCGGCTGACAAGGCGAGTGCGGATGCTTGTTGTCCGGCCAGGATTGCGCCTCCCAAGAACTGCCCCGCCGACGAGATCGCATCGACCGTAATGGCCGATCCCGCATCAACCACGATCGCGGCCCGAGACGCGTGCTTCAGTTGACGACAGGCCACGGCGCTGGCCAGTCGATCATGTCCGACTCGCTCGGGACTCTGCACACCGATTTCGATCAAGAAGTCCTCGGTCTGCAATTGATGGACTTGGCAATCGGGGGCGGCATCCTTGAGCCAGGCGGCAATCTCCTCGGCGGCCTGACGGTAAACGCTGGCCAGAAAGCACCGGCTGGGCTGCTCGGGTAGCCAGCGCGCGAGTTCCTCATAGTCGGGCGAACGCGCATCGGTGCGAAAGACCTCTTCCGGCTCCGGGAATCCCTGCGACGTCAGCCCGAACCGACCGATCTTCACCGATGTGTTCCCGACGTCGATCGCCAGCAGCTTCGCTTCAGACGTGTTATTCATCGACCTGTCAGACTCGGCCAAAGTAGCTCAGCAACGATTCGACCCTCTGCCTTCTCCCCGGGCTCGTTACTGATGTTCCGTGGGCAAGCTCGCCAATTGTTGCGAAACCTCGTGAACCAGGCGATTCAGATTCTCTCCGGTCACTGCCGAGATGAGAAGGACCGGCCGGTCCAATGCTGATTCGAATTCCGCATGCACTTGCTTGGCATCCGGCAACTCGGCCTTGGTGATGGCGACAATCTCCGGCCGCAGTTCCAGGTCGCCAGGATACTCGGCCAATTCATGGCGAATGGTGCGATAGTTTTGCAGGGGATCGCTGCCGTCGATGGGTGATGGTTCGACCAGGTGGACAAGGACCTGGGTGCGATCGACGTGCCGCAAGAATTCGTGCCCCAGACCCACGCCGCGATGGGCGCCCTCGATCAGACCCGGGATATCCGCCATGATGAACGATTCGTCCAGATCGATCTGGACTCGTCCCAAGTTCGGTGTTTTGGTCGTGAATGGGTAGTCGGCGATTTCCGGACGGGCATGGGAAAGTCGACTCAGCAAAGTGCTCTTGCCGGCATTCGGGCAGCCGACAAGTCCTACGTCGGCGATCATTTTGAGCTCCAGGATCAAACGACGTGCTTCGCCTTCCTCACCCGGCGTGAAGTGACGCGGAGCTCGATTCGTTGAGCTCTTGAAGTGGGCGTTGCCCTTCCCACCGCGGCCACCCCGAGCCGCAGTCACGCGGTCGCCCTCTTCGGCCAAATCCTTGATCACGAAGTCCTGCGCTGCGTCGATCACAATGGTGCCAGGCGGTACTTCGACAACCAGGTCGGCGCCGTTGCGACCATGACGTTTGCTGCCTTGTCCGTGTGTCCCCCGCGGCGCCTTCCACAGCTTGCGGTGGGCGACTCCCGAGAGATGGTTGACACCCTGCTTAGCTTCCACGATCACACTGCCGCCGTGTCCGCCGTCACCTCCGTCGGGGCCGCCACGCGGTACGAATCGCTCGCGGCGAAAACTGCAGCACCCGTGACCGCCATGCCCGGCCTGCACATCAATTTGAACTCGGTCGACAAACATGGCTTTAGAGGCCTGAGGCTCGAGAATGAGGCTTGAGTTGAGACCGGCGCATCGACGATGTGCAGGTCTCGAGTCTCAGGCCTCAAAAAAAACGCGACCCTGTCAGGGCCGCGATGTATTTCTATCTATCAGGCGGGCGTCGCTATCGCTATCGCTGCCAGCTTGGCAGCGTGGTACGCCGATCAGGAGGCAACAACGATATTGATCCGGCGTCCCTTGCGGTCGAATTGGACCACGCCATCGACCAGAGCATACAGCGTGTAGTCGTTGCCCTGCCCCACATTGGCCCCGGGATGAAAGCGATTGCCAACCTGCCGCACAAGGATGTTGCCAGCACGAACCGACTCACCACCGAACTTTTTGACTCCTCGCCGTTGGGCGTTTGAGTCACGACCGTTTCGACTGGATCCCTGACCCTTTTTATGTGCCATGGAACGATGCTCCTTAGATTTCGGATCGGCGAATCCCTATTTCTACCGATAGATCCACTGGTAATCAACCCGTTCTGGGATCCGGTACATCTTCAGGATCTCATCATCCGTTTTGCCAGCGGAAAGCTGGTTTTGGTTGGGCACGCCGTAGCGGAATTCCCGCTCATTGACGTTGATTGAGTCACCCGGGCGCCAGTAATTGAGCTGCAGCGTCTTGTACGTGAAGCGACGTCCCGTGCCGGGCTTGTCACCTGGCTTGAATTCACCTTCCGGGTCTTGCCAGCGGTAGGCGTTGGTCAACCCGCGGACATAGACCGAGAAGAAATCACTGCGAGGCTCGACGCCGACCCACGTCGCGACTCCCCAGACACTGTTATCCTCCAGGTCCGTACTGATGGGAATGTCAACGTTGCTGATCGTGACCGAGTTGTAGAACGTGCGGTTTGGATCCTCCCGTTTTCGAATCTTCTCGATGGCCGCCGGAATGACCTTGTCGAGGTAGGCTCGGTCATAGTCGTGACACTGCAGGATGAAGTTGGGGAAGAATCGAATCGAGTGATTCACCGGCTCGACGGTATAAGTGGGGCGACCCAAGGCATCCGGCTGCGAAGAAGGACTCAGGTGACGCCCGTTGTTCCGCACGGCGTACACAAGATAGATCACCTGTTGAGAAACGGTGCTTCCGTCGGCCTGGGGGATGTCGACGCTGATCATACGGAGCGGTTTGAAATCGAACTCCAGACCCCAGACCTGACGGCGAAAGATCGTCGACTTGGCTTTCGTCAACAGGGTCGCGCTGGAAGGGGACAAGTTGGGCTTCCAATCGAGCTTTGGAACGCCCTCGACCAGTTCGATCAACTCCCGTGGCCCACTGAAGGTTTCCTCTTCCTGAATCTCGGGTTGGATCGATGTCAAAACACCGGGCGCCAGTTTCCGCACACCACCGGCATTGGCTTGCCCGAAAGTCGGCTGACAGGCGACGGCCAGGGCGAGAAAACTGCAGGTGGCGATCAGCGACTTGCGCGCGTGTTGGTAGTGAGAAATCGACATTGGATTGACCACTCGTGAGAAGTCGTTGACGAGTCGCGTACGCCGCGTTGGTCCTTCGATCGGCGGCACGTGAGCTGCATTTCCGGCGATGCGACCCGTTTCGAGGGCCGACACCGTTGAGTCTGAACCGGCCGCGATCCCGTGTAAAGCTCCATTATAGTTGGGCTAGACAAAATGGGTCAAATTCGCGAAATCGCCCTCATGCGTCCCGAACATCGGTTATCTGCCACCGCATTTGACGCGGAACGGCGGCATGCTTCAGACCCTTAGCGTCCAAGCCGCCATCGGGAACCTCCCAGGCGTCGACCTCAAATATCGGAGCGGGTTGAGTGATGGGATCTGGACGCAAACTGATCTGCCAGGGGCCTTGGAAGTGCAGTGCGATGGGAGGCGGCACGGGCGGCGTCAGCTCAATCGACGTGTGGACCTTGCCCAGACACAGGATGAGGCTCAGGTTGTCGAAGAATTGAAGCCCGTCGACGGCCAATTCGACCAGCTCCCGCTCGCACCGCGTACGCTTTCGAATCTGCTTCCAGGCGTCCAAAGATCGCTCGCAAAGACTCTGATTACGATCGATGAACTTTTCGCTCGAACCGCTGGGATCGACCGACGAGCTTCTTTCTCGCATCCGGACAAAGTGCCTGGCGACAATGTAGGTTGCCAGCGGTCCGTGAGATTTCGCGAGCTTGATCGACTCGTCCCAGATGTGGTTTGAATCGACGGGATCCATTTCGTGAAACGCGATCGGCACTCCGTCCGTCGTGTGCTCGTACCAGTGTCGATCCCAACCCTCCCAGCCGTCGTCGTGATGATCGATGGCCGCCAGAAGATCAGGGGCGTTGCCCGGTGGCGCGAACTCGGGCAACGACATCCAGTAGCGGGCGAGGTCTCCGGCCAGTCGCGCGTGCGCCGGCTGTGAGATCAGTAGCCAGCCCGGTCGGCCGTCCTGCAACGTCGTGGATCGCCGAATCATAGAACCTTGACACAGGCCATCGCCCACGCGGGGTCTGTGGTAGCTGAAGCTGTCGCGAGGAAGAATCAGCTCATTGTACCCGGATTGGGCGATCAGCGACGGGCTGCAGCCCGGGCGGCGGTCACCTTCGCTTTCGCGTCAAGTGTGAGGAAATCGAGTGTCTCGATGAGGGACAGATCTTCCGCTCCGAATCGTTCCACGTCATCGGCACTCATGGTGAAAACACATGACAACCGACGGCCATCCTCGTGCGTGACATGATAATAGACCCACTGAATCGGCGTTGACGAGACGTTGCCGGTCGCCACGACTCGCAAGACCTCGTCGCCTTTGGCGGTCGACGTCTCCTGGGTATCGACGATCTGGTCGATCGATTCGCCGAGCGATTCGCGAATTCCCTGCTGGAACTTAGTCATCGTCAACGGCTGGCCCGCCGCGGGCAACATGCGGATGTTGCACTGAGCGATCATGCGATCGTCCTCAATGCAACGCAACACCGTCATCGCCGGCCGTTCGGTGAAGACATGCCAGCGACGGTCATGCAGCAACATGAAGTCGCCGTTGTCCGAGGTGTGCTCCAGCAGCGTCGCTGCCTCGGCGGGCCTGCCGCCGAAACGCTTGATGGCTTGTCGATCCAGGTGCTGCAATTCAGCATCTGAACCAATCACCATTCGCAGACGTGCTGTGACCTTGAGTCCGGGCGTCGAGACCCCAATCTCACGGTCTTCGCTGATCGCAAGTGCCAGCCAAACGATTCGCTTAGCCTCGCGGCTGTAGTTGAATTTGCCCGTCAGTTCGACATCCGTTACCACGCCTTCAACCGAACCAATCAAATTGCCAGCCAGGGTCATCCGCACCAGTTCATCGTCCACTTCGACAATCTGACTCTGGACTTCATTGGCCGTGACGTGATCCAACCCCAGCATCTGGGCCAGCAGCTCATCACTGGGATGCCACTTTTCGTCGACAGTAACGGGCTCCTTCGGCAACAGTCGGTTGATCAGACTGCTGGCGCCCGGAACCTCAACCAAATCCAGCTCGTAACGGGTCAGCGGTCCAAGCGGCGCGTAGTGAGACGCCTCACCCTTCGTCGGATCGACCACAATCCAGCGCATGGAGTCACGCAGTTGGCTCGAGTTGGCACGGCCATCGACGACGAATTTGGCCTTGGCCTGTTGGTAATACCTGAGGCTACGGCCAGTTTCAGCGTCCAACACGCGTTCCTCAAACACGTGTTCGCCGAGCACGTTGAGGGGATGTTCAGCCGCTGAAGCGTTTGGGCGGTCCCGGGTCACCAATTTTCCTGTCACCTCAAAAACCGTTTTGACGCGATACCCTTTGCCCGCCAATGGGCCAATCAGGTGTAGGGGCTCGGCCAGTCCCGATTGAGGGAGGCAGGAGGCAGCGAGAATTGCGGCGATGCAACGAAGAACAATGGAACTCGAGTGCCGTGGTTTGTAGTCCAACATCGGCGATCTCCCTTCAGCGAACGTGGTTGCTTGATGGGTACATCGACTGGCGGGCGGCACGAACTTTGATGACAAGCCGCCTGGACGGGGTTTAAGCACCCCGACTGGGGTGCCGGACGTGGTTAACTGGGTTGACTCACCGCGAGAACTTGCTACGAAAACTCTCAAGCAGGCCAACTTTTGCGCAAATCGTTTTGATAAAACAACTTAGACCACTTCTAATAGCACCGAAAAACGTACATGCGCGAACATTGCTACGACCCAAAGCGACTGTTCTTACGTAAGACGGCTATAAAGAAGTTGGTATCGGAGAATTTTCCGAACCAGATCAGTGGTTTTTTGGTTTTTTCGCGGTTTTCAAAGACAGACAGGGGCTCGACTGTAATATCCGGTCCAATTGGCCGAACGAAGTCAGGGCACGCGGTTGGGGGAACACCCGCCAGTCCAGCATTAATCGGAATCAAATCGGGCGATGGGAATCGCAGGGAACACCGAGTGATGTCCGACGACGGAGAGAACGAGGTGAGTGATGCATTCAGAATATCGCAGTCCAATCCTAAAGCAGCTGCGGGACCAACAGGTCCGGTACGCTCCGCGGGAGAAAAAGCTGGAACAGGTCAGAAACGCCGAGGCGCTGCTCGTCGAAGTCTCGGTCGACAAGACCTATCCCTACGAATTTCTCTGCTATCGAATTACAGGCTATCGGCCTCCGGCCGTTCCCCATTTGAACGTGGCGGGCGAAGACCTGCAGCATGACCTACGTCTGTTCATCGAAGACGTCTCGGATGCCGCCGATATTCACGTCGAGGAAGTTGGCCAGCCGGTCTACACCGTCGACGATCTGAGCCGCATGTTTAACGTGGCGACCAAGACCATTTCGCGTTGGCGGCAGCAAGGCCTCGTCAGCCGGCGATTTCTGTTCAACGGTCGCAAGCGAGTTGGTTTTCTTCAGCAGAGTGTCGACCGGTTTGTGACAAACAATCGCGAGCGTGTTCGTCGTGGCGAGCGATTCAGCCAACTGACCGACCAAGAGCGGGGCGAGATTGTGCAACGAGCTCGTCGGTTGGCACGAGCCGGGGGCACGCCCTCGGAGGTGACCCGTCGCATCGCGAAGCAAATGAGCCGCAGTGTCGAGACGATTCGCTACACGCTCAAACACTTCGATCGCAGTCATCCCGAATTGGCGATCTTCCCCGATCGCACAGGGCCTCTCACCCAATCCGCCAAGGAAGCGATCTACGGACAGTACCGACGCGGCACTTCCGTTGAGGAACTTGCCAAGCGTCATTGCCGGACCAAGACCAGCATCTACCGCGTAATCAACGAGATGCGGGCCGAGCGGATCATCCAACTCCCGCTCGATTACATCGACAACGAGTGCTTCTCCAAGCGAAACGCGGATAGGATCCTGCACGAGTCGATGCCCGATTACGAAGGCAAGTCGCGGGCCGCTCGCCCACCTAGCGGACTGCCTCCCTACCTGGCTTCGTTGTATGACGTGCCGCTGTTAAATCGGGAGCAAGAGGCCTACATGTTTCGTAAGCTCAACTACCTGAAATATAAGGCGTCGAAACTGCGTAACTCGATCGATCCGACCAACGCCAAAAGCACGATCATGGACGAGATCGAGAATCTGTACGATCAGGCCGTCGCCGTGAAGAATCAGATTGTGCAGTCCAATCTGAGACTGGTCGTGTCGATTGCCAAACGGCATGTGACACAGGCTGAGGATTTCTTCGGTCTTGTCAGCGATGGCAATATGTCGCTTATTCGAGCGGCAGAGAAATTCGACTACGCCCGCGGCAATAAGTTCAGCACGTACGCCAGTTGGGCGATCATGAAGAACTTCGCTCGCACATTCCTCATGAGTTCAAGCATCGCGATCGCTTCCGGACCAGTTCCGACGAGATGTTTGTGACCAAGGAGGACTTCCGAAAAGGTCAGTACGAGCAAGAGCACGCTCAGCAACTGCGTGAAGTCCAGGTCGACAAAATCCTCTCGCGACTGGATGAGCGTGAGCAAAAGATCATCATCAGCCGGTTCGGTCTCGATCACAGCAAGGAACCCCAAACGCTCAAGGAAGTCGGTGCTCAGATGGGCGTGACGAAAGAGCGGATTCGGCAGATCGAAGCCCGAGCGCTCACCAAACTGCGACTCGCGGCTGAAGAAGAAAAGATTGAAATTCCCGAATAGACATCGAAACTGATTTCTACGCGGGGAGCACACAAGGGTAATTTGCAAGAAGGCGTTCGTTGCCAAAGCGAACGCCTTCTTGCGTCGTTGCGCGACTTCCTGCGTCGTGGCGAGAGTGACCCTGCAGGCGGCAGAGGGCGTCCCTTACCAGGTGGATTGCGGCTCTTGCATGCCGCCAATCGCCGTCACAAACTGCGTGGATGTTTTTCGCCCGCGAGGTCCAACCGGGCTAGCGTAACCAGCGACGATTTTCTACGATTCCGTATTGCACCATGCGCCAAGGTCGGTATAGTGACTGGTTTTCGTGGAACTCGAACTCTACGCTAGCGTAGCTCAATTGGCAGAGCAGCTGATTTGTAATCAGCAGGTTGTGGG
>CAJHYQ010000906.1_pt1 | contig 59981 bp, 46 predicted proteins | sample 9198721 | NCBI WGS metagenome assembly CAJHYQ01 (sample SAMEA7708357, study PRJEB35096) | sediment metagenome | biome: marine neritic benthic zone biome [ENVO:01000025]; feature: sediment [ENVO:00002007]; material: shallow marine sediment [ENVO:03000034] sea grass bed [ENVO_01000059] ... | reverse complement strand
GTCAACGCATAGATCGACGGCATGGAATAGCAAATGCTCCGCCCATTGCAGCAGCGATCACGCTAACTCAATCAATAAAAAAGAGCCCACCTGGATGCGGTGGGCTCTTGTACGTTTTGAGTCGACAGTTGTCGCAACTTAATGGCGTCGTCGTGCCATCAGCAGTCCAAACAACGCCATGAATCCTAACACGGCCGATGAGGGTTCTGGGACGGCCCAAGCCACAGATGCATCAAACAGCTGAATGCCTTCCGGAGTCAGGTTGTTGAAGCTGCTGTCCTGAATGAAGAACATCACTCGTCGACCAGCGGCGACATCTGGATTTCCCTCGCTGCCATCGCCCAGCAGAGCGTCACCGACATCCGCTGAGAAGATCGCGAATTCGGTTCCGTTGGCAGCCGTCGCAACACTGTTCACACCGGCGCCCAGACTTTCCGTACCGAATTGAGTCGTTGATGGCGAATCGAAGACCGTCACCGTGCCGCTTAAGCCGGCGGCCAAAGGCGACGTTGGATCCGTGATGATGATCTCGGTTTGGTCGTTGCCAGTGACGCCGCCAACCGACATGTTGTATTCACCCGCTGCCTGACGAAACAGAGCCTGTTCCCAATTCATCAAGCTCACCGGAGTGTCTTCATACTTGCCTCGAACCGTACCGGAGTTCAGCGTTGAGGAGATCATCACGAGATCAAAGCCGTCCGCCGTGGAGCCATCCGCAGCAGCCATCTCTCCTTGCATGTAGGTGACGTCGTATCCGTTGTTCTCCAGGTGAGTTTTGACGTCACCATCGGCTCCAGCGGTCGCTTCAACATCTGCGCCGTGGAACAGAATCTTGCTCTGAGAGAAAGCCGTCTGCGCCCCGACTGACCAAACAGTGACGGACATGACCATCAGGCCACACATCAAGCGAATCTTATTCATAGCTCACACCTCAAGTTGACTCAAAACAGCGTTCTGTCGACTCTGTTCTTATCTGTTCGCTGATTGGGCTTCCGAACTCCAAATGCCAAAAAAAACACGCCTTGAATCCTGCGCCACACTCTGACGAGCGTTCGTGGCGAAAGAATCCAGGCGTGTTTTTTAGTTCGTTAGCTTTTCTCGCGACTAGTCCGTAGTCATTAGCACCTATCAGAATATGCGAAGAAGAAGAGAATGCAACTACATTCTGATACGAAGCATGGAAAACTGTGGCGATCAGTTTTCTGAACATCCCTCAAACGCGCTGGTCGATTGCTTTGAGGCCCGCGTTCACTCTTGGATTTTCCAACGTGCTAACTTGATCGCAGTACTTGGTTGGGCCGAAGAGCGCGGTCATATTGCCGTTGGCTTAGTCGCGTTCATTGATGCGCGGGCGGCTGGCCGCCGCTGCGCAGCGTGCGCGTTGGCGCCTTCGATATCAATCTTCTACGGCAGAAGTTTGTGGCAAGGGTATCCATCCACCTTAACGCCGCGACGTCGCAGAGACTGCGCAACGCTAGGTCGAAAGTCTTCCGAAACAGTCTTCATCGCCGATCGTAATGCGGCCAGCGACACATCTCCCGGAATTCGTTCCAACGCCAGGCGTGCATCCTCTCTCAGTTCGCTATGCGACAGCAGTGTAGCGACCGGTGAGACGGATTCGTTTCCTCCGATCTCCGACAGCATCCAGACGATTTCGCGGCGGGCGGCGGGCGGAAGGTCAGCTGAGAGTGCGGCAATGAGTTCATCAATCATCGCCGACTTCTCGTCGTCCGCACCTGGCCGGCCAGCATGTCGGACCGCTTTCCAAAGTAATCGCTTGCCCGACAACGCCGTACTGCGATCCGTGCTGCAGCATTGGGAAAGTAATTGATTTGTCTCCGGTGATATTGTTTTGAGGCTCTTGGCACTCATTTCTCTGGAATCTCCACTGAAGTGACGGTCGATGTAGTTACTTGCGCTAAAGGCGTCGCTGGAGTGCTCTCCGACGATGCGTTCATCGTTTGCGGTTGACTCGAGCCCAACGAAGCCCAAATCGGGTACGAGGCTTCAAATGATTGACCACACGTATTTAGTGTCGCACTGCGGCCGATAGCCGAGGACGGTGGTCGCCTGAAACACTTGGAAGGACAATTTATGGGGGAGGTAGCGAGGTGCTTCTTGAGAGTATAGGGCTGACCTCGACGAAAGGGTATCTCACGCCGAATCGCGTGAAGCTGGACAGATTCGGAGGCGCCCTGCCACAAAATAATTGGGTCTTGATGACCTCCGCCCTGGAAGATGCAGATTTCCAAACTGCCCCGTTGCCGATCGGATGGCTGGCCGGCCCGCGTCGATTCTGGATCGTGGCATCCAGCGGCCGCCTTCGTCTGAAGCGGGCCGCCGCGAAGGGATTTGCCGATATGATCAGGCGGGTTGTAGGAACGCCAGCGCAAGGAACCAAGCCACATGCTCCAGTCTAGCTCGGGCCGGAACGACAAGTCGGGATTTGACGCACCGAGTGGATCGCTGTCGTGCCAGCAAGTCACTTTGCGACAAATGTAGTATCCGCCCCAGCCCCTTCGGCCCGCCGCACACACGGGGACATCACAATGGTTTGCCCACGCCAACGACTTCTCGACACAGATCCGCACACCGGCAAAGTCTGTGCACTGGCAAATGTAACGATAATTGCGGTACGGCGTGGCGCCGGGCCTCGAGCGTGCCGCCATGCGATTCGCCTTCAGTCGTCCACTTGATGCCAGCCGACGTGTCGTTACCTCTTCGTTCGAGTTACCACGTTGTGAACAAGAATGCTTCATCGGGTGTTCCCGAGCAAGTGTCGATCAATCTCAAAATCGCGTGTGAAGTGCGTTGGCCATTTCCTGGCTTACTCCCGGATTGCCATCTAAGTTGAGCGTTCGTAATTGGGTCAGACTCGAGAGTGCGGCGAGCTGCTCGTCGGCTAAGGCGCAGTGAGACAGGTTCAAGTGTTCAAGGTTCTCGAGGTGGCCGATTTTTTTCAGTGCCAGCGGGCTGAGGAAGTTGTGTGACAGTTCGAGCCGCTTGAGACCACGGCACTTCGCAATCTCCGCGAAAGCCTCCTCGCTAAGAAAGGTTTGATTAAGAGCGAGTGATTCCAGGTTATCCTTGGTGTCCAGTGTCGTGAGAAAGGATCCGGTGACCGGCAAATCTCTCAGCACGAGGTGTCGCAGATTTGTGAATCCCGCGAGACTTCGTAAATCTTCATCGCCCAACGATGGACTTCGGCTCAAAGTCAGCGACCGGATACGGACACCCGCGTCACCCGTGTTCGCCAGCTGGGTTAATGCGTTGCCGTCGATGGACGCATCCTCAATCGTCAAGCATTCCAGTCGTGGAATTGCTGCGATGACCTTCAAGCAGTCGTTGTCGATGTTTTGACCTGCCAGTTTCAGGTCTCGCAGCCGCCTCATGTCGCGTAGCGCACTCAGCGAAAGAGCATCAACGGCGTTACTCATCCTCAAGTCAAGCGACTCTAGTGCCGAAAACTTTGCAACTGCCGTCAGTGTCTCAGAAGACAACGGCATTTCGATGAGAGACAGGTGTGTCAACGTCGCAACACGAACCAAGTTTGCCAATCCTGTGTCACTGATTTGCCTAACGCGACGCAAAGTGAGTCGCTCCAGGTTGGTGCAGCCGAGCAGGATGTTTGCAAGCTGAGTGTCGTCAATGGCCGCATCTTGTAGAACTAACTCACGAAGCTGTTGCAGTGCAGAGAGTCTGGCAATTTGTGATGCGTGAAGTTGGTCGCAACGCATTTTCAGGCTGCGCAGATCGCGAAGAAGCAGAATCGACTCGAGGGTGTCGATGTTCACTGACCCTCGGCCTGTTACTAGATCGATGGCGACAGGGCGATTCTGATCGTCGTAGCGAATGGTACCATTGGATGCCTCGATCGTGCGACAGGCGTCCACGACAGAAGCTCCTGCCGCGTCTTCTGAATGCGATGTGCCCACAGGATTGGGCTCTGTTGATGCATCATGAGGCGAGCATCCGCCCAGCCACATCATGATGATCGATGTGACGAGCAATCCCGTTACGCAGTGAAGTGTTGTCGTGAGCGTTGACGGCGCTGCTCGACGCCTTGATGCGCCGGACCGAGAGGTCGAAAGGCGGGCTTTGTCTGCGACGGTACTCATTTGCGCGTATCTTTGCACGAACATGACCAAACGAAGTGTTCTAAACGTTGGTTTTTGTTACATGGCAGCTCCTGTCAAACAGCCAGATGGTTTCGTGTCATCAGCGAGCGCGCCTTCTGACTGCCTTCGGTCAGCGTTTGAGTGGAGGGGTCCCAGACGATACGTTCTTCAGTTCGGATCGCGATGTCACACAAGTGGCTCAACGTGTCGCTGCGGACCGATTCCTCGATGCTCGTGACGGTACGCTTCGGGTCTTTGGCGGCTACAGCGTCAATGAAGTTAGCCATGTGATGCCGACTTAATTTGAGATGGTTGTCGGATTGCTCGAGCCGGGTGTCAAGGAGATCCGGATCGCTGGCAACAGTGCGATCACGACTGCGTGCTACTTGTATCCATCCATGGCGACCGATGAACTTAGTCCGATCAGCGCCAGGGCGAAAAGTTAGATCGACTTGGCCCAACTTGATCTTGACGTCCCAGTTGTAGACGGTGTCATAAAGCCCATCGGTTGGAACAACCCCCGTTCCTTCGACAACGATCGGTTCAGCTTGATCTGCATCCGAACCCCAGATCATGAGGTCCAGCGGATGCGCACCCCATCCGGCCAGATAGCCGATCGACTGATCATAGATCCAGTACGTGCCCGGCGGCTTGCAGCGGTCTCTCGTGTACGCAGTCCGCGGCGCCGGGCCAAGCCATCGATGGAAGTCGAATTCATCGGGTGGAGCCGATTCGTCGAGCGATCCTCCCTCGCCTCCATTGGGTGCGTCAACCTCGATGGCCGTCAATGAACCGATCGCGCCGCGACGAACCATTTCACAGGCCAGATGACAATGAGGCATGCTCCGCTGCTGAGTGCCATACTGAAAAACAAGGCCAGATTGCTGAAACGCTTTCTGACAGGTTAGATTCTGCTCGATTGTCAGTCCCAGTGGCTTCTCGACGTAGACATGCTTCCCAGACCGCACAGCCTGTTCGCAGATTGGCACATGCCAGTGATCGGGGGTTGCAATGATGACCGCGTCGATGTCGTCACGCTGCAGAATCGACCGGAAGTCGACGTAGGCATCTCCTCGACAAACATTTGCCAGCGCCTCGCGTCGGGACCGAAAACAATCGGACACTGCAACGCTCTGCGCTTGCGTGACTTGCCGGATGGCACCGAATAGCGCCCGACCGCGACCACCGACACCAATGTGGCCAACGGTAATTCGGTCGCTTGCAGGTGGAATGAGATCTGTTCCGAGCGCGCGCGTGCTGATTATGTAAGGAGCAGCCCATGCGGTTGCCATTGCGGCGCCGGTTTTGATGGCATCACGACGTGTAACAGCAGCGTTGTCCATCGTTTTGCTCCTCTGGTTCCGGTGTAACAAAAATTGCTCAGCGCAGTCGTTCAGCACGCTGGCGTCACCCCGGAGATCAGAAACTGCAAGAAACGGGCCAAGCGTCGTCCAAATTCTGGCGAGGAAGAATTTCCAGCGCCATGCAGCCCAGACGGTCTAGAGAAGCTCGCTGCGATGGACCCGACGCGTGCGATTCAACGCTCAGGATGACCGTTTTCGCCCTTTTGACGGTAGTCGTTTGGCGTGCAGTCGAAGTATCGACGGAAAACGGACGCAAAGTACTGGCTGGACGAAAAGCCGCACGACATGGCGATTTGGGTAACGGACGCTGAGGGATTTTCAAGCAGCATGCGTGCTGCCGATTCGATTCGGCAATAATTCAGATAGTGTGCGGGCGTCATATTGTTCAGTTGCTTGGAATAGTGCAGGAATTGCGTGACTCCCAAGCCGCAGGTATCAGCCATCCGCGGAACGGTCCATTCCATCCCTAGCGTCCGTGGATTGCCTCGAAGCTCCTGCCAAAAAAGTTCGACGGTACGACGGGTGCTTATCAACGAATCATCGAGCGGTGCACGCTGCTCACGAAACAGGCACAATAGGTTCAACAGTAATTCGTTCAGGTGAACGGCCAGCCAGGAAACACTACCGTCCTCGGCATCCGACTCGACGACGCGTGCGATTTGCTGGAAGCAGCGGCGTATTGCTTCGTTGGCCTGCCAGACCGGCTGCTCGTTTTGGCTCAGGAATCCAGTCAGTTCCTGGATGTCTGACTTCGTTAGCACGAGCCAATTCGGCCAACGCCACGATTGATGCGGGTGTCGAATTCCCACATCCAGAATGACCCAGTGCAATCGGCCCGCCGTAATGTGCGGATCGCCAACACGATGGGGTTGCCATGGTCGTGTGATCGTGAGGGCATCCGGGTGCAAATTGCATTCATGGTCATCGACCGCGAACGCCAACGTCCCGCGTTCCAGGTAGGTTAGCTCGATTCCTTCGTTGCGATGCCAAGGCAGCCCCCATTGTTGATCGTGGTCGGCATCCCACACCCCAACTGTCTTGAGACGGGGCAACGCATTACGTGGCAGTCGTCTACCTGGATAATGACCGTGGACCAGTGCGCCGAATCGCACTTCGCCCGACTCAGCGGCCTGCTCCAGCGGCAAACAGGTGTCTGCCTGAAAGGTCGTTCCTTCATCTGTGTATACCGGCAAGCGGTTGGGCATGGCGACTGTTTAATATTCTTCAGTGAAGAATCCTGAACGACGACGCCGGATGGAACAGCTACGCTGCTGGAATCCGGATACTGCGGTATCGCCGACACCGCAATTATATGAAATCCCTTGCCTGTTGTTTGAGGTGAAACATGGCCACAGTCTCTTTGGGTGTCAATCTCGAATTTGTGCGACACGAGGATAAGCCGTTTGAGTGGGGAGTTGAGAAGGCGGCCGCGCTTGGTTATACGCATGTTGAGCCCATGGTTCACTGGGGACGCGAGCTCTTGAGCGAAGCCGGGTATTTTCACAGTGTCTCACTGCTAGACGATCCGTATCGGATCAGTCGGGCTTGCCAGCATGCCGGTGTCAAGTTATCCGGGCTATCTTCGCACACTCCACTCTGTAAGCCAGAGATCAGCCTTGAATATCTAAAGCAGGCGATTCGTTTCGCAGCTGAATGTGGCGCGCCGATCGTCAATACCGACGAAGGTCCCAAGCCTTGCTGGACCACGGCCGACGAGGATCACATCCTGATGCGTTACGTATTGCATGAAGCGGCCGCGGTTGCCGAACCACGAAACATCCGGATTGGTTTGGAAATGCATCAGCAATACAGCCAGACGGTGGCAGGCCTGGATCGAATCTACGAGCTCGTCGATTCGCCGGCGATCGGCATCAATTTCGATACGGGCAACAGCTACTTGGCGGGTGAAGATCCGGTCGCATGGCTTGAGCACTGCAGTGACCGCTTGATCCATGTGCACGCGAAGGACATATCCTCGCAACAGTCTGATGATGAACGCGGCAAGGTGACGGGCACGCCGGTGGGCTGTGCCTGCGGTGATGGCGTTGTCGATTGGCGAAGAGTCATACAGGTTTGCGAACAAATCGATCGTGACGAAATCGTGTTCAGTGTCGAGTGTGGCACGGTCGAACAAGCCGAGCGAAGTATCCGGTATCTCACGCCGCTCTTGGAGTCCGTAGGAGCGCCTGTCAGCTAGTTGAATTCACAAGGTACGAATCAGATGAGGCGACCATTTGGGCTGATCACTGTCGTCGCGTTGGTCATCTTCCTAATTTCCGACCCATCCCTGCTCGGGGACGATTCGAAAAGTGCATTCCACTACAACCGCTTGCTGGGACGCGGTGTCAATCTTGGCAACGCATTGGAAGCACCACGTGAAGGTGCTTGGGGTGTAACACTCAAGGAAGAATATTTCTCCCAGATTCGAGCCGCCGGTTTTGATTCGGTGCGAATTCCAATTCGTTGGTCAGTCCACGCAGCCAACGCATCGCCATTTAACATCGACCCAGCTTTCTTTGAGAGAGTTGATTGGGCCGTGACTCAGGCGCTCAGGAACCGGTTGGCCGTTGTCATCAACGTACATCACTACGACGAAGTGTTTGAGGATCCCCATACCCACCGCAATCGTCTGATCGCCATTTGGGAGCAGATCGCACACCGATACAAGAATCAATCAGATTACGTGTTTTTCGAATTGCTTAACGAGCCGCATGAGAACTTGACGTACGACGTGTGGAATGACTTGCTACGCGACCTGCTGACTGTTGTTCGTAAAACGAATCGGAATCGGATCGTTATCGTCGGACCGGCGAGTTGGAACAACCCATCACAACTTCCACGTCTGGAATTACCCGCGGGCGATCAACGCTTGATCGTTACATTTCACTACTACAGCCCCTTTCCATTTACCCATCAAGGCGCGGGTTGGGTCGAGCAAGGGCGAACTTGGCAGGATATTCGCTGGGCAGGTTGGGCCAAGCAGAGGCAAGAAATCGCCACCAGTATGCAAACGGCGGCTGAATGGGCAGAGCGTGAGAATCGTCCACTCTATCTGGGCGAATTTGGCTCATACCACAAAGCCGATATGGAATCGCGGGTGCGTTGGACACGCTGTGTACGGGAGGAAGCCGAACAACGCGGCATCTCCTGGGCCTATTGGGAGTTTGCTGCGGGCTTTGGAGTCTACGACCCAGCAGCAGGCGGCTACCGGGAGGAGTTGTTGAACGCTCTGGTGCCAAGGCAAAGTTCGGGCGAGAAGTGATACGTTTCCAGATGGGTCTGTCGGGGCTCGGCCGATTGTGAACGGAGGGTCGGTGAATGAAGAGGCGAGAATTCTTGAAGACGGTAGGGCTCACCACGACACTGCTATCGCCGGGTCACCTCTTATTTGCTGACGAGAAAAAAGCACGGCAGGGTACCGCCCTTTCGCAACTTGGCCCGTGGCCAGTGTTGAAATTCTACGATGCCGAACATCTGGTCCGAATCGCGATGCCGATCGGAGGAATTGGAACAGGCTCAATTTCACTTGGTGGACGGGGCGATTTCCGCGATTGGGAGGTCATGAATCGGCCCGCTAAAGGGTTTACGCCGGTCGGCCAGGCCGGACCCTTCTTTGCCCTTTATCTTCGCGACTCGGATGGACAGAAACTCGTGCGTGCGATTGAGGGGCCGATCGACACGAGCGCTTATGAAGGAAGCCACGGCAGCACAGAACCCAATCATGGTTTGCCGCGATTCCAAGAATGTGCGTTCGCCGCCGCTTACCCCTTGGGCCAGGTGCGCTTCACGGATCCGGAGATGCCGGTGGATGTTCGACTCGAATCATTTAATCCACTTGTGCCCGGCGATGTTGCTGCAAGCGGGTGGCCAGTCGCCGTGCTGCGGTATGCGCTGCATAACAAAACGGACCAACCCATTTCCGCGTCGGTTTGCGGGACGATGCCGAATTTCATCGGCGTCGACGGTTGGTCGCAAGAACGCGACTGGAAAGGCGACCCGCATCCGACCGGAGCAAAGGGCAATCGCAATGCATACAAAGAGGGTAAAGTTCGTGGCATCTTCATGAACTCGCAAGGCATTGACCCGAAAGCCGCGCAGTGGGGCACGTTGGCACTCGTCACGACGGCCCGCAACGGTACCTCCTACCGCACTGGCTGGCCACAACGTCGTTGGGGAGGTGCTCTATTGGATTTCTGGGAGGACTTAAGTGACGACGGTCGACACGAACCCAATGGAGATGAGCGATCAGACATGCCAATGGCGTCTTTGGCTGTCCAGGTGAAACTTCCGCCACGCACGACAAAGAGCGTGACGTTCATCATCTGCTGGCATTTTCCCAATCGTTACGCCTGGGCGGCCGAAGGCGGCGACGACAATTGGATCGGGAACTACTACACTTCGCGGCATCAGGATGCCTGGGATGTCGCGGAGTCATTCGCGACTGAACTTCCTCGACTCGAACAAAAAACAATCCAATTCGTTTCCGCATTCTGCGGCAGCGATCTGCCGGTGGAAGTCAAGGAAGCTGCGCTGTTCAATCTCAGCACCTTGAAAACTCAAACGTGCTTTCGCACACCTGACGGAAATCTATTTGGCTGGGAAGGTTGTGGAAACCAGAAGGGTTGTTGTCACGGATCATGCACTCACGTGTGGAACTACGAACAGAGTGTGGCATTTCTTTTCGGTGACCTTGCGATATCGATGCGCCGAGTCGAGTTTGCACAGGCCACCAACGACGAAGGCATGATGAGTTTCCGTGTTGACTTGCCGCTGGGACGCGCCAAACGCTTTGGTAAAGCCGCAGCCGACGGTCAACTCGGTTGCATACTCAAGATCTATCGAGACTGGCAGCTTTCCGGCGACGACAAATTGCTCAAACAGTTGTGGCCAAGCATAAAGCGTACGCTGCAATTCTGCTGGATTGAGGGTGGCTGGGATGCGGATCGAGACGGCGTGATGGAAGGGTGTCAGCACAACACGATGGATGTCGAGTATTTCGGTCCGAATCCACAGATGGGTTTTTGGTATCTGGGTGCCCTACGCGCGGCCGCGGCCATGGCGGACCACTTGAATGAGAAAGCCTTCGCCCGTCAGTGCCAAAGTCTGTTTGCCAACGGTAGCCGATGGATGGATGAAAACCTATTTAACGGTGAGTACTATCATCATCAGGTTCGATTGCCCGAGGATGCTAATACGATAGCGGCTAGCTTGCGAATCGGTATGGGGGCCAGTGATGTCGGTAACCCCGACTATCAATTGGGAAGTGGCTGCTTAGTCGATCAGATGGTCGGCCAGGTCGTAGCCCATATCTGCGGCCTGGGCCATTTGACCAAGGCGGAAAACATTCGGCGGACGCTCCGCAGCATCATGAAGCATAATCAACGATCCGGGCTGCACGATCACTTCAACACCATGCGCTCCTTTGCGCTTGGCGATGAAAAAGTCCTTGTGATGGCCAGCTTTCCGAGTGGGCGTCCGGAATACCCATTTCCGTACTTCACCGAGGCGATGACAGGGTTTGAATATACGGCCGCCATCGGAATGTTGCAGGAAGGACAAACCGCAGAAGGTCTAACGTGTATTCGAAACATTCGTGAACGATACGATGGCCTACGACGAAGTCCCTTTGACGAAGCAGAGTGCGGACATCACTATGCTCGCGCCATGATCGCATGGGCAGCGGCTTTAGCGCTAACCGGCTTCCATTACTCCGCTGTCGATAAAGTCATGACTTTGGCGGCCAACTCAGGTCTCAGCTTCTGGTCAAATGGATATGCATGGGGTACGTGTGAAGTGATGCGGAATGGAGCCACATCGGATGTTTGCCTTGAGGTGTTGCACGGCACCTTGGCGCTGTCGGAGTTCCGGTTACGGGGTCTCGGCGCGGAAACGTTTGATCGCGTTCGAACGATTCGCGCCGGCGACCGAGTCGACTTCACGATAAAGACTGACTGAATTCAGGTGAGAGTGACCAGAGTCTCGACAATGTCTGGACAGCGTCCAAACCACACACGGGCGTGCGGATCCGCACGCGGTAAAGCCTGCGCCTCGCCGATACTCGGCCCGTTCGAGGTCAAAAAACAGCGCCGAGATGCTTGGGCGCACCCTGGCGCGGAGCTTGCACTCTGCACGGCGCCAGCGCGAGATGCGCTCCCGCCTTGATTGAAAAGGACTGTATTATGTCGTCAATTGTGCTTGTGTCGTGCATTGTGTTGTCATCAGCGGTAGCAAGTCCAACCTCCGGTGCCGAAGGCTTAACGTGGCAGTCGTCGAAGTCGCATATTGCGCTGCTTCGCGATAGCAACGTCGTCTGGCAATTCAACTACGGGCCGGAACTAAACGTTCCTTACTTTCATCCCGTGGCAACAATTGACGGCCAAGTCCTCACCTGCGATCAACCTGCCGATCATGCGTGGCACCATGGAGTCTGGTTCTCTTGGAAATACATCAATAACGTCAACTATTGGGAGCACGCTGGTCGCACAGGAAAGCCCGTAGGTCGGACCGATTGGACTGTGGTACGTGTGACCACCAACGACGACGGATCAGCCACGATCGTTCTGACGCTACGATACCGCCCGGCGAACGAGTCGCGAGTCGTGCTGGCTGAGGACCGTCAGATAAAGGTTTCCGCGCCCGATTCAGATGGCAGCTACGTGATGGACTGGACCTGCAAGTTCACAGCCGGTGAGACGGTAGTGAAGCTCGATCGTACGCCACCGAAAGAAAAGTCTTGGGGAGGCTACGCGGGCCTGTCGATTCGGTTTGCTAAAGAGCTGACGGATCGTCAGACGCATGACACAAAAGGTCTCGTCGAGTTCAAGGTTGGCAATCGACATCGTGAACGTGCGGTGGCCATGGATTACAGCGGGCGAATCGAACACTCGCTCGTGGGAGTGGCTTTATTGGATCACGTGGACAATCCGCGTTACCCGACGCGTTGGTATGCGATTCGCGATCCCGTCATGAGCTATATCAACGCGGCACTGTTAAACGACGAGCCACTTACGCTGCAGCGTAAAGAGGTGATGAACCTGAGATATCGAGTGATCGTTCATCCAAATCGTTGGCGAGCCGAGCAATTGCAGGCGGCATTACGTGAGTTCGCAATTACGCACGGATCAGCGGAGTGACACTGCTATGACACAACAGAAGTTCAATCGCCGTAAGTTCATCCACGCCGCAGCCATATCGACCGGGGCGCTGGCAGTGCCAACCATCGTGTCAGCTCGCGCGCTTGGCATGCAGAGCCCGAGCAACACGCTACGCATTGGTTGTATTGGGCTCGGTCGTATGGGGCACGGCGACATGAGTGAGTGCATGTCGCAAGGGATGCGGCAGGAGGGCCTCGCTAGAGTCGTTGCCGTATGCGACCTCGATCGGAATCGTGTGCAGCACGCCAAGCAAGTTGCTGAATCATTTTATCGTTCACGGAACGCGACGGCCTCACCGATTGCTGTGTACGACGATTATCGCGACTTGCTTGATCGCGAAGACATTGATGCAGTGACCATTTCGACTCCCGACCATTGGCACGCGTTGGCCGCGATTGCGGCGGCCGAAGCTGGAAAGTCAGTCTATTTGCAGAAACCGCTCACGTATACGATCGGCGAGGGACGCAAGCTGGTACATGCGGTTCGGCGAAGCGATGTCGTGCTGCAAACGGGATCGCAACAGCGATCAAGTGAACGGTTTCGATTTGCCTGCGAGCTTGTGCGTAATGGACGCCTTGGGACACTACGCGTGATACAAGTCACGCTTCCAACCGATCATGGCTTTGGTCAGCCCGACCCCATGCCGATCCCTCAGAATCTGAAGTATGACATGTGGCTTGGGCCGACACCGGAGCGATATTACACAGAGCATCGCGTGCATCCCCAATCCGGATACGGGCGACCAGGTTGGCTGCAAATCGAAGAGTATTGTCGCGGCATGATCACGGGCTGGGGGTCGCACATGTTTGACATCGCGCAGTGGGGGCACGGATCGGACGATGCGGGGCCGGTCGAAATCGAGGCCAGTGCCGAGTTTCCGCGGCGTGGTCTGTTCGACGTGCATACGACGTTTCGTGCTGACGGTCGATATCGTGACGGCGTGAGGCTCGTAGCCCAATCTGGTTCGCCCGCCGGCGTGCGTTTCGAGGGCGACGATGGCTGGCTTGACGTCGGTCGTTCGCATCTAAAAGCAGAGCCTGACGCAATCCTGCGTGACGGCCTCGGATCGAATGATTTGCGTCTTGAACGAAGCAACAACCATATGCTTAATTTTCTGAAGTGCGTTCATACCAAACAGGACCCAATCTGCCCTGTCGAGATTGGACATCGCTCAAACAGCATCTGCATCATCACCCACATTGCCATGAAGCTGGGTCGGAAGTTGCGTTGGGAGCCATTTGCCGAGCGATTTGTCGACAACGAGCAAGCAAATGCGATGCTTGACTATGACCATCGCGAGCCGTGGAGCATTTAGGACTTACCCGGCGCGCAACGCGCAAACGGGAGGGCGAGGCGGCGAGGCTCCTGCCGAGCCGATTACGTTTTGCGGCTCGGCAGGAGCCTCGCCCTCCCAAAAATGCCCTTGCCCATCACAAGCCGAAGGTTTGGATTAAGATTAGGCGGTTTTGATAGAGTGCCTTAGAAGTAACTTGTGAGCGAAATCTAATGTGTGGTGTGTCGCTGCTGCTTTGCCTTGCAATAACGGTTCCGTCTGCGACCGCTGAAGTTCGTCGTGATGAGGCAGCTCAGCGACTCGATGTCCTCGTCGATGGTCGTCAAGTCTTTGCCTACCAGTATGGTCAGGAGTTTGCGATTCCACACTATTGGCCGGTGCGTAGTCCTTCCGGCAAGTTGCTCACGCAGCAGGTGCCTGATCCGTTTCCACATCATCGATCGTTGTGGATCGCGGACAAAATCAAAATGCCGGGAGAGTCGGCTGTTGACTTCTATCACTGCTGGAACAACTATCGGGAGACGGATCGGCCTCAATCGGGATACCGTCACTTCATCCAGCACCAACGCTTCAAACATCTCGAGGCTAGTCACGATACAGTCCGAGTCGAGACCATACTGAAGTGGATTGTGGACGAACGTCGGTCGGTGTTGGATGATCGTCGGGCGTTTCGAGTCAGGGCGCTTGGACGTGGTGAGTACTTCATTGACTTGCAGTGGAAGCTGACTGCGTCTTACGGTGAAGTGAAGGTCGTAAGTGATAATGTGCACTACGCTTGGCCCTATGTTCGTATTCATCCGCAATTCAGTGGTGAGCAGGGTGGAACAATAACAAACGATCGTGGGCAGAGAGGGCAAACACAGACGCACGGTCAGGCAGCTCATTGGATGGACTATTCGAACACCGTCAATGGAACGACCGAGGGCCTTGCGATTTTCGTCTATTCCGAGGGCAAACCACCTGGTTGGTTGACGCGAGAATACGGTACTTTCGGTCCGCGTCGCGCTGAGCAGTGGAGCGGAACGGGATTCACTTTGGAGAAGAATGAGTCAATTCGGGGACGTGTTGGTATCTTGATTCACCGAGGCGATGCGAGGGCTGGACGCGTCGCTGAGCGCTTCGAGCACTATATCGAGGGTAAGTTGTGAAAATCGATCGACGTCGATTCTTAGCTGCCGCGACTGTCTCGGCCATGTTCGCCCGTCGTCCTGTTTATGCCTTGGAATCGAAGACCGTGAAAATTGAGCGAATTGATTTGTTTCCGATGCGTTATCCGATGACGGGCTACTTCAAGTTCTTTACCGGTCCGCATAGTTCATCAGGACGAGCCGCCGTACTGATCAAGATCACGGCGGACGACGGAAGTGTTGGGTGGGGGCAGAGCATTCCCATCGCAAAGTGGAGCTACGAAACGATCGAAACCACCACGGTCGCGCTCCGGGATTACTATGTGCCCGCATTGGTTGGCCGCGACCCGACGGATATCGAGGGAGCATCTGCGGCGATGGATCAAGCGATCGCTCCAGGGTTTTCCACGGGGATGCCGATCACTCGAGCTGGCGTTGACCTCGCATTGCATGATTTGAAGGGGAAGCTGCTTGGGAAGTCGCTGGCCGAACTCTGGGGCCGTAAGCCGGGCGGCCCGATTACCCTCAGCTGGACCGTCAACGTGAAGGATGTGCATGAGGTCGATCAAGTTATGGAAGAAGGCCGGCGACGCAGGTATCGAAATTTCAACATCAAGGTCGCGCCTAATCCCGAGTTCGACGTGCAGCTTGCCAATCGCGTGCGCAAAAACGCTCCGGACGGCTTTCTTTGGGCGGACGCCAACGGTGGGTACGATACGGAGACCGCTTTGCAGATTGCACCTCGTCTGGCGGACATCGGTGTGGATGTCTTGGAAGCACCGCTTCGACCAAACCAGATAAGTGGTTATCAGGCTCTCAAGAAGCAAGGTGCCTTGCCGATCTTGATGGACGAAGGCGTAATCGCGCCGACCGATCTCAGCGAATTCAACAAGCTGCGGATGATTGACGGCATCGCGATGAAGCCGGCCCGCTGCGGCGGATTGCTATCAAACAAGAGGCAGATTGAGCTCTGTGAGGAATACGGATTAATGTGGCTAGGCAGTGGATTGACCGATCCGGATATTTCTCTCGCAGCCGCTCTCGGTTTATATGCCGCATACGGACTGACGAAGCCCGCAGCTCTGAACGGTCCCCAATTCTTGACCGCCGACGTGTTGGCTAAGCCATTGCGAATCGAAGGTGATCAAGCCTACCCACCAACCGGACCAGGACTTGGCATTGAAGTCGATCAAACGAAGATCGTCAAACTGATGCAAGCTTCGTGAACTTCAGGTGTCAAGACACCGGTGGCATGGGCATCGAAATGACTGGCTCTTTGAGCGCCTTTTCTGATTCACGTTGCTGCCGCACGGTCAGCACTGGACATGGCGCGTGTCGGACAACGTACTCGGCAATGCTGCCCATCAAGAGGTGTGGCAAACCAGTGCGTCCATGAGTCCCCAGAACAATCAGATCGCACTTGTGTTGCTGCGCGATCCAACAGATGACTTCACCGGGTGGGCCACCGTGAGCGACGGTTCGTATTCGGACGCCAGCCATCTGGGGTGTAATGCTCTCGAGTTGCTTCTTTGTCTCGTCGTTGGCGTCTTTCGTCGCTGCCCCACTTCCCCATACGTCTGGGAGCGGGAACACGTGGAGGACCAATACTTCGGCACCCGTGTTGGCAGCGAGACGTTCCGCGTGGCCCAAGGCCGCCATCGAAATCTCTGAGAAATCGGTCGGAAACAGAATTCGCTCGATTGGGGCGGGGATGCGGTCGATCATGGTACGACCTCCTTTACTTGCCTCCAACAGACAATGGAAGCAAAAGTCGTGCCGCCTCGGCCCGAGCGAATTCGCGGTCTCGTGGCTGTGTTCCAGTCAGGGGCCGCTCGCCGGTTGTGCAATGTGAGTCGGAGCCGCACACCCAAGCGTGCCACCTCGCGACAGGACTATCGACGAGCTAGGTCGACACAAACCAGCTCTTCATCATTTCGCGCAAATAGGCACTTGTTGGCAAAGGCCGGATGACTCCAGACAACTGGGCGACCAAATGCCTCGTTCGTCGGTTCCAGGACGTGGAATCGCCCCAACTCGTTGTAACCGTCCGGGGACAATTCGGCGAGAATCAGATCGCCGGCTTCGTTGAACAAGAAAAAACGGTCCGCATGTTTAACCAGAAAGGCCGTGGCGTGTCGTGGTTTGCGTTCCTCGCTCGTGGGTTTGTTGGTTTTCCACAATCGTTTGCCATCTTCGATCCGCGCACCGATCAACGCACCGGATTCGACGTCGCAACCGTAGATCATGCCGTTATCCAAGACCGGCGTGCTATTGGAACAGAAAACACCGTCTGTGGGCGCCCCACGCCAAAGGACTTGCGCGTCAGGCTTATCGTCACTCAGTTCCATCATGGCCGAGATATTCCCGATCGCACTGACGAAGAGGAACCTGCCCTCTTTGCGCGGTGCGTTGATTGACATCCGAAAACCAGCTTGAATCGGAATCGACCAGTAGACTTCACCCGTCGTTGGGTTGAGTGAATTGATGGCTTCAGGATGCCAAATCAAAAGCTGTTTCTTGCCCGCGTGAGTGATCATGGTTGGCGGGCAGTAACCTGGTTCCGGAGCCGACAGATTTTTCCAGATCTCCCTTCCCGTATTCTTATCGAACGCAACCGCAACGCTATCCTTTCCGCCCACAACGCAGAACAATTTGTCTCCTTCAACCAGTGGATGGGCCGAATGGCCCCAAATTGGTGTCTGTGTGTTGTAATCGGACATCAGATCGCGAGTCCAAATCACGTTGCCGGTTTCTGCATCGAGACACGTCAGGTTGCCCTCGGCTCCCAGCGCATAGACCTTGCCGTCTGCGACGGTTGGCGTGCAACGCGGACCACTGGCGTAAGAGATTTTGTAGGGTCGGTCGTAGGCGTGCTCCCACAGTCGCTGCCCCGTCGCGGCGGAAAAACACAGAACCCGTTCTTGTCCTTCCAACGCGGTTGTACCGCCAGGGTTGTTCGCCAAATCGCCTGAGCGTTTGGCGTAGTCCATCACAAAGACTTTGCCATCGGCCACCGCGGGACCTGCATAGCCCAGTCCCACCGGCACCCGCCAACGCACCGGAAGTTCGTTATTGGGAAAGGATCTGACAATGCCCGTCTCTCGCCAAACCGCGTCTCGTTGAGGGCCAAGCCATTGAGGCCAATCGTCCGCAACTGCGACATCGAGCAAACCGAACAGGGTCAGCAGAGAAAGAGCATAGGCCGTTCGCAAGAGCATTTGAGTTCCTTTGGAGTTTGAGGCTTGAGTTTGCAGATCTGTGTGAGGCCTGAAATGTGAGTGCTGAGTTTAGCGAACTCACCTCTTACGTCTCAAGACTTAGGCCTGACTTAACCCACGGCACATCCTCGTCGTGATCAATCCGCAGTCGCAAGCTAAGCTGGGCAGCATGGTGCTGGATGTGGCGGATATTGTAGACGTAAACCTCCGCTCGCGAGAAGGGAAGCCACTGGAACCCGGATGGTGCCGCGAAGCTCTCAGCCGTCTCAGCTGCGATCACGTCAGAAGCCTTGCCAAAACAATGTTGCACGTAGGGCCGAAGTTGGTCTTTCCGGTAGAGCGACGCGGGTGGCCGATCTTCCAACTCCTCATAATCGCCGAACAGCTCTCGATTCTCCCGATGGAACCGTTGCTGGCGCAGCGCCGGGACGTCTTGTCCTAGATAGAGGTCGGCAAAAAACAACACGTGGAAGGTGGCTTGGCAGAACTTGTAGTTGACGACTGGGCCATGCCAAGATTCAGCCGGGCAGCATTCGATACACAGCTCAACTGTGCTCAATGCCGCCTCGAATTGACGTTCGATCAGCTCCTTAAAGGTGTCGATCATGAAACTTGCCTCAAGGCGTGCAGCTGTAAGCGGGGATCGCGGGATCTACTTCTCTGCCCGGATGGTCAAGATCGGCTGCTGCCGCCGGATGGACACCCCTTTTTGCACGCCATCCACGCGTGTGACGACGCCACCGATGGGTGCACGGATTGTGGTTTGCCTGCTCGCATCGTGGATTCGCTTCAGGCGGTCCGCCACAAGTTGCATATGCAAATTGACCGCGTCTCGCTCGGCCTGGATGGCCTGCTGCTGGGTGGCGGCCTCTTGTTGAATCCTCCTCAGTTCCAGCTCCGCTCGGTTGTGTTCGGCTTTAAGTTCTGCAAGCCGGACTCTTTGGACGTGATCGGAAAGCAGCTGCTTCTTCTTTTTGAGCAGATTAAGTTGTTGCTCGGCTTTGACAAGTTCCAGTCGAACATCGATGTGGGCACGCGGATCTTGTTCGGCGGAGCGATCCTCAGTTCGCATGAGAACCTCCAAGGCGTGTCGCAATAGCCGAGCAGATTCGATCGCGATGGCTATCTCTCCCTCAATGGACTCCTGTTCCAATGCCGATTCGGCTTTCGCTTGTTCCATCCGCATTTGAGCGAGTTTGATGTGCTGCTCTGCGATCGCTTGACCCATCTCCAGCGCGTCATGGTCCGAAAGCTGGGCGGCTTGCGCTCTTAGCGATGCCAACTCACTCTCAAGGTTTGCATGTTCATCTCGCATATCGACCTGAAGCACGGCGATCACCTCGCCCTTCTCAACCAGTTGTTGATCTTCCGCGATGCTAATGAGGATCGCACTACCGGACAGTGGATACCCGATTGTTACGTCCACATCATTTTCACTACTGTGAGTGTTCGTTCCGTCAGAAGCGCTCGGTTTGTCAGAGTTCGATGGCGATTCATTGGATGGTTCGGCGACTGTGATATCCAGCCTCATCAAGATCGCCTCAATGACCTGTAAGTCTGAGGGAGGGCCTGACGCAACAAGCGTATTCGAACGCCTATCGCAAGCCATTCGTACCTTGCCGTCCACCATAAACAACTCGTGGATGATCGGAAGCAAATCCTCGGCCCTCGCATTCTCGAGCGAAAAGAGCTTTACCTGACGTTCTTCCTGATCTTGTGCGATGGCTTCCATGGACAACGCCGTGAGCGTGACGAGAAGAACGCAACTGATCGCGAAGCTGACGGTAAGATGGCGCATGGTCGATGCCTCCTGTCGGTGAGCGGGACGAGCTCATTATAGATGGCGTGATTTGCCGTGTGCAGATTAGCGGCCTGCGCGGTCACAAGCCATCATTCATGCGGCAGCAGATCCACGTTGCGGGCCGCTGAACTCGAATGTCGCCTGAGCCTCTTCCAAGCATGCCTTCAGCAGAGGCGCCAAGAGTTTATGGTTTTTTCCGAACATGTCACCGTGGTTGGTTTCCACGTCGTGAATTTCTAGGCCCCCTTTGGCAATGTCAATCCAGCCTTGCGTGACGTTCGATCGTCCTTGGGTAGCGCGGAAGTAAGTGATTCGGTTCGGATACGGCTGCGGAGTGTACACCCGTGCGGCCGTGCGGATCGAATCGCGTAGAACGGCCGTCTTAACGCTGATCGGTATGCGGATTCCGACGCGCCCCCAAAGCGAATAGCTCAAGTCGTAAATCGGTCTCCGGAGTTTACGAACGATATTGTGACCAAAACCGTAAATGCGACGGCCCAGCGGAACGGAGTCCGCCCACAACCGCAGCAGTACCGAATCGAAGATCGCTAACAGAGCGACTCGCTCGCCACTTTGAAGAAGCTGCTGGGCTATCTCCAGCGCAATGTTGCCTCCGGCTGAGTACCCGCCGAGATAATACGGGCCTGATGGTTGTAACTCGCGAATTGCGACAAGATAGTCGGACGCCATGGTCTCGATTTTTCGTGTCGGGAGGTCTCCGGGTCTTCGGCGCACCGTTTCGACCGCATAAAACGGCTGATCGGGTCCCATTTCGAGAGCGACCTTGCGATAGAATATGGCGTGTCCACCGGCCGCATGTATCGCGAAGAATGGCGGCCGCGAACCGCGAGGTTGCACAGCAACTAACGGCGATTGCGAGGTGGCAGGTAACTCTTTGTTTTTCAAGAGCCTTGCCAGGGCGCCTAGCGTCGGTGTTTCGAATAGAGTGGCCAGAGGCAACGCGACGCCAAATTCTCTCTCGATTTGGGAGAACATTCGAACGGCCAACAAGGAGTGCCCGCCTAATTCAAAGAAATCGTCATGTAAACTGACGCGCTCGACCCCCATCGTTTGTGACCAGATTGACGCCAGCTTAACTTCGACCTTGTTGCGCGGCCCAACGTATGTTTGCTGCGAACGAGTTGAATCGACCGTCGGTTTGGGAAGCGCCTGACGGTCGATTTTTCCATTGGGTGTCAGAGGCATTTGTTCCACGGCGACGAATGCCGATGGCAACATGTAGTCAGGAAGAGTGCTGCGCAGAAAGCTACGCAGTGCCCGAACTGTGGGCTTTGTGTTGGGTTCCTCGACATAATACGCCACCAGTTGCTTTCCGGTGCGGGGCGCATCGTGGGTAGTGACAATGCAAGTGTTGATCTCTGGATGGCGAAGCAGCGTGTGTTCGATCTCGCCCGGCTCGATGCGAAACCCGCGTAGTTTGACCTGGCCGTCAATCCTGCCGACGAATTCAACGTTTCCATCGGGTAGCCAGCGTCCCAAATCACCCGTCCTGTACAGTTGAGCTTTCGGTCGATCTTCAAAGGGATCGGGTATAAAGTAACGCTGACTGAGTTCCTCACGATTCCGATACCCCACTCCTACCCCATCACCCCCGATGTAGATTTCACCCGGCAGGCCAATCGGCACTGGGTTTTGCCGTCGATCCAAGATGTAAACCGTTGTGTTTGCGATGGGGCGTCCAATGGGTACGGTTGTGGCCGAGGCGGGCACACGGCGGACTTCATACCATGTGGCGAAGGTTGTCGTTTCCGTCGGGCCGTATACGTGCAGCAAGCGCTCGGGCGGGTCATGCGAGAGCAATTGACGCACGAGTCGCGGAGTTACCGCTTCGCCTCCAAACAATAGGTGCCTCAATTTCCCAAATGTATCGGGCGCTTGCTCTACGATCTGATTGAAGAGTGCTGTCGTGATGAACAGCGTTGTGATGCCGGTCGACCCGATCTTCTCTGCCAATTCTTCTGGCTTAACGAGTGTGTCTTGAGAGACAACTTCAAGTCGTGAGCCGTTGAGCAGGGCGCCCCAAATCTCGAAAGTGGCTGCGTCGAAGCTGCAGTTCGACGCTTGTGCAACGACGTCCGACGGATCGAGTTGTACGTAATCGGTCTCTTTGACGAGGCGGATAATAGCGCGGTGTGGAATCGATGTTCCTTTGGGCTTGCCCGTCGATCCAGAGGTGTACATGACGTAGGCCAGATCTTCTCCGCCAACTTCGCAAGTTGGATTGCGGGTCGCTGCCCTGTTGATCACCTTATGATCTTGAGCTAGATCAACGACATCCACGGGTTGCTCGGATATCGACGCCGTGAAATCTCGATCCGTCACGATCACCCTTGCCTCGGAGTCCTCCAGCATGAATCCGATCCGATCGCTGGGATAGTCGGGATCTAAGGGGACATAAATCGCGCCGCACTTAACGATGGCCAACAGTGTCACGATGAAGTCAGGGCCCCGATCCAGACAGACCGCCACCGGCACTTGTGGCTTAACGCCTCGTTTCAATAGGACATGCGCTAGCCGATTCGCTTGTTCATTGAGCTCACCATAACTCAGATGGTCGCCGTCACTCGAGACAGCCACAGCATTGGGAGATGCGAGCACCTGCTCTTCGAAAAGCGTTTGGACCGTCTTGTCGCGTGGGAAGGCCGTCGCCGTGTCGTTGAAGTTGACGACAATCTGGGCGCATTCCTCGGAATTGATCAATGGAAGGTCGGCGATCGGTTGATGGCCATCCTTGGCGATTGTTGCGAGCAAAGTCTTCCAACAGGATGCCATTCGCGTGACGGTCGACTCGTGAAACAGGTCGACGTTGTACGTAAATCGAACAGCGATTTCGTCATTTGATTCGAGGGCCGCGACGGTCAGATCACACTTCGCTGTGTCTGTTGTCATATTGACACGCTCTGCCACCATGCCCACTAGGGAGGTCTCAGCTCGGGGTGTGTTCTGCAGGGAGAACAGTACCTGGAAGAATGCATTGCGACTGGTGTCGCGCGCCGGTTGAAGTTCTTCGACAAGCTTTTCGAAGGGAAGTTCCTGATGATCGTAGGCGTCCATCGCTACGTCATGGACTCGATGTAAAAGCTCACGAAAGGTTGGGTTTCCGGACAGATCGTTGCGTAACACGAGCGTGTTGACGAAGCACCCGATAAGATCTTCAACCTCAACCAGGTCTCGGCCCGCGATTGGAGATCCGACAACCACGTCGTCTTGATCAGCGTAACGGCTGAGCAGGACATTGAAAGCGGCCAATAGAGTCGTGAACAGTGTGACCCCTTCGCGCTGCGACAGAGCCTTGAGCTCACGCGTCAGATCGCTCGGAAAGGAAGTGTGGATCGTGCGTCCATCAAACGATTGCATCGGGGGACGTCGTTTGTCCGTGGGCAGTTCGAGCGTGGGGGCGTCGGTAAGCTGCTTGCGCCAATAGGCGATCAGCGATTGCAGGTCCTGTCCCTGCAAAAACTGACGCTGCCAGATCGCGTAGTCGCAGTATTGAACGGGAACGTCTTGCAGCGGCGAGTCATGACCCGAGGAGAAGGCGTTGTAGAGAAGTGTCAGCTCACGGAACAATACTCCAAGCGACCAGCCATCGGCTGCCACATGGTGCATCACAACCGTCAGCAGGTGTTCGTTACCTGCCACTTTGAAAAGGCGAACCCGAATCGGTAGATCCGTACTCAGATCGAACGGTCGACGCGCCTCGTCGCTGAGAGCATTCTGAATCGCCGACTCTTGAGTCTCAGTGTTTTGCGAACGACTCAGATCGGAGACCGGAAGCGGCAAGTCGAAGCGACCGAGTGTTTCTTGATATGGATCTCCCTGCACCGAATGAATAACAGTCCGCAGGACTCCGTGGCGATTCACGATTTCTCGCAACGCCCGCTCAAGGATCGGAACTTCGAGTTTGCCGTTGAGACGAATCGCCAGCGGGATATTGTAGACCGGCAACTCGGGGTTAAGCTGGTGGATGAACCACAACCGCTGCTGAGCAAAGGATAGTGGCACTGCCTCGGGCGCAGATTCCATGTTCAAGATTCACTCCGTCACGCCCCCCAAGTTGTCGATGACGATTGTTGTTCCGCTAAGCGGCCTTCTTCTGCGGTAGTGAAGGCAAATGACTGTCTCGCCGCTGCAGGTTCTCGTGAAGTGCACCGGTGCACTTAGGAACATCAATCCGTTCCGGAGACGGAGCCTCGAGCATCCCGTTATTCTGCTTCAGATCGCGCATGGTGTTGTCGATCGCGGCGTGCGCGGCAAACAGGCACGGCGTGCTATAAATCACGATCGACACGCCGATGTCTTCCAATTCCGTCAGGTCCGCACGCGGAGATTTTCCTCCCGCGATTTGATTGAAAGCGAATGGCTGATCGACGGCTTGGCTGAGCCGTCTAATCGTGTTTAGGTCTTTGAGGCCGTCGACAAGGATTCCATCAGCGCCAGCTTCCGAGAACGCTCGTACGCGGGTTTCGATGTCCTGCGGATCCGAAGTGTCTGTTCGCGCGACGACAAACATGTCTTTGCGGACCTTCAAGACCCGGTCCAGCTTGTCCAGGTATTGATCCAGCTCGAGGATCTGTTTGCCATCAAAGTGTCCGCAGCGACGCGGTCGCTTTTGGTCTTCCAAGATGACGCCGGACGCGCCAGCAGCTTCGAGTTGCGAGACGACGTGACAAGCCACCTCGGTGTCACAGTAACCATCGTCAATGTCAACCATGAGATGATGTTCGGGCAGAATGCAACGGATTCGCTGGACCAGAGCAACGATGTCAGGCCAGGCGATGAAGCCAATATCTGGCAGGCCGTAATAACTCGCAGCGAAGCCGAATCCGCTCAGAAACAACGCATCATAGTGTTGTGCCGCAATCGACGCCGAGAAGGTGTCATAGATTCCGATAAAGGGGGTGATGTTTCTCTCTTCGATAGCCGTGCGTAAACGTTGAGATGGTGTTTGGCGGGCGACGGTCATGTCCATTTACTCCTCGACTTCCTTTTCGATCGGTGGCGGTTGCGAAATAACGCTACGCTGTTTTTCTTCGACGCTCCTGCGAAATGGCCGCGATCGAAGGTAGTTTCCGTTGGGGCAAAGCGTTTTGCCCTTTGTGCTCCAGCTGATCAATCCGCACAGCGAGTGCCGCTAAGGTTGGATGCTCAAAGACGTCCCGTAAGGGGAGATCCAAATGAAACCGATTTGCGATTCGGGCGACCATTTGCATGGCCCTCAGCGAATGCCCTCCGACCTCAAAGAAATGATCGTGCAGTCCGATGGCCGAGATTCCGAGGATCTCCTGCCAGATGGCCGCAAGATCACGTTGTGTGTCGGTCTGCGGTAGTTCCTTATTGAGTGTTTCCTTGCTAGAAACCTCGATGCGAGGCAGTGCCGCTTCATCGACTTTTCCGTTCTTGGTGAGCGGGAAGGCGTCGAGGAAGACGAACTCACTGGGGATCATGTAGGCTGGCAGGCGTTGCGAGAGTGCAGCCCGCAACTCGCGAGGCGATCCTGCCGGCTTGCCGGTGGGCACCACGTAGGCGATGAGTTGAATTTCCTGGTTCTCGTCTTCGCGGGCGATGACCACGCTTTGTTGAATCTGTGCCAAGTTTTCCAGGTTCGAAGCGATCTCTCGTGGTTCGACACGAAAACCACGCACTTTGACCTGATTGTCCATTCGATCAAGAAACTCAATCTGCCCGTCACGAAGCCAGCGGACACGATCGCCCGTACGATACATTCGCGCGTTTGGATCCGGGCCGAAGGGACATCGGACGAATTGATCGGCGGTCAACTGTTGACGATTGAAGTAGCCCCTGGCGACACCGCGCCCAGCAATATAGAGCTCGCCCGGGACACCGACGGGTACGACTTGCTTGTTCTTGTCCAGAACGTAGGTCTGTGAGTTGGGAATCGGCCGGCCAATCGGGAAATCGCAGCGCAAGTCACCGTTGGTTCCCTGCCACTTGGCGACCGTGGTAACGACCGTCGCCTCGGTTGGACCATAAGTGTTGAATAGGGTGATGTGATCGGGAGCGCTGTGCTGCCACGCTTCCAACGCACTATGGCTCGCCTTTTGCCCTCCAAGTACAACCGTCTTCAAACACGGAGGAAGTGTAAGTGAATCGGCCCGCATCTGATGAGCCAACTCGTGCCAAAAGGCGGTTGGCAGACTGGCGAAGGTAATTTCCCATTGCGCGATGCGCTCGATGAATTTGGGGATGCTGCTAATCGAGTCTTGATCGCGCAAGACCAAGGTTGCGCCACTGGTCAACGCGCCAAATATCTCTTCGACACTCGCATCAAAGCCAATGGAGGCGAATTGCAACACACGATCCGTCTCAGTGACGCCGAGTACATCACCCACGGTTCGAGCGTAGTTGACGACACAATCGTGTTCGATCATCACACCTTTCGGCTCGCCCGTGGAGCCGGAAGTGTAAATGATGTAAGCAAGTTCGCTACACCCTACCTTGATCCGTGGAGAAGTGTTTGGTTGTTGCGCAATCCCACGTTCATCTCGCTCGAGACAAACATGCCTTGCCTCGATGTCGCATAGCTGTGCCGCGAGTGTTTCGTGCGTTGTTAACAGTGTGGACTGCGTTTCAGCGAGGATGAATCGAATTCGCTCGGCCGGAGTCGTTGGATCGACGGGTATGTAACAGGCGCCTGCTTTCAGGATGCCAACCATGGCGACAATCATTTCAACCGAACGTTCGGCCAATAACACGATGCGGCTCGGTTTCGGAACAATGGTCGTTGCCAAATAGTTCGCTAGCTGATTAGCGCGTTGATCCAACTCGGCATAAGACAACTGGACGTCGCCTTTGACGACAGACGTCTTTTCCGGTGATCTGGCGACTCTCGCTTCAATCAACTCATGGACACCGACATCGGTCGGATAATCGTTTCCCGTCTGATTCCATTTGACGGTCAACTTGTCTCGTTCGGAGTTGTCAATGAGCGGGATATCGTCCAGGTGTGTCGCTGGATCCTTCGCCACATGCTGCAGGATTCGCACCCAGTGCGTGGCCATGTCTTTGACTGTGGCCGCTGTGAAAAGTCCGCTGCGGTATTCCAGCTCACCAAAGACTGCATTCGGTGAGAACTTCAGGTCCATCGATAGGTCGGCTTTCGCCGTGTCGGTGTTCACCGGCACAAATCGAAAGGTAAGGCCCTCCACTTGTACGGGCTCGATTGCGGGTTGAAGGTTGAAGAGGGTATTGAAGAGTGGTGAATCTGCGGCAGACCTATCGGCGACCGATTGTTCGATAATCGTTTGCAGTGGAACTTCTTGATGTTGGTATGCTTCGAGTGCGATCTTGCGAACTCGTGACAACAGCGCCGAGAACGTAGGGTTCTCGCCAAGGTCGATCCGCAATGGCAACGTGTTGATCACCAATCCAATCAGGCCTTCCATATCTTTGTTTGTCCGGCCGGCGATGGGCGTGCCCGTGGTGATATTCGTTTGTCCGGTGTATCGATAGAGTAGGACTTGAAATGCAGCGAACAGCGTCATGAACATCGTGACGCGATGATTTCTATTGAATTCAGCGAGTTGCTCAGTGAGGGGGGCGGGCAATTTGAAAACATGCCGCGAGCCGTGGTCGCTCGTCTTCGTTGACGGCACATAGTCAGTCGGCAGTCGCAGATTCGACGCAGATCCAGAAAGCTGTTGTCGCCAGTAGTCGATGTGGCTTTCGAGTTGCCCATCGGCGAGTCGCCTACGCTGAGCGATGGCAATCTCGGAATACTCGACCGGAAGCTTAGGTAGGGAATTCTCGCAGCCGCGACAGTTTGTTTCGTAGAGCTGCGTGAGCTCGCCCAGAAAGACGTTCTGTGACCAACCATCAAAAATGATATGGTGCAGCGTGCAAAGCAAAAGATGGTCTTCTGCTCCGAGACGCAGTAGTTTCAGACGAATCGGAGCCCGGGCTTGGAGGTCGAATGGCAATGACGCCTCTTGACGAGCGAACCGATCTGCCTCTGCGGCCGCGTCAGGTCGACTGGACAGATCGACCAATTCAATCGTCTTCGGAACAAACGGGAGAACTTCGACCGAAGGTCCTCGATCCAAGAATCGCATACGAAGTGATTCGTGCCGGCCAATCAGCCCGTCCAAACTCTGCTGCAGGGCTGCCACATGGAGTGGTCCGAGCATGTGAACGTTAACGGGTCGATTGTAGCTGACGCTTCCCCGCTGCAAGTGGTCGAGAAACCAGAGCCGTTCCTGCGAGAACGAAAGAGGGGACGTCTTCTCCTGGGGTGGTAAATCGACTCGGCTCATCGGCGCGCCTTCAAGTTGCAGAGATTTCTGCAGGTGTATTTAGTGACTCCGGGATTCGCTTTGCGTACGTTAGCCGGGCTATCCCGCCTTGAGTTCCTGCCGTGGCACTGATCGGTCGATGACTGCAGCCAGCTCGCCGAGGGTCGGGCCTTCGAAGATTTCCGCAATGTCAATTTCGATGCCCATTTCGGATCGGACGCGATTCAGAAGTTGGACGGCTCGAAGCGAATCTCCTCCAAGATCGAAGAAGTTGCCCTCACGCCCAATTGGAACCTCCCGGGATAGAACCTCCTGCCACACAGCCTGCAGACGCTTTTCGGTCGGTGTCGTGATGTCGACATTTGGGCGAGCGGGAATGGTCCGTGTCAGACCAAGCTTGTCGGCCAGCCCGATTCGCTGTGGCTTGCCAGTCGGCCCCTTGGGAATTTCATCGAGCAGTAGAATCTTTTGCGGGACTTTGAATTCGCTGACTCGGGAACTCACAAACTCGCGGACCTCTTGTTCCGACGGCGGTGTTTCACTGGCCGACACAATTGCGGCTGCAACGCTTTCGCCCAGAGTTGGGTGCGGAACGGCGAACGTGATCGCTTGAGCAATCTGAGGATGTTCCAGCAAGACGTCGTCAATCTCTCGAGGCGAAATGTTCTCGCCACCTCGGTTGATCATCTCTTTAAGGCGACCGGTCAGGAACAAATATCCGTCCTGATCAAAGTGCCCCTGGTCACCGGTGCGAAACCATCCGTCTTTGAACGCCTCGGCGTTTGCTTCCGAATTATTCGTATACCCGAGTGTGACATTGTCGCCGCGAATCACAACTTCACCCGTCGTTCCTGCCGGAGCAATGTTGCCGGCCGGATCCATGATCGCGACCTCAACGCCCGTTGGGAGTCCCACCGATCCAGGCTTGCATGGCAGAGGAGGAAACGGATTGCATGTCATCTGATGCGCTGCTTCGGTCATTCCATAGGCTTCGATGACGGGTACGCCGAACTCCTCCATTATCTTTGCGAGGACTGCCGGCGGCAGCGCCGACGAGCACGAACGAATGAAGCGTAGGCGATGGTCGGCGATGACCCCGGAATAATCATCCGCCGCTGCCAGTAGCGCTTGATGCATGGTGGGAACGGCGGTGTACCACGTCGGAGACATCTTTGACATGTCTTCATAGAATCGCGCGACATCGAATCCAGGGGTGCAGACAATGCTTGCACCCGCGTGAATTGACGCTAAGACCGCGCCGATCAGTCCGTGTATGTGGAACAGCGGCATGACGTTGAGGCATCGGTCGGACTCGGTCAACGTAAGCGATTCCGCGATGTTATACGCGGATCGACGGACGTTCCGATTCGTCAGTGGAACCATCTTTGGGCGAGACGTTGTGCCGGACGTGTGTAACACTAAAGCGACGTCGCTGGCGTTCGAAAACTCGACGTCTGAGTCCATTGCGTTGGACGGGATGGCTGAATCGGAACTTGCCAGATCAAATTCACCCGCGCGGTGGTGATCGGAGATTTCCAACTCAAGGATCGTGACAGCTCTCTTCTTGGCGACATCAACGACATCGGAGTCGGAACCCTTCGGGACGATCACTGCCCGGGCATCCAGGTCTTCCAGATAGAAATCGAACTCTTTTTCGCGGTAGTTCGGATTGAGCGGGGCAGCCGTAGCGCCGCACGAGACGGCGAGAAATGAAACAGCCATCGCGGGCCCGTTTGGCAGTACGATCGCCACGCGATCCGTCGAGCTGATGCCCAGCGTTCTAAGCTGCCCGACGATCGAGGTCACAAAGTTCCACAAATCGGCATATGACAGCGACTCCTGCCAGCTGCTCATGATTGCCGGTTGGTCAGCCAACTGGTCGGCTTGGATGCTAAGTAGGTCAGCGAGCGAGAGCGAGTCGGTTGGGCCGACAGCCGGATGATGATCCTGCTGGTCGGACGAGTGATCCCGTTGATTCATGCTAGTCGTCCCAATGAATGCGGATGGAAAGATTTGCAGGGGATTAATACACCAGAGCCCAACGTATCGCAATGTTGATTAGAGCTAGCACGCCAGCATCGCACGATGCCGCAGCAACAACGTCTGGACAAACGCTGGCTGCGAGCAAAAGAAAACCCGAGCACCACACGGATGCTCGGGCGTCGAGTTAGAAGTGATTAAGGAACGAGTACGAAGTTGCTTCAATCGACTCGCTCGCGACCGGCTCGCGTCGCGAGAGCCTGCCAGATCTCAAGATCGATATCGTCCGCGACGAATTCGACCGACCCGTCGGCTCGTCCGGTGACGACGCCGCCCCGGTGCTTACTCCGCGCTGCGGCGAAGGTACGACCTGCGTCAAGGCTTCTCGAGGGTCGTATTTCTTCGCACACCAAGGGGCTGTTCTCGGGAATATCCTGAGCGCAGCTGTTGATCACGTCGGGAGTGGTGGAATTCGGGCCGGTCATGTGACTGTAGGTGCTCCCACCCATCGATGCAGACACCCAAACGCCGCGAATATCCAGCGAGAACTGACCACGTGAACCGTCCCACGTTACAACTTCGCTCACGATGATCGTCTTCGAAGTTCCATCCTTGATTTTCCGGTGCTCAATTCCTTTGCCTCGCCCGTACTTCCAGATTCCGACCATCCTTGGATCTTGGTCGTTCTGCGGAGGTAACTTGGGCAGCATCGACACGGTCATGACTCCGCGCTTGAGCTTCTGAATTGGATCGAGTCGATCATCGACCTCACTGTTGCCGTCAATCGATTCGAGGTACGTACCGGAGCCCATGCAAGCGGCGTAATTGCCCTTGGATAACTTTTCGAAGGCCGTCGTGTTGGCCTCGTGGAGCTTCCTCGGGCGCGGAGCGCTGGGGCAAGTCATAAACTCGGGAGTGAACCGACCGACGTTGCCCTGTTCGTGTTCACAGTCGTCCGCTGCCTGCCACTGTGTCTTCAGGCAATCAGTTAGGAATTCGTCCAGCTGGACTTCTTCCATTTGAGCAAGAATCTGGCTCGCCCAATTCGGACCGGCACACCAGTTTCCGGTCTGCGTCCCGGTCGAGATCCAGGCTTGCTCGGTGCAACTTGGCAAGGCCGATGGATAGGCACGAAACAAGCTTTCGTAGTTGACGGTCGCCAGTGCGATCTGTCTGATCTTGTTTGTGCACTGGATGCGACGGGCCGACTCCCGCGCCGCGTTGATCGCGGGCAGAAGCAACAACACCAGAATCGCGATGATCGCAATGACCACCAGCAATTCCACAAGAGTGAAAGCATAACGTGGAGCTTTCATAACTCTCCTCCTCACAAAAAAGTAAAAGGGATGAAAAACGATGAATCGATATGAGTAAAAGAGTAAGCATGTCCGACATCCTACCCGATCGGCTTCGATATCCCCTAACACATGTATTGAGTTCGATTCAATCACGCGCAGTGGACGGCCTTTTGTGTTCGTCGCTGAGGCACTCTAACAAAACCTCCTAATTAATCCCTTGGGTGGCGCGGCGCGAAGATGGGAGGGCGAGGCGCAAACGGGAGGACGAGACGCAAACGACAGGACGAGACGCAAACGACAGGGCGAGGCGCAAACGACAGGGCGAGGCGCAAACGGGAGGGCGAGGCTCCTGCCGAGCCGAATGCGTTTCGCGGCTCGGCAGGAGCCTCGCCGCCTCGCCCTCCCAGAAATGCATTGCGGTGCAACACCGGGCATTGCGTTGCAACACCGGGCATTGCGTTGCAACACCGGTCAATACACGCATGTGTCTTGTTGCGTCGCAGAAGCCGGGCAAGTTCAGAGTTGTTTACGGTGTGAGAGACCGAGGTGTATAGATTGTGAAGCGCCGTGGTTTTTCTACTTGACTTAGCAGGTGTGAAGATTACGCTGCTTCACTGGTATGTGAATTTGTAGCCCCGAGAAACGCTAACGAACCGACCCTTTTACAAACGATGATGCCCGTCCCGGCAAGTGATTGAGCGGGACGGACACCATCGTTTTTTTTTGGAATTTACGGTCCCTAATAAGTCCGAGTTAATGAAGGCGTTGACATGAAACATCTGTCCCTTGCACTCGCTCTCGTCATGGTGTGTTCTGCACCATTTATGTCACAAAGCTTCGGCGACGTCATTGCCGACTCTTCGGCCGATTGGTCCGCATCCGGAACTCAGGGTGAAAACGGTTGGACCTACGGTTTGTATGATGCCACTGCTGATGCAAACGGCATGTACGACCGGGATGATTTTCAAGCGTTTGAAGGCCCCACTTGGGTTTGGAACGGTAGCAAGTGGGACGAGGCGAACGTGGATGGGGACAACGTGCCTTGGACTGAAGTAGCCCAGGACACTGGACATCCAAATGGTGACAACAACGGCGATGTCCACTATGCGATGCGCCGATGGGAATCGGACGCAAGCGGTGCTGCGACCATCACGTACAATCTCGGCAAAGCAAACCCGAACTGTGGAAATGGCACAACGGCCATCGTGTACCACAACGGTACGGAGCTGGGTTCCCAGACGGTTGCCTTTGACGACGCGGCTGGCACCTCTGCATCCGTGATGGCGAGTATCGCGGTTGGTGACCACCTCGATTTGGCCTTAACACCGCTCGGCACTGACGGCACGCTGAATGACGGCTGCGATGGTTCAGCATTCGGGATGGTCGTTGACCTGGCTGCAACGGGACCGGATTCCATCTCCATTAACTTTGGCTCGACGGAACCCGATGGTGCTGGCTCGGCGGTGACTGGAGCTGCTGGTGTGCTGGGAACGAGCAACTGGAACAATCTGGAGGGCAACAACGGAAGCGCTTCCGCTTTGATCGACGGGAGCGGTGGGGCCACCGGCGCGAGTGTTGAATGGACGTCGAACAACACCTGGGCCAGTCAGGGGCGAGGTGAGGAAAACAATACGGCACCTGAAGGCAATGACCGGAATCTCATGACCGGTTATCTCGACACCAATGGTACTGATCCCAATTCGGTGACTGTCTCTGGACTGACGATCGAGGGCGACTACAACGTGTATGTCTACACCAAGGGTGGTGTGAACGGTCGCGGTGGCGACTACACGATTGGCGATGAGACCATCAGCCACGTGGATGTCGAAGCTTTCGACGGAGAGTACGTATTTGGTTCCGAGGGAGACGTTTTAGTCTTCACCGGTGTGAGTGGAGATAGCTTCACGCTGTCGGGCCAACCGGCGGTTGGCGATCCACCGCGAGCTCCGATCAACGCCATTGAGATCTCAACGGAGTTGGTTCCCGAGCCGTCCGGCACCTTGTTGTTCGGGATCGGACTACTGGCTCTGTTGGGACGAGGCCGACGAACACGACGCTAGAGTCTGTTCGTGTAAGGACTGTGAAAAAGAAACCCAGGACGCTTCGTGCGTCCTGGGTTTTTTGTTGGAGTGCAAAACGGACCTAAACCAAGCTCTAGTGGACTTGGATGGTCGCTGGTTGTCGAGCGACCTTTTGGCTAATCTCCTTAACCGTCTCCTCGAGCTCGGTGATCTTCGCCTTGAGCTCGGCGTTCTCGACGCGAGACTGTTCGAGTTTGACCGTAAGGGTCTCGAGTTTCTGATGAGAGCCAGCTTGCTGCGAACTGCGTAAGGAGGCGATCTCGGCAAGCAACTCTTGTCGCTCTTGCATCATCTCAACCTGTGCCTCTAGCTGCACCCGTTCGATGCTGGATTCGACCAGTGTTTCGAATAGCTCCTCGCGTTGCTCTTGGACGGCCTCGAGCCTCGCATTTTCCGCGTGCATGTGTACTAATTCATCATGCAGTTCCATCTGCTCGTGCTGCAACTCGGCACGTGCCTTCAGGTAGGCATTCTCGGTTGCGATTCCGATCATCCGGTGCGCCCACGCGGGCAGCTTGTTGCTGGCCTGAGCCGGCTTGCACTGACAACCCGTCCCACATTTGCAACCAGGCTGTGCCGGCTTTGCGGGGTAGTAGGATGCGTAGCCGCGCGGAGCTGTCACCGGCTTTGGCGCTGGATAGTATTGCGCCGGAAGTGGTAATGCGACAGGTGGAGGAACGACGATCGCGGTCTTCGGAAGTGTGACCGAGCCCGTGGGGCATGGGCAATTGTTGCAACTCGTCTTCTTTTTAACCGCTGTGGTTTGATATGGCTGCGTGCTTCTGGTTGGCTTCGCCTGCTGACACGCGGCAACTTTCGGACGCTTGGCCGTCGCCGTGATTTGCCATTGAGCCGTACAATCCACCGATTTCTTGACCGGCTTGCTTGTTACGACCGGGGCCAAAAGACGTTCTTGGCAGGCTGTCTTCTCGGACTTAATGGCTTCCACCTGATCTTTTGGGATCTGCAGCACGATGACGTTATGACGACCCACGCCGACGTTCTTGAACAGTCGATTGCAGTAAGGTATGTCGCTCAGGATTGGGACTCCGACTTCACCGTTGCCGGGTACGGAGATCACCAATCGCACGGAGTTTTCCGAGATTCCATCCAGTTTGCCGTGCAGCGTTGCTTTGACGACGCACTTTGCTCCCTTGATCATCTTGTCGACTGCTTTGGAGTTCTTTGTCGATGCAGTCTGAGTTGTGCATGATGCCTTATCAGCACAGCGAGTGGTGCACGCGCTGCTTTCAGAGTCTGTCACCGTTTGGGTACTGGCACATGCCGACTTGCATGCTGTGCTGCACGCCGATGTCTTGTTGGCGTCGTTGCAGGCCGCAGCACATTTCGCGCTCGTGACCGATGCAGCCTTCCAGGCATCATCGAAGTTGGAGAGGAAATCTGCCACGGTGAGAGTTGTGTTGTCTGATGTCTGAGTCGCGCAGGCCTTGGAATCGGCACAGGCTTTGTCACAGGCCTTGCCCGACGTGCATGTCTTTGCCTCGCACGTTTTCTTAGATGGATTGGCAGACGCTGTCGTCGACGCGTCATCGGCCACAGCCAATGATGTGACAGCCATTACTGCAAAGGTTGTGACGAGGGACTTGTACAGCATGTGATTCCTTTCACAATGGGGAGAGTGCAAGCAACGATCTTGAGCACGAACTCGCGGGATATACCGGTAACTCGCTGCAGCAGCAACCTCAAAATCTTCCAGCCGCGGACGCCCCAAGTTAGAGAAGCGGGCAGCGCGAACCTGACTCGATGGGTCTGTGTCAACATCTCCAGACGGACCAAGCCTAAGCCGTCACCTTCAATGTTCTTAGCGACGCTCGATCGGGAGGCCTGATCATGCGAAACGAACAGCTCTCAACCGCCTCATTCGGCCCGCGTGGCAGCGTGGACTACAGGTCGTAGTTCGCCGCTTCTATGCGCGGGCCACTCTCTGACTGGCCTTCTTTTCAGTGCTATCGCGATCGGTATGTATCGTTTCGGTACGCTCGGAAATCGCGATGTCCTGGCATCGGAACGCACTTTGTACTGATGCCACGCAATGCCATCTTTCAATAGAGAGTCAATATGAAGTCCGATCGACGCGCTCGCGCGCATATGCTTTCATTCTGTGGTGAGATCCGTGAAGATGACGGGATCGATCCACGAGACTATTTTCGACATAACACCAGATCTCGAAAGGAGGATCGAAAGGCGAAGCAGTTGTGTAGCCAGGTAGCTCAGACGCTCTCTCTGGCTCTGTCTGATGGTGGCGATGAACTGCTCGGATGTCTGCATGTCGAGTCAGTCATGCCGGCGCCGAATGCGTCGCGACTGCTGGTTTCGCTGCGCGCTGGTATGAATGCTGAGAACTTTGGCCTGGCTGCTATCGAGAGTCGCTTAGCGACGCACAGGGGCCGATTGCGATGTGAGGTTGCGGCGGCGATCACACGTCGCAAAGCTCCACTCTTGATTTACCAGATCACCGGCCCGCTGCAGCGCGAGGAGGATCGAACATGACGAACGAACCGTCATTGACGTCTTGGCTTGTGGAGCCGCTTGATGCGGACGTCAGAAAATCGATCGATCGACTCTGCCGCGCCGAGGACGTCCAGCGAGTGTCACTGATGCCGGACGTTCACTTGGCCAAAGAAGTCTGTGTGGGCGCTGTGGTGGCCACAGCGCAGCTGGTCTATCCGGCCGCGGTCGGCAGCGACATTGGTTGCGGTATGGCCACACTCGCCTTGGAATCAGAATCGGCCGCGATCGACAACGAGCCATCGGCGGCACGGATTCTACGCGACTTGTATAAACTTGTTCCAAGCAACCGACTTCGCAAGCCGCCTGAGTTGCCCGAACAGTTGACCGACACGCCCCTCTCGGCTTCATCGCTGGAAAAGGAGTCGACGCGAAATGGACGAGTTCAACTGGGTACGCTCGGACGTGGCAATCACTTTCTGGAGTTCCAAGCCGATCAAGATGGACAGCTGTGGGTCATGGTTCACAGCGGTTCGCGTGCCATGGGGCAGGCGATTTCGCAACACCATGCGCGCCGCCGCGAGCAGCCCGAGCGATCGTCGCTGTATGCGCTCGACGCCGATGAGGAACCAGGCCAAGCCTATCTATCGGATGTAGCCTGGGCACGCCGCTATGCGCGGGAGAACCGGCTGCAAATGCTGCGCGCTGTCGAAGTGATCATGCAACGCGAATTTGGCATGGATATGGATTGGTCGACACTCATTCACTGCGACCACAACCATGTTCAGTGCGAGAATCTCGATGGGGAGAGACTGTGGGTGCACCGCAAAGGAGCTCAGTCGGCAAGAGATGGTGAGGCGGGAGTCGTTCCCGGGTCGATGGGTACGCAGAGTTATCATGTCTTAGGGCGCGGCTGTGCCGCCGCGATCCATTCGTGCTCTCACGGTGCAGGTCGGCGATTGAGTCGGAGCGAGGCGCGTCGTATCTCGACACGAGCGTTGAGTCGCGAGATGAAAGGAAAGTGGTTTGACCAGCGCATCGCCCATCGTCTTGTCGACGAGGCTCCGTCGGCCTACAAGGACGTTCGAGCCGTCATGCGCGCTCAACGTGAGTTGATCAAAATCTCACGGCAGCTAGTTCCGATCTTGACGTACAAAGGTGTTTAGAGACGTCATTACTTGGTTCTTGAAAACCACGGACCGCTCTGCCCGACGCGTGACTCGATCAAAGTCGCAGCCCTCATTGCGGTCAGACATCAATTGCTCCTATGGTGCCGGCTTCACTGGCAACCGATACCCAAGGAGTGGATGAAATGACGCAGCGGCACTTCAGACTATTTGACGACCAACAAGGGGTTTATGCGTATGTAGAACCGGACGTGGCAACATCGTTGACGGCGTCGTTAAGCGCTGATCCCGAATCGATCGAAGAGTTTCATCGCGCTATGAAACGATTCTTTCATCCGGAATTCGCTCAGACAGTACGCGCGATGTGGACCGAGACGACTCTTGCAGACGAGATTGAGCTGGACGACACCGTCTTGGTCGATCTGCCCGGACGCTTGATCGTCTATCGTGGTGATCCGATCCTGCGGTGCGACGATGCTTGTTACTTGCACACAGAACTCCAGCCGCAAGGTGTGTTTCGCTATCATCTCTCGTCCGAGTGGCTGTTGACGCAAGACGACATCAGCGTTCGTGAACTGGCTCAGAGTCGGCGGTCGAAACGACGTGCTGGTCGAGTCGATCTACGTAGTGTGTTGTTCGGCGAACCCATGATTGAGTTCTTAGGCGAACAAGCTCGGCAAGCGTTTGTCCGCGAACGTCCTCGTCTCGACGCGGATTGGCAGCAGCAACGAGCTGGCGGTTGGTTTCGCCGTGGCAATGACGTGTATCGATTGGCTCGGGGCATCCATCGGGATTGGCTCATGACCGAACGCCCCGACCTCGGTGGCCGACGCATCCGCGATGCCATGGTGGTCGGTAACGAGCACATTTCGATGGACATCTCGCATCGCAGTTCTCAATGGGTACAGCAGCAAGCGTGTCCGGCTGGACTCGACCAGCATGATGCGGCGTTTGTCTACGGTGATCTAGGTGTCCATGAAATCATTCTCTATTACGACCTTGTCCGAGAGCTACTGCTGGGTTATTTCGAGCATCTGATCGAGCACTCGGCCCCGTCACCTGGTTCGCAGTGGTTGACGACTCGCCGAGATGAATGGATGGAAACTCCCCAGGTCGAACTCGTTGGATTGACGCCGCGTGAGGCGATCGAACGTGAGCGCCTTCGGTTACCGCTGATTGACCCGCCTGGACATGAAATGACCGATGACGATTGCCTGATCTGCCGCATGTCTGCCGAGCTCGGAACGGGGCCTGCCTTCATTCATCTTGACGCCTTTCACTTTGATGGCGAGTTCGCGTTTTCCCTACACGCATGTGAGGAAGACTGGCAGGTCGAACAGGCGGCCGTGGAGGCCTCTTTCGAGCGTTTCGAGTCGGAATGGCGACAGGAATCATGCGCCGAAGTCGACACGAAGGGTCGGACCGACGCCATTTGGCAGCGTGTGTTCGTCAATCAAGAAATGCTTGGCCGTTCCGTTGGTGAAGATACGATGGCGGTCGGCTTCTTTCTGTCGGAATTGATTGAGGACCTAAAGTGTCACAGCGGCAACGACGAATTCGTCGAGCAACTGAACAGGCACTTCAACGACCTGACGCCGGCTGTGATTCCCAACGATCTCACCGTCTTGCAGCCAATCATCACTCGCCTTGGTGAAACGCTAGATGATGTCGCTCGGCACTGTCCAGACTTGAGCCTGAAATGCCTCGACCTGCAAAGTCACTTGGCCCGGATGGCTGAGCTGCTCGAGCATTAACAAGGCGACGGACGTCAGCCAGACCGTAGAGATCGTGCTGTTCAGAAATTTACTGCGAGCCTTGGCGGAAAACGTGTCCCCGTGTCGCGTTACCTGATAGAGACGAGGCAAAGAATCTGAACGGTAGTCAGATCGCGAGGAGTCCACGAACAGAGAGTTGGCGACGACGGAGCAGGAAGAAGTGGGTTGGATGTGCAAGCGGGTCGGGGCACTAAGTGCCTCGGCCTCGTTTGCGTTCTTCCGCTCAGTGAAAATCATCTATCGGCCTCAAGGTCGCAAATCGAGTGTCAATCGAAGAGCGCTTGATGCACGACCCGACAGGCCGCACAGAGGGAGGGGTGAGCCACGATGAGAAAGATTGAGTACCACTGTTGGTTGGAAGTTCCGCTGCAAACGGTTGTCCAGGTGTTGAGCCGTCTACGAGCTGGCGTTCTCTATTACCCCCAGAGTTTCTGTCGCCGGGTTGCTTCGGTGGCATTCCGAGATCTTCCCGATCAAGACAAACTTGTACCGGCCATCGAAGGTCTTGATCTTGCCATGGTGATCGCCAACCGCCTGGCACTTGATTACTCCGTTTACGACCACGAGCAGTCGACGATCCACAGCATTACCGAATCGGCGTTGCGTCGTCTGCAGGAGGAGTACGAGTCAGTTCAGCCACTTACTTGACTTAGCACATAGGTCCCCTTCTCGGAACGGACTTTGTCGCGGCCGCTAGTTTTGCCCAACGACGAGGTATCCTCGACAAGCGGGACCTATTCTCTTGGCACCATCTGCTGGTGATCCTGAAGCATTCGATTGATATCCAATCGGTCTTCCACTCCGTCAGTGGGGCCATCCACCTCCCTGAAGTCTAAAATCGGCAACGGTTCAATCCGTTTCCAGCCGGGCGTTGCGGCCACAAGGCTTGCCACCATGTAACTGGTTTGTGTTGTCCAGACGACATATCCGATGGACATGGCGGCAGTGGACATGGTTGCACCAGCGACGACAAATTCAGGCGTGACTTGCTCGGACATTGTGTCAATCATCAGGTCCAATTGATGGTCTAAGGCTCGAGTATCAAGCTGAGCAAGCAAACTGGTCGGTCGGTATCGATCGTTGGAGACGCTGACCATGCTTCGCGGATTACTACGGGCTAGATTGGGTTCGAAGTTACTCGCCACGTGCTGTTCGCCGAGTGATTCGAGGTGATCGACCGGGTCATCGTGCGGTACCTGCTTGAACAACTCCATGGCAGACGAGATTCGTTTTCGCAAGTATTGCTGAATGTCATGTACACGATTCTCAGCGGCGTGCAGGTTGAGCTCCAGCTCACTTAGTCGTTCGGCAGTCTCGATATCGGCAGCCTGAGGAACGGCAGATGCAAGTCGAGGTCGAGCTTCGGCGGCTTCGTTACCTCGTTGCGTGGTCGATTCGGCGCTGACCTGTATTTCTACAGTCGCCATATTGCCAGCACCATTCCCGTCGGTTGCGTAATAGGTAAAGGTATCGCTGCCCAGGAATCCCGGCTCGGGGCGATAGCTCATACTTCCGTCCGGATTGACAACGAGTGTGCCGAATAATGGCCCTTGCACGACTTGAACGTTGATCGAGTCTCCGTCAGCGTCCGCGTCATTGGCAAGTAACGTCTCCGCGCGAATCGATAGCACGGTATCTTGTTGGGCTGACAGCAGGTCGTTCTTTGAAATTGGCAAATCGTTTTCATTCATGACAACAATATCGATCACCAGACTGGCAGTACTTCCCTGGTTGTCAAACGCCTCGATTTCGACGACGTAAACGTTGTTTCTGTCACTGTCTTTGGGTGCTTCAAAGTCAGGCGACGAAATGAAACGCAAGTCGCCCGTGATCGAGTCAATTGAAAACCTTGAGGCGTCTGCACCTCCAGCAATTGCGTAGGTAATCGACTGCCCGGCGACATCGGCGTCGACAGCTGTGATCGTGGTTGCCAGCAGGGAGTGCTCGCTGGACATTTGGCTCGGCGATGTTCGGAACTCCAATGCGTTGTCGTTGACGTCAAGAATGTCCACGACGATTTCGTCCTGTGATACTGTTCCATCATCTTCCCAAGCCTGAATAACGATCACATGCCACGAGTCGGCTTCACGGTCGAGCAAGGATCCATTGGCAACTGAGACGACTCCGGTTGATTTGTCGATGGCGAATCTTCCGTCTGCGTCGTCGATCAATTCGTAATACACGGAGTTACAGAGATCATCGGCTGGTGAATGCACGGTAATGCCGACGGGCGTGCCGGGCGTTGCATTCTCAAAAACCGCGTTTAGTGATGTATCAATGTCGTGGATCGAAGGTCTTACAAGTTGAGAAGCATCAGCATTGGTGGCAATGTTACATGGGTCATCGGATAGTTTTTTGGAATTCGTTGGGATCGTGGACGTGGATTGCGCGTCGTCCCTACCATATCCATCGCTTTGGATGACAACTTCCTTCGATTGTTCATCGTGGTCCGGATTTGGGATCTCATTCATCACGTCATTAACGCGCTGGTCGGCGTCGACATCGATACTGGTCAGTAGCGCCTGCAGGTGTTCAGCGGACACGCTATGACCGGATAGAACTTCGACCAAAGAGGGATTTGTGAGATCGGCTAGACCGGTCTCGAGGTCGCCTGGAGTGCCGTTTGACCAATCCTCGAGACTCACGCAGAGTGGATCGGAGAAGAGTTCGTTTCGAATCTCATCCAAGTCGGTCAAATCATCGACTTCTGTGTGAAATTCTTGCCCCCCATCAAAGCCGTGGGCATAGCAATGAATCGAAGGATCGGCGCTCTCGGTTGACTCCAGAAGAGCCAGGGGAGCAGCGCTAAACAGCAAGCGGTGTTCGAGCGCACAGCAGTCAAGAGAGTACCCGCGCGCTTCGACCTGACCGCCTGCCCCATGGCGAGGTCGATTGAGACTGGTCATCAGAAAGTAGTTCCCGCATCGGTGCTATTGAAAGCTTATACCCGATCCGCTCGCGCGGCAGTACTTTCCGCACACTGAGGATAGAAAACTCGGCGAGAGGACCGGTATGAACCGACCGCGGCTGCGAAGCCGCGGCTTGCGAGCGTTGCTCGGACGCGACAAATGGTTCGGTGGGTGGGAGCAGACCGTACCCTTAGTAGGCCCACACCAACCCAAGACTCGGGCCGTGATAGACAAGATCGCCATCGTGTCGCGCCAATACGGGGCCGAGTTGGATGACGTTGATGTCCGGATTGAGGTTTTGCGATGCCAACGCGACCTGAGAGACCCACATGGCCGTATAGCCCGCTCGGAAAGTGAGCGTTCGTGTGAATTGGTGATTGACTACCAAGGACAACTCGCCCAAATAGGCCGTCCGATTGCGTTCATCGGCTCCGGTGAACTGCGAATTGATGGCACCCGCGTTGTTGGTGTTTAGATACGACGATCGTACATCGATATGATTCTGAAACAGCACACCCTTGATCTCGAAATCAACCCAGGTTCTCGGCAGGACGAGAAACTGCGACAGCATTCCGAGTTGAGCACCGATCATATCGTTGTCCGCACCGACATCGACCGAGTTGACCGATCCGCCAGCGGGGATCGTTGAACGGGTCAGGTAGGCGAGACGCTCCTCGATCTTCATGTAGCGGATACCCACCAAAAATGACAGTTCCGCTCGTTTTTGGAACACATACGGTTCGCCTTGATTGTAGAGCGAGCGCCGTCGCAGATTGAGGTCGGTCAACAGCCGGACTCGCCGACGCAAATTGATCTCGACGTTCTCCATTTGCGAGCTGAAACCGGTGGAAGCAAAGATGTTGTAGTCAACACCAGCGACTCCCACAGGGTTGTCGTTAGCGTCAAGCGGAAGGCCAAAGTTGCCAAACGGCGAGTACAGATTTCCAAAACCGCCAGCTTGTGCCACGTCGGTGATGGGATCCGTGTTCCGAACGACGATCGTATCGTCCCATTCATAGGTGCCCGTGTAGGATCCTTCCAGTCGATACCAATCACCCAAAGACCGCCCGAGTACGAATCGCCCGCCGGCATTGAATTCCGAGTCGAACTCGCCGGCAGTGATAACATTCAGACCGGTTGTACCGTCACGTTGAAATACGACGTCACCCGATTCGTCACGAAAAAGTGGAAGCAATTCGGCGGAAGCGTACCAGGTCGGGGACTGAGAGGCAGCGCAAGTAGACGGGTAGCAGTTCTCGTTTTCACATAGACACGGATCGTGCCAGTAGAGGTTCCAGCCGAAGCCGGTCTCATGAATTGGGTTTGGCGTTGGGCAGTCGTAGCACTGTGCAAGTGCGTGGCTCGACGCGCAAAGAACTATCATGAGCAGCGCACCGACAGAGCAGTACGCGAGATTTCCGTTGGGCCTGGGCATGCTCGTATCTCCGTAATGTCTCGCACGACCCCTTTGGACCCTGGGATCGATGCAATCCGTAAGTCAGTTTCGACAGTAGAGATCGCCACCATCAGGAATGCTGATACGCTTGTCACATGCGTCAGAACCAGAAAGGTCAGCCTGGTTTGACCGTCTTGCCGAATTGGTAAACTGCCGTGACGAAAGCGAAGTCCACGGGAGGCAAGAGCTTACCTACCATGCAGGTCCCTGACTGCAGGCAACGGAGTCGCTGGCCCTGCTATCCCTATTTACTCTCAGCGAGTTGGGATTCGATACGCATCAGCGTGTCGCGAATTTGCGTAAGAAGCTCGGCGTTGCCGTCCTGGGGGGGTGAACCGACGGTCGCTGCGGGCGGAGCCGTTCGATCTTCATTGCTTCCAACCACCAAATCGCGTTGCTGCAATACGGCGTCGCGAAACGCGCGTCCTTGCTTGATTCCAGCAAGCTGGACCAAGGAACCGACGGAAGACTGTCCCGCAGTTTCAACAGACAGGGCTTCAATATCGAAGTATCTCATGATCGGCCCCTGGACGAGACCCAGATCGGTGATTCGGTCCAGCGGCACAGTCTTCTCGATTTTGACCAGCAAGCCCTTGGCTACCTTTAAAGAGCGATTGGTTAGCGTGCAGCGATACGTCTTCAGATAACGACGCGTCAGTAGGCCGCCAAAAATGAACCAGAACGGTACAAACGGAATCCCGATGATGGTGACGGTCAGAATCAGTCCGCCGCTGAGTAACCAGTAGGTGGTGACTCGCTCGTTGAATTCGGCATTCCACAAAGTCTTTTCGTTGGTCATTTGAGAGTCTCCTCGAAAAGCTTCCGCGCCTCTATTCCCGAGTTTCTCGCATTTTTCTGACAGCAGCAAGGTCCGGCTTGCTTGCCCGCTGAATGCCAGAGCCCGAAAATGATGCTTGAAGAACGATTTTCTTGGGCGGCAAGTGTGACGGAGTAGTGCAATGTGGGACCTGGCAATGAGCTTTTTCAGCACGGATGGTTTTCCACGACGCTGGGACTGCGGTGACGCTTGGGCTGCCGAACAATGGTTAGGATGGATGCACATTGTCTCGGACATCGCTATTTTTCTAGCGTACTACGCAGTTCCATTCGTCGTGATTGGTTCGATGTGGCGTCGCAGTGATGTCAGGTTGCCCAGGGTGTTTTACTGGTTCGTGGCTTTTGTCTTCTTCTCGTGCGGAACGGTTCATCTTATTGAGGCCGGCATTTTCTTTTGGCCGCACTATCGCGTCTCTGGACTTGCCAAGCTGCTGACAGCGGTCGTGTCAGTGTCCGGCGTGTTCATGCTCGTAAGAATCCTGCCAACAGCGCTAAGCTTAAAGTCGCCGCGGGAATTTCACCGCGAGGTCTCCCAGCGCAAGGAGGTGGAGGCCGTTCTCGAGTTTGAGAGAAATATTCTGGATGCGTTGATGAATCATCTGCCGGATGCAATCTACTTCAAAGACAACGGTGGTAAGTTCCTGCGAATCAGCAAGGAATGTGCCACGCGATTTGGACTCAAGGATCCGGAGGATGCGGTGGGGCTCACAGACTTTGACTTTTTCACCTCTGAGCATGCCGGACAGGCTCGCGCCGACGAGCTGAGGATTATGGAAACGGGCGAGCCGATGATCGGGTTTGTTGAGAAAGAAACCTGGACCGATGGCCGCGAGACCTGGGTCTCAACCATCAAGGCGCCACTCTACGACCAACCCGGCAACTTAATTGGCACCTATGGGATCTCACATGACATAACACGGATGAAGCAGACGGAAGAAGCGCTTCGCGCCAGTGAGGAACGATTCGATCTAGCGGTTACTGGGTCAAGCGATGGTATCTGGGACTGGAATATTTCGACGGATGAACTCTATCTATCGCCCCGCTATAAGGAACTCCTTGGATACGCGAGCGACGAATTGGACAGCACGCTGGATGAATGGCAGAACGTGCTGCATCCGGATGATGTGCCGATTGCCTTGGCCGCTGTTGACGCCCACCTTGCAAACAAACGGCCGTTTGACGTTGAGTATCGGATGGCGACGAAGAGCGGCGAGTATCGCTGGTTCCGTTCAAGGGCGCAAGCGATCTGGAATGCTGCCAACGAGGCGACGCGCATGGCGGGGTCGTGCTCGGACATTACCGAAAAAAAGCTCAGCGAGATGGAATTGGTGGCTGCCAAGGAAGATGCTGAGGCGGCGAATCGTGCAAAAAGTGAGTTTCTTGCCAATATGAGCCACGAGATTCGCACGCCGATGAATGCGGTGATCGGCATGACAGAACTGCTGCTCGACACCGACATTACGCCAACGCAGCGGGACTATTTGTCGACGGTCCTGGAGTCAGGTGAATCTCTATTGTCGATCATCAACGAGATTCTCGACTTTTCGAAAGTCGAAGCAGGCAAGATCGAGCTTGAAAGCATCGCATTTGAATTGCGCGAAGAGGTTGGTGAAGCGTTGCGATCCCTCAGCGTACGGGCTCACGCGAAGAATCTTGAACTGGCTTGGCGGGTCGCGCCAGGCGTTCCCGATGACTTGCTGGGAGATTGCAGCCGATTACGTCAGGTTGTTGTCAATCTCGTCGGTAACGCAATTAAGTTCACGCAGCGTGGACAGGTTGTCGTCGACGTTCAATGTTCCGACCTGACGTCAAATGAGGTGGAACTGCATTTCTGTGTTGAGGATTCTGGAATTGGGATTCCGAAGGACAAGCTGGAATCAATCTTTGAAGCCTTTCAACAAGTCGACTCGACCATGACGCGTCGATTTGGCGGAACGGGTCTGGGACTCGCGATTTCGTCGCAACTTGTGACCCTCATGGGTGGAAAGTGTTGGGTGGAGAGCGAAGTTAACCAGGGCAGTAAGTTTAACTTCACCTGTCGATTCCAAACTCGTGATCAGGCGGAGCGACCGCCGTCTGAGATCGATACGACGACCTTGGCGGGAATCAGCGTGTTGATTGTGGACGACAACAAAACCAATCGAGAGATTCTTACGGAAACACTCCAGAATTGGGGAATGCATCCAATCGAAGCGGCCAGCGGTACCGAGGCTCTCGGCACGTTGGTCCGAAAGAGATCGGAAGGGGAACCCATCTCGATGATTCTTGTTGACTTGCAGATGCCCGAGATGAACGGAAGTGAGTTAATCGAGCAGTTGCAGCGGGAAGAGCAGTTCGGTGAACTAGTCGTGATTGCGTTGGCGTCGGGCAGCGATTCAAGGCTCATCAGTCGACCTGACCTGGAAGTTGCCGCGGAGTTATTCAAACCGGTTAAGCAATCGGAGTTGCTGGACGTACTGCGACGCAACGTCTCGAAAAAGACACTTCGGTTTCAAATGTCGAAGCGGACAAAAGCATCCAATGATGGGCTCACCGGACCGCTTCGCATCTTACTAGCTGAAGACGGGCTGGCGAATCAAAAGTTGGCAGTCGGTTTACTCAAGCGTTGGGGCCATCATGTAACCATTGCCAACAATGGTCGCGAGGCCGTCGATCTTTGGGAGTCAGAGCCCTTCGACCTCATCTTGATGGATATCCAGATGCCGGAGATGGATGGCATCGATGCCACGCGATTGATTCGCGAACGAGAAGAAGGAACCGACGCTCATATCTCCATCATTGCCATGACGGCCCATGCGTTGAAAGGAGACAAAGAGAAGTGCCTGGCTGCCGGTATGGATGCGTACGTCTCCAAACCAATCCGGCAGCGAGAACTGCAAGCTGCAATCGCGGGGCTTTGCATTCAGACATCAGTGCCAGCCGCTGATCAACAATCGATCTCTGACGAGGAACTCATCCAGTGGGACGCGGCCATTGAAGCGGTCGACCACGATCGACAACTTCTAAATGATGTCGTCAGTGAGGCGATTGGCGAGATTCCGGAGCTGCTTCGGCAACTGCACGAGGCCGCTGTCAACCGTGATGCAGCCGTGCTTCAACGCGCAGCGCACACGATTCGAGGGTGTCTGCGGATTTTCGATGTGAAGCGCGTCGAATTGCTGGCAGGCGAAATCGAACAACTCGGCAAGGATACAAGTTGGGAGAACTTGCCATCACTCGTTCAGGTCTTGGATCGCGATCTGCAGCAGGTGCTTCGAGAGATGCACGACTATTACGCCTTGGAACCGAGTGACACGGACGAACCCTCGGACGACAGTCCCGAAGCGTAGCTTCAGGCAGTTCGCGTATTCGCAAGCAGCTCGATTCCGTGAATGCGTTGCTGCTATGCCTACGGCGAAATCAGGGTCTCTTCGCCTTGGAATGCATGCCCGTCAAACTCCCGGTAGACATCCTCGAACAGATTTGTGTCGTAGGGATTCTGCGTCGTCGCGCCGTGGAGCATGGCTTCCTGCTGGATAAGTGGAATGTGCAAATGGTTGTAGGGGCGGAAGTAGTAGTAGGTCGAAGGCTGCGCGAAGTAGGGCATGTGTTGCGGCATGTTGCAGCGACTGCAGTAGGCGCATCGATGATGACCATGCAGTCCTCCGCCAGGGCAGCAATGGATGCACCCATCGCACTCAACTTCTTGATAGTCTTGGCATCCGCAGCCGCTCTCGAGTGCACTGTCGACGTCACTTGTTTCGCCACTCGTTACAGTGGGCGGTGCCGCTTCCTCGTTCAACGGGTCAGCTTCCACAATTTCATGTTCGACGGCAGCACCTTCCTCAGGCGGGACCGGCGGCAACGGCATGCGCTCAGCGGGTGGCGGAGCCTGATAGCTGAGACGTACCGGTTGCATCACGCGTTTGGACTCAGCAGCGTGTAGTCCAATGGCTAGCAATCCAAGCAGCAGTAGTGATGCAAACCTCATATCCAGAGTCCTTTGAGGGATGATTGTGGATCTACCTAACTATCCCGTTTCATCGGAACGGTGAAGCTGCAGCCTGTAGTGGCTTGACATCTAGGACCGGTTGTAGGGATTTGAACAGCAAAACCGAATGTTCTGGTCGATCTGATTAAACGAGTTCTATCATCTGGCCCGATTAACCATACGGCACACCGGTGGTCACGATATGAGGGGGGGCCCCCACATCGACTACCGAATGACTTGAAAAGCATGCAATCAGCTATGAAACCAATCCAACTTCGAGTGCGGACGTACAGTCTGTCGCTTCTGATTGTCTCGCTCACGGTTACCGCGGCGACTGCTCAACCGCAGACGCCAGCGCCGAATGGCGTCGAGATGACGGCGTCACAAGCGAAAGAGTCGCAGTTCATCGAACGCGTCATCAGAACAGATCTCGAAATGACGATCGATCCAACGCGTTCGCAGCTGATACGTACAAAAGTACCCATTTCGCGGATGTCGATTACCAACCCGGATATCCTCGACGTGACGCAGTTTGCGCCGAACGAGATTGAGTTAATGGGTCTCAAGAGCGGCGAGACTTCGTTGACGCTATGGTTTGGTGCTCCCGATGCGCCCAACAGTGAGGTTTTGCGATATCTGGTTCGCGTGCTTCCCGATCGAGGTCCCGAGGATCGAGCTGAGCAGGAATTTGGTCAGCTGCAACGACGAATCAACGAGATGTTCCCGAACAGTCACGTTCAGTTGATCCCAATCGCTGACAAGCTCATCGTCCGCGGGCAAGCTCGCGATTCTCAAGAAGCCTCTCAGATCATCTCTGTGATTCGCGGCCAAGCGGTGGATCAGACGGGCGATCTTTCGGGTGGCTTGGGTACAAATCCGGTGACTGCTGGCAGAGTTGCCACACTTCCGGGTGCCGCGGATCTGCCGACCACACAAGTCATCAATATGTTGAATGTTCCCGGCGAACATCAGGTCATGTTGAAAGTTCGAATTGCAGAAATCACGCGCACCGCGCTGCGGCAGTTGGGATTGGATTTCAATTATTTCGACGACAACTTCGAGATCTCACAGATGTTTGGCGTGACACCTAACCTGTCGGCGATTCTGGACGGTGGTGATGTCGAACTGTTTATCCAGGCGTTTAGCGGTAACGGATACGGCAAAGTTCTGGCCGAGCCGACACTGGTTACGTTGAGTGGCCAGACAGCGCGTTTCATCGCCGGCGGTGAGTTCGCCGTTCCAACCGCGGTCGGGATTGATGGCATTGCTGCTGCCAGTACTCGTTTCCGTGGCTTTGGAACTCAGCTGCTGTTTACACCGACGGTGTTGGATAAGGACCGAGTTAGACTGCATGTTGTCCCGTCGTTTACATCCGTCAATGAAGAACTGTCCGTTGACGGGATACCGGGGCTGAATACTCGAGCCGTCGCTACGACCGTCGACCTTCGTGAAGGCCAATGGCTGGCCGTAGCGGGGCTGATCCAGGACGAACAAGGTGGGTCACGGGCGCGGCTACCAGGACTTGGTGATATTCCGCTCATCGGAGCGGCCTTCGGCGATCAAGAAGTTCGCCGCGACGAGACAGAACTCGTTGTTATGGTGAGCCCTGAATTGGTTCATCCGATGGAAAGTGAGCAGGTGCCGTTGATGCTGCCCGGTATGGATGTCAAAGATCCGACGGATGCCGCGTTCTATCTTCATCAACGGATTGAGGGGGCGCCCTGGTGCGATCACCGCAGCACGGTTTGGCCCGCTTACCGCCACCTGTTGCACGATGCGAAGAAACAGGCCGCGCAAGACGCCCGCGCCTTTGGCAAATTGCGCGGCTCGTGTCATACGCGACACGAGTACTACATCAACGGCCCAGTTGGATTCTCCAAGTAGAGATATCAATTCGATGACAATATATCGACCCACGACTCATGGTGTTGTTATAGCCTGTCTTGCAATTGCTGTTGCCGGCGGTTGCCAGGGACATGGCAAGCATATGTTTTATCAGGAACCACCTCCTCCGCCTGTCTTGGGGACGTACGTAGACAATCCCCTTGAGATCCAGGAAGAGAATGCGGAAGCTTCGAAATTTGTCATCTACGATCATGAGTTCCAGCTCACGGAAGCGGAAGATGGCAAGATGAAGGGCACTTACTATCTCAATGAAGATGGTGAGGACCATGTTCGTAAGATTGCCGCAAACCTGCGCGAGGGCGTACCCTATCCAGTGATCATAGAACGGAGCCGCTCTTCGGCAAAACGAAACACCGTCTATAAGTATCCTGTCCATCGAAACGTCAAGCTCGACAATCAACGACGTGCGGTGGTTGTGAAATCCTTGCAAGCCATGGGGATCGCGAACGCTGACGAATTGGTCGTGGTTGCACCGGCGTTGGCGCCCGGCCTCAGCGGTTTTGAAGCCGAGCGCGCCTATCGGTCGTCCACGACTCGCTTCGGCTTCGGTTCCGGCTCCGGTGGTTTCTTTGGTGGACTGGGCTTTGGTGGTGGTTTTGGCGGTGGTGTGGGATTCTGAGTGGCAACGAAGAGTCCGGGAGAAGAATCGTGTTGAATCGCAACTGTTTCTGGCTAATCGGTGTTCTGTTGCTGCAGACCTGTCTAGGCTGCGCGACGACCTACAATGCCGAGCAACAACAACTGGCCGAGCGACAGAGCCTTGATGCACAGCTTAGTCTGGCACGACTAAGTGAGCGTCATGGAAAACTTGATTTCGCCAAACAAGTGTATGAACGGGTGCTCGAGACCTCGCCCAGCAGCACGCGGGCTCACCATCGAATGGGAGTGATCGAAGCTCAACAAGGCCGAATTGACAAGGCCGACAAGCATTTCAAGGCGGCCATGAAGTCGGGTCGACCGAGCGTCGACTTGCTATCCGACTATGGCTATGCCCTCTACCTGAAAGAGGACTTGGCCTCGGCCGAGCGAGTTCTGAGACAAGTCGTCGAGCGGCAACCCCGTCACACGGCAGCTCGAAATAACTTGGCATTGGTGTTGGGTGAGCAAGGTCGCTTCAACGAATCGTTCCAAGAGTTTCGGATGGCCGTTGACGAGCCCGAGGCGCTTGCCAATCTCGCTTATGTGAAGACGACGATGGGTGAGTTCGAGGACGCTCAGAAGACGTATCACCGGGCCTTGACGCTGAAGGGTGACATGCGACCGGCCGCCGAGGCACTGGTTCAATTGGCCGAGGTCGACGGCGTGATCAAGTCGTCAAAGTCGTTGGTTGACCCCAAGCCCGTTACGCCTCCACATCCACCCTCACTGAGGAACAATCGAACCGTGGCGAAACCGGCCAAGCCGCCACGCACGGTCAAGAACGTCAATCGTGCAACGCGGCTGCCGAAGTCGCAGGCCAAGAAGCCGCAGAATGTGCAACTCACCACGCACCTGGACCGCGCGCCGCAATCAAAGTCGACAGCACGGGCCCCAGGGGCTGAGTCAACGCCGCAGGCATCAACAGCAACTCGCGCGTCGGCTGCTCGCACGACACCGCGATCCGGCCAACTCAAGGGCAAGCGCCACAACGCAACCGCCAAACGTGCGACGAAAACGCCAAGCCCCAGGAAACCTTCATTCTTCCCTGGGTCGGTGTCACCGCCCAAGCAGATTGACCGCCCGAATCCGAACGGTACACCGAAGGCGTCGAAGATTGAAACGATTCAGCCGCTTACGGCGCCTTCGTTTGAGACGTCCTTTGTCGATGATATGCACACCGAATTTCCCGGTGGCAACACGATTTCCAGCGGCCAATCGTTCTTGGACTCAGAATGACCTCCGAGCTGTCTTGCGTGACGCGACGCTCGATGAAGCTGACCTAGCGTGATTATGGTGAGCCTTGAGTTTCTCGGACCGAGAAGTCGCTCAGTTCCGAATAACTGTCGAGGCTGTCGCCCGCCTGGCTCAGTACACCGCCTGGCCGGTTTTCGCGAGAGACAAAGTCACGTAGTTCAAGCAGCGCCGGAGCGAGTAGCAGAATGTAAACCGGCGGGGCCAGGCAAAAAGAAACGGGCAACAACATTTTGATGGATGCTTTGTTGCCGGCCTCCTCTGCACGTTGCCGAAAGCTACGCCGTACTGCGTCCGCATATTCGCGAAGTGCGTGACCGATGTTCGTGCCGAGTCGCTCCGTCTGTGCAACCAATGCAGCCAGCGTATTGGTTTCGTCGACGTCGATACGTTGAGCAAACTGTTCGATCGCGAGTGTCAACGTGTGCGAGTCTGCTTGCTGGTGAATAATGTGGAACTCACGCGCCAGTTCGGGGTGCGTATGCTTGAGCTCACCTGAAACGCACTGCAGTGCCGGCTGCAGCGGCATGCCGCCGGACATACACATTGAGATCATGTCTAATGCATCGGGCAACTGCGTTTGAATGAGTCGAACACGATGGTTGCCTTTGTTTTGCAGCCAAAGACGTGGAATCGAATAGAGCAACGCGAGGCCCGCGGTTCCAGCAAAGAATAGTTGAATCGCCAAGGCGCCTTCCGGCTGAGCTCCCACGATAACCGTGAACACGAACAGGATCCAACCGGCCGTCAAGGCATTGCGGAAGGCAAGGAATTCCTCCAGCGCGAACGGACCATAGAAGCCACTACGCCGCTGATCACGCCGCATTGAATCGTAGCTGGCCGAACCGGTCCAGAACATGTAAGCCAATGGCTTGGTCAGTGGTCCGAATATCAGGGGACGGCGTGATTCATCATCCGGCAGCCATGTGCGGCTCATACGCACGCCGCTCACCCAAATGCCGAGGATCGTAAGGGCGATCAAGACGAATGTGAGAAAGGGAATCAGGAGCGTCATGGAATCCTCGATCGGGGGCTGTCGGTGTTATTCTAAAGTCGCGAACGCAGGAGGCTCATGACCCAGGTGATGCCAATCACCTCGAGCACGAAAGCGAGTCCCAGAAGATATTGACCAAGTTGAATCGTTAACAGCTTGTTGAAGTACTCGGCTTGGAAGAACATCAAATAGATCAGCAACAACGGACCGACGGTGGCCACGACCATTGCTGAGAAACGGCCGGCTGCGGTTGTTGCACGTAGCTGTCGTTGGTAGGTCAAGCGTTCGCGAAAAACGGTTGCCAGACGACTAAGCGTGGTGGCGAGACTACCACCGGTTTGTCGGTAGACGGAAAGGGTCGCACTGAGGATCTTCATCTCCGTCAGAGGCACGCGCTTGGACATGGATCGCACGGCGGCGGGAATCGAGAGGCCCAACTCGAGCTGTTTCGAGCACTCCTTGAACTCAGTCGACAGCGGTGCCGCCGATTTATCTCCGACCAATTGGATACCTTGTTCTAAACTCTCGCCGGCACTAACCGCTCGGGCGAGCAGATCGATGGCGTCGGGCAATTGCTGTCGCATCCTCATAATTCGCCGACTTCGATGGAAGGCAAAGAAGGGAACTGGGATCCAGAGGGCGATCATCGCAGCGAATGCCGCCCCAAATGGGTCGTCGGTGACAAACAATACCAGGCCACCCGCGGCGATGGCACAAACGATCATCAGCAGCAGGATTGACCAAACTGACCACTGGAGGCCACTCTCGTGGGCCAACAGGTAGAGTCCTTTGTCGATGCGTTGCGACAGGCGTGCCGGCTCGTCAGAAGTCATGAACCCAGGCACTCGCCGGATGGAAACCGTGCGTGAAGTCGAGCCCGAATTTGTCGTCCCACCGGCCAATTCGCGAATCAGCAGGCCGATAGCCGTGGCTCCGAAAGAGAAGACCAGAAAGACGATTAGGGCGATCGCGTCAGCGTGCGTCATAACTCTTTGCCTTGCAGTCGAGAAGGTACGGGTTAAGCGTTGGAGTCGGCCACCGCGGCGTTGGTTTGTCCCTGACAAGAGATTCGCTGCGGCACGAATAGGTCATCTGACATTTCGGTGCCGTATGCCTGCAGTCGCTTGAGGCATTGCGGTTGATACCCAGTGGCGTAGAACTCGCCAATGGCGCGGCCTTCGGCATCCAGCCCGGTTTGCTCAAAGCCGAAGATCTCTTTCAGTTCCAGGTCACCGTCGCGAAGTCCCACGATTTCGGAGATGCCCGTGACCCGCCGAGTTCCTCCTTTGAGTCGTGCCAAGTGCACTACAAGTTTGATGCCGCTGGAGATGTAGTTCCGAACGACATGCACTGGCAGCTCGTAGCCAGTCATCGCGACCATCATTTCGAGTCGAGCAAGTGCGTCATGTTCGTCATTGGCGTGGATCGTGGTCAATGATCCTTCGTGGCCGGTATTCATGGCTTGCAGCATGTCCAATGCCTCCGCACCCCGAACCTCGCCCACGAGGATTCGGTCGGGACGCATCCGTAAGCTGTTCTTAACCAGATGACGCTGATTGACCTCGCCGCTTCCTTCGGTGTTCGAATCGCGTGTCTCCAACTGGATCACGTGTTGATGCTGTAACTGAAGTTCAGCGGAGTCTTCGATGGTGATCAAGCGCTCGCCCGACGGAATCGCCGAGGAGAGAGCATTCAGCAAGGTTGTTTTGCCGGCTCCTGTTCCGCCTGAAATCAGAAAACTAATGCGAGCTTGAACGGCGGCATTCAAGAATTCGACCATCTCGGGCAACAACGTGCGATTTGCGATTAGGTCATCGATCTCCAAAGGCTTGGATCCGAAACGGCGAATCGACAGGGTTGGGCCTTTGATGGCCAGCGGTGGAATAATCGCGTTGAGTCGTGAGCCGTCAGGCAGGCGGGCATCGACCATCGGATTCACCTCGTCGATCCGCCGGCCAACACGTGAGACGGCTCGTTGGATGACACGCAGAACGTGGCGATCATCGGCGAAAACCGTCTTGGTTCGTTCCAGGCAGCCGTGACGCTCGATGTAAACTTCGCCAGCGTTGTTGACCAGAATGTCCGAGATCTCGGGATCCTGCATGTAGAGTTCGATCGGACCGAGTCCAAAGATCTCGTGCATTAACTCTTCGAGCATTCGATCCTGTAGCTCTTGGCTCCATTTCGTCGTGCGGGTTCGACAACGCTCGGCAGCGACCTCACGGATCTCATTTTTGATGCCGTCGTGTTCCAGCGTGGTGACCGCCGATAGATCCAACGCTTCGACTAGTTCTTCGTGGATCGTCGCTTTGAGTTCCTGGAACATCTGTTCCGAGGAGGGATCAAGTTCAGTGGCCGTGTCGGAGTGTTCAATCTGAATCATGGTGAGCTACTTTCGCAAATGCATCCAAAATCGGTTAGCAACAACTCGACTCGTCAAACCTATTGGCTCACAGGTTCGGTTGTTGTTTGTGCCGGTTGACGCACGGCTTGAATCACGGGAATTTCGACAGGCTCCATCGAGTCGACAGCGTTCCCCTGGAAGGTAATCAACTGCCGGCGTCCCCGCCGGTAGATTTCCGCGTCGAATCGAGCGGCGGGCGGGATGTTCAAGAGTTCGGCCAAAGTCGACGAACCAGAGCCGCCTGCCAACTGCTCGTCCTCTGGGTTCCGCAAGGAGAGAGAGAAGATGCCGTTGCCTTCAGCGATCTTCAAAGCTCGAGCATCGCTGGCTGAGACGGCGAGCGTGGCCGATACCGCATCCAGGATGCGAGTGCCCGGGACCGAGTTACCGTCCAATGCCAGTACTTCGACTCCGGAGATCAAAGTCACAGTCGTCTCGGGCCGTGCATCGTCGGAATCAGCTCGGAAGAGAACGTCGACGTGCGAGCCGGGAGTCGTCAGGCCAGTGCTGGAATCACCCAACGCAATGGTCACAGCTCGAAGGCCCGGTCGGAGGCGATCCGACAAAGGCGGGCCCATTCCCTCGGGATAGAATCGCGTCGTACCGAACGCTTCGCCCTTGGTCATGCCCTTGCGAAGAATACGTCCGACGATCTGTTGCGGATTCGTCATGTATTCCGGTGGCAAGTCACGCTCCTGCAACTGCTCTTTCGTGAGCGAGACCAGCATGATGTCGCTGATTGTCAACGGGCGACCAGGTTCCAAGTCAATGCTCGCCAGAGGGACAACGCTTGGTACCTCGACGACCACCTCAGGTTCGACCGGCGCGGGTCGAAGATATTCGCGGACTGCAAATGCTCCCGCTAGGCCGAAGAGAAGAGCGAAGATACCGACGATCAGAGTTCCGGGGCTTACACGTGACACGTGGCTTCTCCTTCAAGAGGTTAATCAATTGTGCTTAGGATTCGCAGGCGATGGATCGGTCAAATTTCAGTGGCGTGCAGCAGAATCTGCCAGCCCAACAGCAGCCACGTACTGATCGCGACTGGTACGGCAAAAGGCAGCAGCCGACGTTTGGCTCGCTGCTCGGATGTTTCGTCAGTTCCCAACCCGCTGCGGCGAAGAGATCCACGACTTGCAATGGATATCGTGGCTGCGATCAAACCGCCGATGACCGCCAGAAAGGCGCTCGCAAAGAATACGACCAGGATGGGTTTCAAACCGACCCAGGCACCAAGGGCACCCATCAGTTTGACGTCCCCTCCGCCGCCTCCACCAATCAGCCACAAAACAAACAGAATGCCAAAGCCAACCGCAAACCCGGCAAGTGAATTGCCGAGGCCGGCCCAGCCGTTGCCGATGGTGTGAAAGGCGAGTGCCAACAGAAAGGAAGGAACCGTTAGCCAATTCGGAATGCTACGAGTTCGAAGGTCTTGCACGGCCGCTACTGCGGTAAACAAAGCGACCAGTGCGACCATGCTCCACTCAAACGCCGTCATGCTTGTCCTCTTCGTTAGGTGATTGGGGCTCGCCAAGCCTTCTTTGCAGACGGCATGCCATCGGGCAGTTCACCGAGAAAATATTCTGACGTTAAGCGTGTTAACCTCTTGGTGTTCAAATACTTGTATCTGTCGTTGAGACCCGCCCGTTCTCGCCAGGACGATTGTGCCGGTTTATCTACAGCAACATGTGTGTTGTGATTCAACAGCAGCACCACCCCGGCTGATGTTCGGGTTGTAGCGGCTAGCACAAAAAAACCGGCTGCGGATGAATCATCCGCGCCGGGTTTTGAAATCAACGCTAATCAATGACTAGTTGCGGTGAGTAATTTCCTCGGTCGGAGGTTGATCGACGGTCACACAAGCCGATGGACCGTTCTGCTCTCCTGGAGTGTCACAGGCGTCGGTGAGGTCGATGAAGTCACTGCCCGCCGTTCGTGAAGTGTGTCCGAGAACTCCGTTGTATTCGTAGCTTTGGTTCAGGTCGCCAACGGCAGCAGCAACGTCGGCCAATTCCTGAACGACTTGATCTCGTACACTCACGAGACCAACCAGCATTCCAATCACCAACACAGTGGCGATCAGGATCAGTTCCGTCGAAACGACAAATCCGGCGTTGTCATTCCACAATTGTTTCCAAAGTTTCATTGAAGGCTCCTCAAAGTCGATCGAGAAAAGAGAGAAACAAAACACTTAACATCAAAGTTCGGAGGTGTGAACGAACCGACGTGCAAGAAGCACGGGTTTACGTCGACCCGACAAAACTCACTTTAACAGTGAGAATCGCCGGCTACATTATTTTTTTTAGAGTTTTTCTGAGTTGTCGTGTTCGTGATGTGGATTAATTGGTCGGACCGGTTCATGTTGCTTTACTTTTTCAGGTCGACGTCAAAAAACGATGACGTCGACGCAAGTGTGATGCCCTTCAGGCTCTTGTTGGTGCAGCTTTAACTCGAGAATTTCCAGTGCGTTGCAGGGTAACGAAAACGTGTTCGATGTGACAAGTATCTGTCATTTAAGTTGACGTCTTGGCAGTGCTCGTGTTAATCGTTGCGTCGACCTCGTCGGCGATGCGGTCGATCGGAATGGTTATCGTCGATGAACTTTCCATAACACGGTGCGTTAAACGACTGATCGAGATTCTTAAGGCTCGTGGCGACGTCGATAAATTCATGAGTCATGTGGTGTTTTAAGGTGGCGAGTCCGACGATGGACCCGATTCCAAGAATCGTGACAACCAGCAGTAAGCTAACGGCTGACGTGTATCCACGACGATCTTTCCAAAGCTTGTGCAAGATGTTCATGATGATCTCTTGACGGATGTTCTTGTTCATCAGGGGAAGTAGCGGGCCTAGCGACGTCGTCCTTGGTTGCCGATACGGATACCGGCTGGTCCCTTACCCGGGCTGTCGTTGTTGTGACTACCGTCCAACCAGCCCTTCTCGCCTTGATCTGCCTTGTCGATGAATTTGCTTCCTGGGGCGTAGCAATCAAATTGCTTGGAGCAGTACGACCTCACGCAGTAGCTCTGATTGAGGTTGCCAAGAGCTGCTCCAACGTCGCCCAATTCCTGCACGACTTGGTCTCGTAGAGTGACGAGACCGACGATCGAGCCGATGAGGATGATTGTTCCGAACAGCACAGCCTCGGTCGAGCAGATGAAGCCGCGTTGGTCGTTCCACAGTTTCCGGATGGTTTGTGTCATATCGGTTTCCTTTTCGGCAGCAGGGAGTTAGTCGTGGATACGGCTGGATACCTGCAGCTCGTTTGGTGAGTCAACGGGGATTCCGTCCAGCCAACCTGAGCGAGCCAAGGCTTCGGGGGTCGTGCCACGCCAGAGAGTGAGGGCTCGACCGGCGTGCGTCAAATAGGTGTAGTACTGATCGATGTCGGCTTGATCGAATCCGGAGATGGTGCGGTACAGCCATTGCCCGGCGCGGACCAGGTTTTCTCGGGGTGGATGCAGCTCTTTCGGAGCGATGGCCCACCATTCCAGGGCGTGTCCTGTGACCATGATTTGATTTGCCAGGCTGGTCGGTTCTCCCTCGTGGTGTGTTGGACCGTTTGGGTCACTCCAATGTCCATCCCAATGGCCATCGGCGTGCTGGCTTTGGAACAGCCGAGTGGTCACATTCTTGAGAAAGGCTTTGACTTCGTCGCGGACGGTGGAGGAGAGCAGTTCGTGTGTGTCGTCAATTCGCAGCATAGCGGCCAGGGTATACAGTCGATGATTGCCGTAGCAGACACCGCGGTGGAGCGGCTCTCGCATCAGGCGGTCAGCCAGACGATCAAAGGTGATCTGCTGTCCTTCTGAGCTAAACCATTGTTTGGCGTGGGGAAAGAACGATGCATAGGTCAGGGCCGACCACTCGTATTCGACTTGATTCAACTGAAACGATTCCATTGAGTCGAGCAGCATGTCCTGGTAGGTGATGGTTCCATCTGCGGTCACAATCGGGAAATTGAGCTGCGTTCCGACTTCGGCAAGACCGGCCAGCGTGTGATCGATATGGCTTGCTGTCTCGGGGCCATCCTGCGTGCGAACCGCCACACCGGATGGCGTGAGCTGCAGCAGTGGCTCTGTTGTGCTGCCCCAGACGGCCGCAAACTCAGGATGCTGCGTCAGGATGTCTCGCATCTCCTCGCCCGACAGGCAGTGTTCGTCAGCGAAGGTAGCTCCCGCACCCCACAAACGCAGTGCGTGGTCGATGTGGTTGATGCGTGGCTGATCTCGGCGCAGCCTTGGTTTTACGGAATTCAACACCTCACGAAGCTGATCATCGGCAATGATCGTGGGATAGTCATATTCGGGATTGATGGTCAGGGCCGTTTGTCGTGGAATTGGTGCAAGTCGATGTTCAGAATGTTGCCATTCTGCAACAAAGAAGCCCAACAGGACGGCGGCCAACACAAGTTGCACGGACCAGAAGCTACGAGCGTGCATTGATGCCTCCTGTGTTCGAGTTGCGAACGACGATAATGCATTGCTCGTCTTCAAAGGCGACGTTCCAGCCTTTGAGCTTTTTGGCGGCCTTTTCAAGC
>CAJHYQ010000154.1_pt1 | contig 60847 bp, 49 predicted proteins | sample 9198721 | NCBI WGS metagenome assembly CAJHYQ01 (sample SAMEA7708357, study PRJEB35096) | sediment metagenome | biome: marine neritic benthic zone biome [ENVO:01000025]; feature: sediment [ENVO:00002007]; material: shallow marine sediment [ENVO:03000034] sea grass bed [ENVO_01000059] ... | reverse complement strand
TAGCCGATTGGGGTCGGCCCACTTCTCTTCGATCAGATACCGACCGCAATCGATAAAGTCGGTAAACGTGTTCTTCTTCTTGAGCAGCTTGCCATCTTCGTACCATTGTCGTCCAAGCAGTTGACCACCTCGAATGTGGGCGATGGCAAAGACGAAGCCGCGATCGAGAAGGCTGATCAGGTCGCGCCGGAACATAGGGTCCTCCGTAGCGCCGTACGAGCCATAGCCTTGCATCAGACACGGATTCTTTCCGTTTGGCTTGACGCCTTTGCGATGGACAATCGAAATGGGTACCTTCGTTCCGTCCCGCGCTGTAGCCGTCAGACGCTGGGTTGCGTAGTTTGCCGCGTCAAAACCACCAAGAACCGGTTGCTGCTTGCGCAACGTCTTGCGCCGTGTCTTCATGTCGTAGTCGATGGTGCTCCAGGGCGTCGACAGCGAGGTATAGACGTAACGCAGGACGGTCGTATCGGTTTCCGGTGTTGGGGATGCAAAGACAAGGTACGACGACGCGCCAAAGTCAATTTCATGCTCCTCCTCGCCTGACCACGGGATGATACGTAAATGCGAGAGCCCCTCTCTTCGATCTTGCACGACCAGGTAGTCGGCGAACAATGAAAACCTCTCCAAAAGAACGTTTTCGCGCGGAGCAATGACGTCTTGCCAGTTCTCCTCCGACGTCTTGCCAACCGGAGTTTTCATCAGGCGAAAGTTCTTCGCATGCTTGTTGGTCCGCACGTAAAAATGATCGTCGATGTGATCGATCGAGTATTCGTGATTCGGTCGACGGGGCGCAAATACCTGGAACTCGCCCGCCGGATTCTCTGCGTCCAGAAAACGTGTCTCGGCGCTCAGCGTCTGATTCGACTGGATGAACAGGTATTTGCGAGAACGAGACTTGCGAATGTCACAGCGAAATGTGTCGTCCTTCTCTTCATACACCAGGACGTCGGAACTTGAATCCGTTCCCAACGTGTGTCGAAACACCTGATACCATCTGAGCGTTTGAGGATCATGTCGCGTGTAGAAGATTGTCTTGCCGTCCTCTGCCCACGCGTAGTTTCCTGTCATGTCCGGGATCTCATCATCGAGTGTTTTTCCGGTCGTGAGGTCCTTGATGCGCAACGTGTAAATGCGCCGGCCGACCGTATCGATCGGATAGGCAAGCAGGTGGTTCGATCGATTGACCTCAATGCCGGCGACTGAGCAAAAGGCGTGTCCCTTGGCCAGCTGGTTGACGTCCAGGATCATTTCTTCGGACGCACCAGGGCGAGCCTGACGACGACAGTAGATGCGGTAGTGCTGACCTTCCGTAAATCGCACGTAGTATTCGTAGCCGTTGTCGAGCGTCGGCACGGTCGAATCGTCTTGCTTTATGCGACCGACGATTTCTTGATACAGTTTCTCCTGCAGCGGCTTGGTGTCGGCCATCACCGCGTCGAGATACTCATTCTCTGCCTTCAGGTGGTCCAGCACTTTGGTGTCATCACGGTCACGCAACCAATAGTAGTTGTCGACACGCGTGTGTCCGTGCTTCTTAAGCTCCGTCTTGCGAATGTCCGCCTTGGGAGGCTGCGGTGCTTGAGCATCTAGATCTTGGGTAGAAAGCATGGTGATTACCAGTACCGCTAACGGAAGGTAGTGCGTTTGCATCGTCGGTGCCTCGCGAGGAGATGCCGTGTCCGGGTAGCTACCATGATCATCCGAAAATCGGCGAGAATCTACGGCTGGTCAATCGAGAGCTGCGATTGCGAGACAAATTCAGTGGCCGCCAGACAGGCGTGATGGCAATAAGAGCTTGCCATAATGAAACCGCTTCCTTGCTTTCCCGGACGGCGGAACCAAAATCTACTTTATTACACGTCGTTCGGCGAGCGAACGTCGGTCGTTATCGTACAACGTGGTTCATGCCGGGATCGTTCGGAAGCGATTTCGGGTCAGTCTATCGGATCGCGATGGCTGGGTCCATCTCGAAAATTCAAATAAATCGCTCACATTCGTCCGAATGGGCCGGCCCGCCGAACTGTAGCGGGAGCACTGCATTTTCCGCGTCTTAGGACCACGTTGGCTGGTCAAGGTGCCGTGTCGAGTGAGCGGTGGTCGCGCCGGATGACGCCCCGATCCATCAGCCGGCGATGGGCGGCAAAGTCTTCAAGAAGAGAGTTACCCAACAGGATGCATGGTTTGTCAAGGCGACGGTGCCGTCACGACTGCGACCGAGGCTTGCGGACTTACAACATATCCATCAAACTCGTGAGTTCGAGGCGACGCACGATGCAACATAGTAGGCAGACGCGATGAGCAGTGAATCGGACAGTGTTTTGACATCCGCGGATGCAAGATCCGATACAACGAGTGAGTTAATTCATAACGCGATTCTCAGGTGGTTGAATCGACAGCCGGGAAACTGCTTGGAATCCATCGAATTCGATGCCTCGCTATTCGAGTTGGGTGTCGACTCGTTAGGGGTGGCCGAGATCACTTGCGAGATCGAGGAGCAAACTGGCAAGCGACTGGTGCCGGAGGAGGTATTCGAGCTTGAAACCATCGACGAGTTGACCTCGTACGTGGATACTCTGAAGCGCTTTCGCAAGCCGACCCATCACGATCCCGTTGTGCCCGAGTCTGTTCAGCAGGAAAAGAGCGCCGATCCATTAGAGCACTACCGACGGCTGAATCGTCGTGTCACCAAGCTCGAAGAGGATGGCCACTACTTCTTTGAGCCGGTCATCTCCGAGCATGATGATGCGTGGGTTACCGCCGATGGCGATCGAATGTTGATGCTTGCATCCTATGAGTATCTTGGCTTGCTGGGACACAACCATCTGAAACGAACCTGCATGGACGCACTCGATCGTTTCGGGACGGGTCATCACGGCGTGCGGCTGCTGGCCGGCACAACGACAGTCCATCGCGAATTGGAAAGTCGGCTCGCCCGTTTCATGCAGGCCGAAGATGCAGTCGTTTATAGCAGCGGCTATGTCACCAATCTGGCGACCATCTCGACGCTCGTTGGTCCCGGTGATTGCGTTGTGGGGGATCGCTGGAATCACGCCAGCATCATCGACGGTTGCCGCATGTCGGGTGCTGAGTTCCTCGAGTTTCAGCACAACGATATGGTCTCGCTTGAACAGGAGTTGCAACGGTGTGAGGGACGTCGAACGCTGGTGGTTGTCGACGCCGTCTTTAGTATGGACGGCGATGTGATCGATCTGCCAACCGTAATCGACCTCTGCCGCGACTTCAACGCGTTATTGATGGTCGACGAAGCTCATAGTGTTGGTGTGCTTGGGGCAAGTGGACGCGGTGTTCAGGAGCACTTTGGATTGGCCGCCGACGCAATCGACATCAAGATGGGAACGTTGTCCAAAACACTGGCAGGCAGTGGAGGGTTTGTAGCGGCTAAGCAAGAGATCGTCACCTATCTTCGGCATCATGCGCGGGGATACATTTTCAGCGGTGCTTTGCCTTCATCCCAAGCAAGTGTCGCCATCGCCGCTCTGGACGTGATGGAGCGTGAACCGGAGCTCGTGGCCGCACTGCAGAACAACCAGAGACAATACCTTTCGGGACTCAAGGCGTTAGGGTTCGATACCGCCAACAGCTCGACACCCATCGTTCCGATCATGACTCGGACGACCGATATCGCATTGGAGATGACGCAAATCTGTCGAGCGAATGGTCTGTTCGTTGTCCCGGTCTGTTACCCGGCCGTGCCAATGGACGCCCCGCGACTGCGAACATGCATTTCGGCCATTCACTCGCAGGATGACATTAGCTTTGCCTTGAACGTCCTGGCAGATGCAGGCAAGCGAACTGGTTTACTACAGTAACGCCTATCGCTTGCGCATCACCCAGCTACTTGAATCCGTGTTGGTCACACGATTCAGTGTTTTGAGCCAACGCATCCGTTGGTAATCAAAGGTTAGTGCAGATATGCTCGTGTGTTGCCATCCGCGGTCGATGATTTGAATTCGGCGTTGACGAGCGTTGCTCAGGGGGATTCGCCTTAACGACGTCAACACAAGAGAGCGAGTAAGCATGGACACGTTCTTGACCTCCTATGAAGGTTGGTGACCCGCCGCTCGCATGCGCACCAGGACCTGGTGCTGCAACTTGATTTATGCGACAAATTCTCGCGTGCTGTCAAATGGGCGGCGAAACCCGAAACTGCCTCAGTGACACCGCGAATCGCATATTGGATGTAATCGGCTTAAGCGCTGGTCGATGATGCCACAATGTTGTCACAATAGAGGGTGGAATCAGGCAAGCCTAAAGCGTCAGGCTGGTTGTGTGAGGCAGTGCCTTCGTGGCCGGCGGCGAGTTTGTTGTCGGAGAAGATTAGGGTGAACAGGAAAGCATTGCGGATTAGCGCAGGGTCGCGGGCACGGTCCATCTGTCGGCCGCCGCCGCACGGAACCTGCCGACACAACGCTCGTTCCGGCTCGCATCCCCGCCGTGCCGGCGCTAACTGTTCGATTCATTGCCGAACCCAGGTCATGGCATCGGGAGCCCCCAACGGCTCCGCTCGACGTAAATGCGATTTACCCGGTACAAACACAGCGGCGGACTTGCAAAAATAGGCAAACATCTTTTCGGTGCCGGTGGAGGTCCTTGTCGACGGCCCCGCTGGCCTCGAGGTGACGCTCCGAGGTGATATGGTGCGGCGGGTTGTCTGTTTGTGTTATTAGCATCATTCAATATTCAATACGGCCGCTGAAAGAGAGATTGGCATGCCTACAATCCTGGTAGTAGATGATTCGCCCGTCGATCGTCGCATCGTGGAGGGTCTCCTCGCACGAGAAGCCGATCTGGACTGGTTGGTGGACTATGCAGAGAACGGGGTCCAGGCACTAGCCAAGATGAAGGACTTGCTACCGGACGTGATCGTGACCGACCTGCAAATGCCTGAGATGGATGGGCTCGAGTTGGTCACAGCGGTGGGTGCGTCGTATCCCGAAGTGCCGGTCATCCTGATTGCCGGCGAAGGTAGCGAATCGATTGCGATCGCCGCCTTGGAGAAGGGGGCCGCCAGCTACGTTCCAAAGAATCGTCTTGCCGAACGATTGCTCAGCACAATCACCCAAGTGTTAGCGACGGCCGGCGCTGAAAAGTGGCATCAACGAGTATCCGAGTGTGTCACCGAGAGGCAATTGGAACTGACCCTCGACAACGAGGTTGAGATTATACGGCCGGTTGTTGATTATCTGAAATCGACAATCGAGGAGATGGACTTCTGCGACACGGCTGAGCGCGTGCACGTGGCGGTCGCTCTGGAGGAAGCGCTCTTTAATGCGATGTTTCACGGAAACCTGGAACTGCCCAGGGACGAAGTCCGCGAAGCCCGGTCGTTGGCCAATCAGAAAAAATTCCTGTTTGCCGTCAAGCAACGCGGCGAAGAAGCCCCCTACAGTGGAAGAAAGGCTGTCTTGCGCGCGACCTTCACGCCCCAAGAACTCCGCTTTACGATCCGCGATGAAGGACCAGGATTCGACTTGGAAGCAGTTCCCGAGCGCGGCGACCCGATGATGCTTGAGCAGAATAGTGGTCGTGGGCTAGTCCTCATGAAAAACTTCATGGACGAAGTCACTTACGATCGGGACAAGAACGAGCTGACACTCATCAAGCGTGCCCATCAAGCAGAACTGTAGCGGTGGCCTGCTGCGCACAGTCTCGGGACGTTGGCAAGTTTGAACGCAGGGGCGCGGTGACGCAAGGTGTGATAGCGCCGAGTTGTGATAGCGCCGAGTTGTGATAGCGCCGAGTTGTGATAGCGCAGAGGTGTAGGCCACGGTGCAAGTGATGAAAAGCTCGTTGATCTTCGTATCCTTCATGGTGCTCGGGGTCTACGGATCCGCGGTACAGGCTGTTGAGCCTGCGAAGTTGAATGTCTTATTCATCTCCGTCGATGATCTCGCCAATTCGCTCGGCTGCTATGGAGACGTTATTGCCCAGACACCACACATCGATCGATTAGCGGCAAGCGGCGTCAAGTTCGAGCGCGCCTACAATCAGCTTCCTCTCTGCAATCCAACTCGCGCCTCCGTTATGACAGGTCTGCGTCCCGATCAGATCAAGGTCTATGATCTGGATCGCCACTTTCGCGACGAGGTACCGGACGTAATCACGTTGCCGCAGGCATTTCAACAAGCAGGCTACTTCGCGGGACGCGTCGGCAAGATCTATCACTACAACGTTCCTGCTTCGATCGGCACGGATGGGTTTGATGACCCGCCCTCTTGGAACGTCACGGTCAACCCACGAGGCCGAGACAAAGACGAAGAGCATCTGATCTTTAATGCCGAGCCCCATCGCAAGATCAGCGCGGCTCTAAGCTGGCTCTCGGCTCAAGGAGCCGATGAAGAGCAGACTGATGGCATGATTGTGACTGAGGCTGTACGGTTGATGGAAGAGCATCAGGGCGAGCCGTTCTTTCTGGGTGTGGGCTTCTTTCGACCGCATACACCGTACGTCGCGCCGCGCAAGTATTTTGGCCTGTATCCGATCGAGCGGATGCGATTGCCGTTTGCTCCCGCGGGAGACCGCGAAGATATCCCCACTGCGGCCTTCGCACACAACTGTCCTGTTCCCAACTACCGGCTACAGGAATCAACGCTACTCAAAGCGCTGCAGGCCTACTACGCGTGCGTCTCCTTCGTGGACGCTCAGGTTGGTCGTTTGCTGGCTGCAGTGAATCGACTGGGGCTGGCCGACAGGACGATCGTTGTATTGTGGAGCGACCATGGCTACCATCTCGGCGAACATGGTGGTATCTGGCAGAAACGCACCTTGTTCGAACAGGCCTCGCGGGCGCCGTTGATCATTCGTGCCCCGGGCGCGCGAGGTAATGGGCAAGCGTGCCGGCGTGTGGTTGAGTTTGTGGATATCTATCCGACGTTAGCTGGATTGGCCCACATCCAGTCGCCTGCGGGGCTCGCTGGTCGCGACTTGTCGCCATTGCTGCACAACCCGCTGAAGCGATGGGATGGCTACGCCGTGACACAGATTCTTCGTCCCGCGGATGACCGTCTTGATGAGCCAGTCATGGGATGTAGCATCCGCACCGAGCGGTGGCGGTACACAGAATGGGCCGAAGGAAGAGAAGGGTTGGAACTCTATGATCACCACGCTGACCCGATGGAGTTCAATAACCTGGCGGTGAATCCTGATGAGAGAGCGCAAGCCATCATCGACAAACTTCGGCCGACGTTGCGTACCCGGGCCTCCGGTCAAATTCCAAGCACGCCATTCAATCCCGCGCGGTTGTAGACCCAACGGGTCGTCCCTAGCGAAGCCCAGGGCAAGCCGACGCGTCAAGCGGCGGTGCTGCCCTGGGAACGCGACCCCCCATAAAAAAAATTGTTTTGCCCCAACGGGGCCCGTATCACACCGACGGACGACGTTGGGTATCCGACACGCCTTTGGCTCGCATTGGTGCGCGACCGAGGTCGGCACGGCCCCTTTGGGGCCAAGTGCGATTCTTGTTGTCGTGTTCCCAGGGCAGCACCGCCGCTCAAACGCGTCGGTTCGCCCTGGGCTCCGCTAGGGACGACCCGTTGGGTCTAGCAGTATATTGTTGCGAGATGTTCCCTGGGCTTCGCCAGGTCCGGCCCGTTGGGCCTAGCGCGCCTGGGGTCGAAACGCGATGTGGCGCGAACGACAACGTTTTGCCCATCGCGGCGCCGTCGCGCATCGATGTCTGGTCATCAACGTTGAAAGAGAGTGTGTTAGGCATTCTTAGACCCAACGGGTCGTCCCTAGCGAAGCCCAGGGCAAGCCGACGCGTCAAGCGGCGGTGCTGCCCTGGGAACGCGACCCCCCATAAAAAAATTGTTTTGCCCCAAGGGGCCCGTATCACACCGATGGACAACGTTTGGTATCCGACACGCCATTGGCGCTCGACCGAGGTCGGCGTTGCCCCGTTGGGGCACAGATGTTCCGTTGCGACGATGTTCCCAGGGCAGCACCGCCGCTCGGACGCGTCGGCTTGCCCTGGGCTTCGCTAGGTCCGACCCGTTGGGTCTAGCAGTGTTGCGCGATGCTCCCTGGGCTTCGCTAGGTCCGGCCCGTTGGGCCTAGCGCTTGGCTAACGCTGCCCTGGGAACGTCTGCGCCGAATTGATTTGGCTGATCACAATCTGCGTGTTCGCCATCGCACCGAACAGTCCGCGCACAACGCCGAGCATCGTGTACAGATCGCGAATTTCCTCGTCGCTCACGGCGGTCAATTCGAGCCCATCGAGTTGTTCTTCAAATTGTCGGGTCAGCTGTTGCAGCGCTGGTTGCTCCAGGTCGTACGCACCACTTGCTTCGAAGCGAGCCCATTTCTGAAAGACACGCTGTGCGGTGGTGCGCAGTTCTTGACGCAAAGGCAAGAGTGACTCGGGAAACTCCGTTGAATGCTGCGCGATGCGACGATGGATGAGGTCCAACGATCGCATCCGATTGGCAATACTCTGTACACAATCGTGCAGTTGTTGCACGCGTTCTGAACTGTGATCGGGCAAGAACCGATAATCCAGCTGCTGCTGGGCCGCCTGAAGTTTTGCCGGCGCCGGTAGCACCATGGCTTGGAGATAACGCTCGCGACGCTGTTGGTCTTGGTCAAGGCCGGTTTGGGTGACTGTGAACGTATCGATGATCCGCGCACAACCTTTGAAGAACCGACGAAGGTTGATCAACAGCGCTTGTTCGGGGCGCAGCGGCCGGAAACAGTAGTAGACGATGATCATCGTCATGCCTGCCAGAATGACCAGCAATGCACCAGTGACTAAACCTTGAAACGAATAGCTCTGCTGGTTGTTGATACCTGACGACATCACGAACTGGATGATCGGTCCCGACTTGAGGGCAGGGGATCGACCGCCGAGGTAGCCGAAGAAAAATGAATAGACAAATATCAAACACAGCAATTCCGTGCCGGTGCTCAACGCCGGCATGACTAACCAGTAGATCGGCGCTACCGCAAAGATCGTACTGAACACCAACAGCAACCAGAGCGAAAAAGGGTTCATTTTTGGTGTTCGCAAGACCACGAGAGCGAGAATCGCCGCAAACATGGGAAGCTTAATGCCGCCGGGTGGATTGATCACGATCCAGAAGAAGAAGCCCGCGATGAACGTCACGGCCGGAAAACAAGCTTTGAGCAGCCGTTCTGGATCCCAGGCCGGTGGACGCGAGACTTCTCGCAGACTTGCGGTGAATTCAGTCTGTTCTAGCGATTCAAAACCGTTGAGCGCTCGCAGCGTCTTGAGCAGCTCACGTCCGACTTGATCCAGAATCTCCAACTGCCGAATCAGACTCATTAATGCGGCGAGCTGAAAATGCGACAATTGACCGCTGGCCGACGAATGATGCTCAAGCGCCACTGGCTGCAGCAGCTGAAGATCGTCGCGATCCGGCTTGTCTTGCGCGGACAATGCGGCGTCCCAGAGCACCGTCATATGCTTGAACCTATTGTCCAATAAAGTCATTGCGTCGGGAAGATTTGGAATCAGCCGATCTAGGTCCAAGTCACGGCAATCGCTGATGGATTCCTTACAGATCTCCAAGGCGTCAATCAGCCCGCGAGCATGAAGACAGAAATCCTTCCACGCCCTTCGCTGCCTGCCGATCGCCGGAGTATCAATGTAAGCCTGTTGGAGTGTGGCGCTGATTCGTGGCAAAGTCCCATCTAACTTTGAAGCCGTACTTGACGATTCTTCAGGATTGCCACCTGTTTGCCTCATCTGTCGGATGCTGCTGAACTGCTCGCCGGCAAGCTGAAGGAAGTCTCGACCCAACGGCAGAAGGTGAGCGCCTGCCTGACGCGGCCACAACACGAGGTCAACGACCGTATAGACGAGAATACCAGTGGTTGTTTCGAGCCACCGAAACGTCCCGAAGTAGAACGTTGATCCGAACTGCGGATAGTTGTCGGCCCAAACCACCATCGGTACGAATGCCGCCGCATACCAGGCGTATGAATAGCGACTGGTTTGCATGAAGTATCCCATCAACGTCAGATGGATCGAGAAGGCAATCATCGTGCCCCAGCGATCACCGCTGAATAGGGCAAGGATTAGAAATCCAACCGCCACGCCTGCCGTCGTTCCGACCACTCGCATCATGCCCGTCGACACCGATGCTCCCGTGGTACCGAGACTAACAATGACGATTGCCAAAGCACCGTACTGCGGCAGGTTCCAGTTCATCGACAAGGCAAGCCAATAGAACAGCACGAGACTGAGTGCGAGCTTGAACGCTTGTTGAAGATGAAAGACGTTCAGCGAGCCGCTCTTGTTTGGCCTGGCGGTCGAAGACATGGATTTACTTCCGAATCGCGACGGAGACCGTCATTCCCGATACGAGGTGGAGGTCGTCCGGAATCTTGTCCAATCGAATGCGAACGGGAACTCGCTGGGCCAGTCGAATCCAATCGAAAGTCGGTTCGATAGTTGGAATCAGATTGTCGGGCCCTTCGGTGTTGGCCAGATTCGGCGGGTTGATGGCGTACCCAATGCTCTCCACTTGACCCTCCAACGGTCGGTCGTGATGACCCATCATCGTCACGATTGCGCGATCGCCCTGCTGGATGTTCCTGATCTTGGTTTCCTGGAAGTACGCATCGACGCGAAAGGATGACGAATCGAGGAACAGCGCGAATGGCGTGCCTGGAGAGACAAACGTATTTGGCAACAGATCCATGTTGGTGATGTAACCGTCGGCCGGAGCATAGATGGACGTCCAGCTCAGGTTGAGTTTGGCTTGATCAAGCTGGACTTTGGCACTGCGAATTCGGACATTGGCCTCGCCCGGTTCGCCAAGGTTTGCCTGGGCTTGATCCCGATCAGCGGTGGCCGTGACGACCGCCGCCTGGGCTTCGATGAGTCCGTTTTTGGCCGTGGCGAGTTTGGCTTGAGCTTCCTGCTGAGAGGCCTTGGCTTTGTCCAAAGTCGCTTCGGCCTGTCGAAGCCCGGCCTTGGTGCTGTCCTGTTGTGCCTTGTAGGCTCGGACGGATGCCGCTTTTGCCTCGGCCGTTTCCACCGATCCTGCTTTGTTGTCGGCGAGTCGTTGAGCACGTGCAGCTTCACGCTCCGATTCTTCGAGCTGTGCTTTAACTTGCGCGATCATCGCGCGCGCCGAATCCACACCCGACTTGGCCGATTCAACCTCGGCGTCCGCCGATACCAACGCTGACTGAAACTCGTCGATCTTGCTCTGCGCCGAGTCAACGGCGGCGTTGCGCTGACGAATTGTCGCCTCGGCTGCTTTCAATGCCGCCTCCAATGCCGAGACATCTTCGCGAGCCTGATCTAGCGCGACCTCCGCCTGGTCGACGGCCAACTGATATGACGTCGGGTCGATTTGAAAGAGCAAATCGCCTTTCCCGACCGGTTGGTTATCTTTGATGGCGACCTCAACGAGGTAACCGCTGACGCGCGGAGCAATTTTGACCGTATTGGCCTGCAGCTGACCGTCGCGCGTCCAAGGTCGAGTCGAGTAGTGAACATAGAGCCGCCAGGCGAAGAATAGAGCGACGGCGACGAGTGCGATCGTCACGAGCTTCGGGACGTGCTGTTTCAGCGAGTTTGCGGGCATCGTTGCATCGAATTCAAAGTGGTCAACAAAGGAAGCAATCTGGAATCTTCGACTAGGGCGGAATCAGCCAAAGTCCAATCATCGACGTCAGCAACACCCAAAACGCAAGGAAGACCAATCCCGGTTGCCAAAAGTAGCGAATGAGTCCCCAAGAGTTCAGGCACTTCATGACACCATAGGCTCCTAGATATCCCAGCGACACCGTCGCCAACAGCGGTGTGATGTAGACCCAATTCAGGGAGATCTCTGAGGGGACCCGTGCCAGCATCGCCGTCACCCATGTGGAAAAGAGGCAGAAAGCTTACTCCATTTTACCCATGCTACACCCCAACATGGATAAGGTCGGCAGGAAGTCGGATTGGCTTATTGAAATTCACAACCCTTGTCGATTAGTCGGAATATGCCACGTTTTCGGATCCTTCGGACTCTCTCCCGCGATTGCAGATGGGACTAGAAAAGACGAGAGACGATTCGCCTTGCGCTCGCGGTGTTTTCGCGCGCCGACTCTGGCTCATCGGCAGCGTGGTGCTGCTCACATCGGGCTGCGGTCTCTCGAACTGGATTCACAACGGATTCAAGGTCGGCCCCAACTACCAGCAACCGCCGCCCGCTGCGATCTCCGACGAATGGATTGATGCGGAGAGCCCAACCGTGCTCTCGCAACCGCCAGAGCATCGTGCTTGGTGGTCAGCCTTCCAAGATCCGCTGTTGAACGATTTGATTCAGACCGCCTACCAACAGAACTTGACCCTTCGCGAGGCCGGATCACGTGTCATGCAGGCGCGTGCCCGGCGTGCGATCACCGTGGGGAATCTGTTTCCGCAGTCGCAGCAGGCGTTCGGCGAATTCAATCGGATCCAGCAAAGCAAGTCGGTTGCCCTTCCGCCACCGATCCGAGCGTTCGATCAATGGTCGACCGGTGCCAATCTTTCTTGGGAGCTCGATGTCTGGGGACGATTTCGACGAGCGATCGAGTCAGCGGATGCCGATTTGGAGGTGTCGATTGCCGACTACGATGCGATCTTGATCTGCCTCGTCGCCGAAGTTGCCACCGCCTACACCGATTATCGGACCTTTCAAGCGCGTCTTGATTACGCGCGACGAAATGTTGAGATTCAGGAAGGGTCTTTTCGGTTGACTCAGGAGAAGGCCGATGCCGGTTCGACCGGTTACACGAGTGTGCATCTTGCGAGATCGAGTTTAGAAGCGACTCGCTCGGCCATCCCGGAGTTCGAGATCGGCCTGCGGCAGTCGAGCAATCGATTGTGTACCTTACTGGGAATTCCCCCTCAAGATCTCGATGGTCTATTGGGTCGTGGTGCCATTCCGATGGCGCCAAGCGAGGTGGCGGTTGGTATTCCCGCCGATTTGTTGCGTCGACGTCCTGACATTCGCGCGGCTGAGCGAGCCGTCGCGTCCCAAAGCGAGCAGATCGGAATCGCGCTGTCCGACCTCTATCCGAACTTCACGATCAACGGCGAGATCGCGGTCGATAGTGAGAAGTTTAGCGATCAGTTTTCTTCTGCAAGTACCTCCGGCTCGATCGGCCCTGCGTTTCGATGGAACTTGCTCAACTATGGCCGGATCATCAACAACGTGCGGCTGCAGGGGTTCGGACTTGACGAGTTAATCGCTAGCTATCAGAACCAAGTACTGATTGCCAACCAAGAAGTTGAGGACGCGCTGGTAGCGTTCTTGAAAGACCGACAGCGTGTCGAGCATTTGAAGATCACTGTGAGTGAAACGCAAAAGGCGCTCAAGCTATTGACGATCTCCTTTGAAGAGGGGGCGATCGACTTTACGGGCGTCTTCTTGTTGCAGGGCGAATTGGCGACCCGGCAAGACAATCTGGCTGAGGCACAGGGCGACGTGGTCCTGAGCCTGATCAATGTCTACAAAGCCCTGGGCGGTGGTTGGGAGATTCCGAGGTCTGAGCTGCCTTCAGGTCGAGCCGTCAATCGTGATGCCTCGGAGGACGACATTCAGGCCGAAGAAGTCCCGCTGCCACCGATGCCAGCCGACGAAGAGCTACCGGGCTGGACGATTGACGAAGGTAGTTGAGATTAACGACTCAAGAAAGGGCACCGATGCTGTCTACACGCTTAAGCCTGTTTGGTGAGTTCATTCGGTCTTTCATCAGTAACGCTTCACGCGTGCGCGAAGTGATTCTGATCTTGTTGACATTGATCGTGGCGGGGGCGTTTGTCATCTCGAAGGTCGAGGACATTCAATTCGGCGACGCGGTCTATTTAGCCTTCGTCACCGCGTTGTCGATCGGCTATGGCGACATCAGTCCGGATACGAACTTGGGCAGAGTCATCTGCGTTGCCATCGGACTGGTGGGGATGCTCTTTATTGGCATTACAGTCGCGATTGCCAATCGATCATTAGCCGACACGGTTCGGCGGCACGAGGAATTGGGCTAGTTCGCCTCGCGAATTAGACCTCGCCATTTCGCCGATTGACGCGCTCGGCATAGATCTTAGACAGTGGGACGGCGGATAGACCGTGTGCGATGATGCTCAGCCCAACGGTCCACGTGACGATTGTGGCTAAAGTATCGCGGCCAGCGACTTCTTGGTCATAGACCATGACGATGAACACAATGCTGGCCAGTCCGCGTGGGCCGAACCATCCCACAAAGAGTTTTGAATCGAGATGTCGCTCGACACCAATCAAGCTCACCAGCACGGGGACCATTCGCAGGACCGTTAGGCTGAGCACGGCGTACAGAATCACTTCCCAACTGGACTTCTCAAGTGTCGCGCCGAAGACGACCGCGCCGAAGGTAAACCAAGTGAGCAACGACAAGACGTTGCCAACACCCTCGGCACCGTTCAAGAGAGTTTCCTTAACCTCGTGGTCCCTCTTGAGTCCGCCGAAAACCAGTCCGCCGACAAATGAGCCAATGAATCCACTGCCGCCTAACCACTGAGACAGAGAGAAGCAGAACAAGGCCAAGGCAACGATCGGGACTTGAACCCAGGCTCCACTGATCCACTTATTTGCAGCCGACCATTTGAGCGCGATGCTTCCCACGATCGCGAGGACCACGCCGACGGTTGCTCCGATACCGATCTGTTGAACTGGCAGTCGAGCGACCAGGCCCATCGCTTCGCTACTGGTCGCCGAACCGCTGGCGAGCGCAAGAAAGATCAAAAGGACAGGCACGCAGATCCCGTCATTCAGGCCGCTCTCAACGTTCAGACTCACTCTTACCGACGCCGGAACGGCCTGATTCGTGACAACCGCTTGTCCCAACGCCGCGTCGGTTGGTGCCAGCATGGTGGCCAAGAGCGCGATTTCGAACACCGTCAAGCTGTCGAAAATCAAGTATCCAGCGCCGAAGCCCGCAGCGATCGTGAGGGGCAGCCCTACCAATAGCAGTCGGATCGGAGCGCGTTCAACTCGTCGCAACACGCTCAAGTCGGCGTTCGCCGAGTCGGTGAAGAGCACCAGCGCCAGGGTAAACTCCGCCAGTAGCTTCAAGCCTTCGCCACCAACATCGAGTTCGATCAGCTTGAAGCCAAACGGACCACATGCCAGCCCAGCCAGCAGATAGACCACCGCTCCGCTAAAGGGGGTGCGTTCCAATCTGGACGCCACAACGCTGTAGAAGAAGGCAAAGGCCGCCAACACCGTGAGGATCTGGTACTCTGACATGCAGACGATTGTACGCGATCCTTGTCGAGTTGGTAACACATCTCGGGCGCGTAAATCTCGAGTAAGATGAGGTAACTACGGGCGGCGAACCTCGCAACGTGGGGGATCATACGATGCAACCGGACCTAGCCTTCGTCCAGGCTCTGCGTGGGTCAAGTCTGTCGGAGTCGGATCGAGCGACTCTAGAGGCCGACCATCTGTTCTTGCTTGCACTGCGAAAGGCGATTGAACTGACGCCCGCCGAGAGGAAGCAGCTGACGGCTGACCATGTCTTCATTCTGGCCACGCGCGGAGTCGTTCACTTGACCACTGACGACAAAGAGTCTTTGCCGGTCGACCATCTGTTCATGCTAGCGCTGCGCGGTGTCGCGCACCTGACTCCCGAGGACACTCAACGACTGCCCAGCGACGACTTGACGCACCTGCAGATGCGTGGGGTGGTCTAGCCGGTTGTTTCCTTGCTCCCAGCAGAACGCGGTCGCCGAGGGCCGGGTCTTTTTTTGCTTCCGTTTTCCGCCGTCGGCGGCGTCTATTAGATAGAGGCGGGACGAGGGCGAGGGCATGACAACCTTGACGGATGACTGGCGAGGCTTTTTGGATGAACACGGAGCCGCGCTCTTGCTGTTCGCCAGGCAGCACGTCGACTCGCTGGCCGATGCCGAGGATGCCTTGCAGGATGCCTTCGTTCGCTTCTGGCGTACACGAGATCGTATTCGGGATGCACTGCCATACCTGTACTGCTGCGTCAGAACAGCCGCGCTAGACCTGCGGCGCAGTGCCGGTCGTCGGCATGAACGCGAATCGTATGTCGCGCACTCAGTGGATGAAGCTTGGTTCGACTCGACGATTGCTGACACGGATCGTCGTAAGGCGATTCAGCAGGCCCTGGCGGAACTCCCGATTCAACAGCGCGAAGCTGTCGTGATGCGGATCTGGGGAGGTGCGACTTTCCCGCAGATTGGCGAAGCGCTCGGTGTATCGTCCAAGACGGCCTCGACGCGATACGGTCAGGCCGTCGATTCACTCAGCAGTCTGCTATCGGAGGATCTAGTGCAATGAAGCAGAAACGCGACGAATTGGAATCCGAACTGCGGTCTCTAATTCCCGCCGCACCGTCGGACCGAATGGTCAACGGCATCGCAGATCAACTCGCGCCGGCCCCGCACTCGACGGCTGAGCAACCTTCGTGGACGTTCGGAGCAATCGCCTTCGCGGTGGCCGCCTGTTTGGCACTGGTCATCATCTGGTACCCAAGATCCACTGAGACGACGGAAAACCCATCCTTAGCGCCGGTCAGCTCACAACGCGAGGCACTGCTGGCCAAGCCGCCAACAATGTTGGCCTATCGCCAAGTTTTGGTTGAGTCACCTGATGCGGTCGACGAACTGCTTGATCGACATGCTGCGCGATTGCTCGTAGCCAGCTCGTCGGGCGAGGGCATGTCGTCTCTGCTGCAAGATCTGATGTCGAATTAAATATCCGTGAAGCAAAGAAGAGTGATCCGCTAGACCCGAAGTGTTGATTCCGGCGGGAAAGGATAGGAGACAATGATGTTTGGTTATTCACGTCAAATCGGTATCGCGTTGGGTGGAGTCGTGCTGCTTTCGTCCCTTGTCCGGGCTATGGAGCCAACGAACAACGCCGCGCTCGTTCACTGGCAGGCTTTTGCCCAACTGCCCGCGGGTGACGATCAGTCCAGTGAGTTGTTGGTCGGAGCCGCCACCGTGGCGTTGGATGAACGGACAGCAAAGTTGGTTTCCGACAGCACGGCCGCGCTGACCGCCATGCGGCGTGCCGCAACCAAGCCCACATGCGACTGGGGACTCGATTTCGACGCCGGACCGCACATGGTGATGCCTCACCTGGCGAAGACACGCCAGATGGCTCGATATGCGTGTCTTCACGCAAGGCATCAGGTCGCAAACGGCCAGACAGATGCGGCTTTGGATACGATTCGCGATACCTTCGTATTGGCACGGCATGCTGGAGCTGATGACGTCATCATCTCCGTCTTGGTACAAAATGCAATCGAACGACTTGTGATTGAAACGGTCTGCCACGAGTTGCCCAGTTTTGATCGCGAGCAACTCGACGAGTTGGCCGCAGCCGTCGATTCGCTACCCCGCGGCAGTTCGCTGACAGCCGCGTTGAAGACGGAGGCTGATGTATTTCTTGGCTGGGCGCGACGTGTCGTAAACGCTTCGAAGACCGACGAGGAGGCGGTGCAACAGTTGCGCAGCATCGTCCTGCCCGCAGACGATCGGATACCAGCGACCGTCCAGCGCGAGCTGATCAAGAAGTGGCTTGAGGGAACGGCCAAGGACTACGTGGAACTCCGGGAGATTTTCGAACTACCCGGCACGGAGTTTCAGCCGCGCTGGGACGCGTTGATTAAGCGAGTTCGCGAGGAAAATCCTTATAGTTCCATGGTTTTGCCAGGGATGGACGGCATTCGCGCGTCGCGCGATCGCGATACAGTCACCTGGGCGCTTTTCCGCGCCGCGATTGCCGTGCAACGCGATGGCCCGGCAACACTTGCGTCGATCAAGGATCCCTTCAACAACGGCCCGTTCACGTATGAGAAACTACCCAATGGATTCCGAATCTCCTCAAAACTGCAGTTTCGTGACAGTCCCATGCAGCTGACGGTAGGTCACTAGAGCCGTTTTGAAATTTCACTGTCAGCGGGTTTGCCGGGATGGCGCCTGGCAAGCCGACAGTGAAGTCTAGGTCTCGTCTCGGTGCATCGTCTATAATGAAGCGGTGTCGAGGGTTACAGGGATATCGAGTCGAGGTTGAAGAGGAACGTAGCAATGATCGAGCCGACGCCCATTCAGAAATGCATCGCTTGTGCCACTGGGTTTGGAATGGCTTGCTTCGCCTTCTTTTTCGCTGCGATCGTGTTGGTGCCCATCACGGGGACGATTTCCGAGTCCCTTGGTCTGCCGGACGCGATTCCCATTGTTTTGATTATGCTTCAGCTCTTTGGCCTGCCGGTTGTCGCTGCGATTGTTGGCGTGAGCACGGCTGCTCAATCCATCGTCGCGTCCACGAACCGCGATCAGCAAAGTTCTCATCGATCGTAGAAGCATTGAAATAACCTCGTGCTAGGCGGTCCGTCGTGACCGCATTCCAAGGCAGGTGCATTCGCTGAAGTCGTTGTCTCTTCGTTTGGTTCGCAGCTCGATCTTTAGATGCCAACGGGAGTGCTCATGGCGACGGCATAGCGCGCGATGAGAGGCGAGCAGTTTGCGCATCGAAATCTGTGATACCAAAGGGTTGACAACGCAGGTCATCTACGCACAATGTCCCGAGTCGCTGCCGACCGACGGCAGTCATGGCGAAGGATAACGGAATGAAGAACGGAGTCGGCAGCCATCGACTAGGAGGGCGAGGGATGGCCACTTCGTGGCGTGGTCAACAAGGGCCTCAATTAGGCACCACTGACGCAGAGAGGTGTTACACCGAATCACCCGACTGCTTCCAGGATCGTCGTCGCAAACTCAGCGATCTGACCTGGCTACCACCTCGCGTCGGCCAAAGCCTGCTAACTCTGCTCGAAGCACATCGCTACGCCATCGATCTGGATGTCGATCCCTGGGGATTCTGCACGCGACTGTCTTCACTTCGTCAGCAGGGCTTAAACGACACGGATGTCCTCTGGCTGGTCAAAGCGCAATTGGTGGAGTTTGCCTACGACATCAGCCTGCCGGGCGAGCTCACGCGTCAGTTTCGACGCAGCGAGAACCTGCTTTTTGCCGATTCGCTGTGCTTCGTGTTAACGGCTTCGGGTGTTGAGTTCACAGAAGCGTGGCTTCGTTGCCGGCAGGCGGTATCTCCTACTCCGCAGGTGACCTTTCTCGAGTCCGCGGCAGCCGCTGCTGCGTCCGAACGCACGCCGCGGTGGGATCGGGATCGACAGGAACTATCGGTCGGTGATGCGATCGTCAAGCGTTTCAAGGCACCGGCGGCGAATCAGGAGACGATCTTGGCGGCCTTCGAGGAAGAAGATTGGCCTCCGCGGATTGATGATCCCCTTTCGCCGAGTCCTGAGGTGGAACCTAAACGGCGATTGCATGACACGATCAACTCGCTAAATCGGAATCAGAAGATGCAACTGCTGCGCTTCTTCGGCGACGGGAGCGGTACGGGGATTCGTTGGGAATTTATGGAGGAGTCGCGCGACTCGGGCTCCGCGAACACGCTTTCGCCGGACCCGACGAAGATCCCACCACCAACCCGCCTGTAGCTTGCCATTTTGGGTCTCGGTAGGTTCGTGTCTTGTTTTAGCTGCGGCCAAGGCGATGGCTGCGAGGCCGAATTTCTGCCTAAGAAACCGTTATCCGCCGTGAAACATTGAAGGATGGATAGGCTCCACGAGCTGCGTTGCGGTTGGGTATCTGATATTCCCGACCATCGCGACCTGACGTGCGATCAGCCCAGGATCATGAAGGCCCTGCGTCGGCTCTCAGGTTTGGACGGTCGGCGCACGGCGCGCGAAATGGATTTGCGGGACTGCTGCCCACCGGTGGTGGATCAGGCAGACCTGGCAACCAGCTCGGCGCACGCCACCGTGATGATGGCACAATACTTCGAGCGACGAGCCAGTGGCAAGTTGATCACTCCCTCGCGACTGTTTGTGCATCACAACGCTCAGCGGATCGCCGGTCTGCAGGAGTGCCTCGTCTCGTTGAGATCCGCGATCAAGGCAATGATCCGGTTTGGCCTGCCACCGGAACGCTACTGGCCGTACGAGTCGGCCCGGGTCACTCCCACGCCGGATGGCTTTGTCTACGGCGCTGGCCACAAGATGCGTCGTTGCCTTTATCTTCGATTGGATGGCAGAACACAGTCTGGTGACGAGACACTGGACGTGGTGCGGTCGTTTTTGGCGAGTGGTTTTGCCTGCGTTTGCGGTTTCCAACTACCGAGCACCGTGTCCGATCTGCCGGAGATCTACTTTCCGGTTTCGCGCGATGACGGCAATGATGGCCACGCGGTACTGGTGGTTGGCTATGACGACGATCGCTGGATTCGATCCGAAAAAGGCGCCCTATTAGTGCAGAATTCGTGGGGCAAGCAGTGGGGCGATGGCGGCTTTGGTTGGCTGCCATATGCCTACGTCCAAGATCGTTTGGCGGTCGACTTTTGGACTCTCGTTCGACGCAAGTGGCTGCGATCGGGCGAGTTCTTCAACCCGCTGACCTGACTTCGCGTTGCCGCGTCACGCGTCTGCATCGCGATGCCACCATAGCCCCACCAGTCTGTCTCTAGCACGGCGACGATGTGTCCGTGAGACTCATGACGATCCAGAGCCGAAAACGTGAGCTGGCCGCGTCCCATCATCTGCACATAGGGTTGATCAAATGAACGCCAAACGCATGATACGAACGCAGAGCACCCACGGTCCGACCGACGACTTATTGAATCTGGTTGTCAAATACAAGTGGCGTTGGATTGTGCCTGCCACCTTGGTCGCACTTGGCGTGGGAATCTTTGCCTACCTCAATCCAGATACGTGGGAGGTCTCGCAGTCGATCATCGTCCGCAACTACGCCGTATCGGAGGGGGTCGAGCCGGGTGAATTCCGAGGCGCGGACCCGATGCGCAGGACGGTGGATACGATCGTCGAGCTGTGCTTGAGTAGTCGCGTGCTGGGAGCGGCGCTCTCTGAAGTGGGTCCACCCGAGGGTGAGGAGGTCGAGGGCGAGTGGCCGGACCGCGAAGCGATCGCGAATCTGCGCGAAGCGGTTTCGGTCGAAGCACCCAACGGTGCCGAATTCGGCACGACCGAAGTGTTCTTCATCAAGGTCCAAGATAACCAGCGCGAGCGCGCGTTGTCGCTCGTCGATGCGATCTTCAGGCAGCTGCGCGATCGTACGCGAGAACTCCGTGACCAGCGGGCTCGGGAAATGGTGGCGGAGGTCGAAGAAATGGTCACCATGGCCGAATCGGACTTGCAGGAGACAACACAGGAAATCAAACAGATCGAGCAGTCTGTCGGAGGCGACGTGGTTGTACTGCGAATGTTGCACGCGTCGCCTGGTGGCAATGCGGAGCGTGAAGAATCACTGATTTCCGTGGATCGACAAATCATGGAATACGAGTGTCAACATGCCGTTAACCAGCATCTGATTGAACTGCTCGAGTCGGCCAAGGAAGACCCGAAGTTGCTGCTTTCCGCTCCACCGGATCTGTTGACTTCGCAGCCTATGCTGCAGGAGATGATTACCGGTCTTGCCGCGGCAAAACTAAGAACCGCTGCGATGCGCGGCAATCACACGGAGAACTATCCGACCATGAAGACGGCCATCAAGGAAGAGGCTGCTGTACGGGATTCCATTCGCACGGAACTCGACTGCACGATCGAACTGATAAAAGCCGACATCGACCTCAAAGCGCGTCGGCGGGAAGTGTTAGTGAAGAAACGCGACGCGATGAGCGCGAGGATGCAAAAGTTGGCTTCCATGCGGGCCGAATATACCAATCTTGTGAACGTCGTCGACTATCGACAAAGAGCGTTGGAAACGGCTGAGCAGCGATTAGGCGAAGTGCGCATTCGTCAGGTCGTCGCTCGTACGAGTAACATCATCAGCAGACTTGATTCACCGGATATTGGTCATCAGCCAATTGGACCAAGTCGCGCGATGACGCTTCTGGCCGGTGTGTTCGGTGGCCTCGTGACCGGATTCGGATGCTTGGCGTTGACCGTTGTTGGGCGACCATCCGGAGCGAATCGTCAGGTTGACGATCAGTCGGTCCCTGATTTCATCGCCTGCGGCAGCTCCATGCATGTGGAAGATCTGCGATCAGTCGATGGTGGATGTGAGTCAATGACCGTTTCCTAGTGGTCGACATCAAGCTCTGATATTCGATTCTTAGAACCAACATGCTTGCCATTCAGTTGACGCTGCTTGTCGCCGGAATCGTGTGGGCCGCGGTATTGCTTCTGCGCGGCTCACTAGTGGTCGGTTGTCTAGCCTGGTTGCTGACGGTCGTCTGCTTTGGGCGATCCTTCTTTGCCGTCGATGCCGGTCCCGTGACCGTCAGCCTGGATCGATTCGCCTTGGTTTCATTAGTGGTCGCTTATCTGGTCCATCGGTGTCTGGGGAAGACCGACCCGAAGCCGCTGGTTCTAGCCGATGTCCTTCTACTAGCACTCGTTGCCTTGCTCACCTTCCAAACACTATCTCATGACTACAGCCGTCGATTCTTCGAAGCAAGATCGACACCCATCTGGAATCTGCTGGCTGGCTACGGGATGCCGCTAACCGTTTACTGGATTATCCGACAGTCGAAACTGACTGAACGATCGCTCCATTACATCTACGGATTCTTGGTACTGCTGGGTGTTTACCTGGCCACGACGGGGCTGCTTGAGATTACAGAACAATGGTGGTTGGTATTCCCGAGATACATTGCTGATCCGGATGTAGGCATTCATTTTGGCCGCGCGCGTGGTCCGTTTGGGAATTCGATCCGATACGGGTTATATGTGGCGATTTGTTTCTTTGCCGCGTTGTTAATCTGGCGTCGGTTGTCACGACGCTGGCAGGTGCTGACGCTGCCGCTGGGCCTGCTGTTTCTTGGGGCCATCTTCTTTTCCTACACGCGCAGTGTTTGGTTAGGTGTCGCCGGCGCCGTCCTGCTGGTAGCGATCCTCAACGTGCCACGACGCATTCGATTGGGACTCGTCTCCTCACTTTGCGTTGCCGGCTCGCTGGTATTTGTTCTGCACTGGGAAAGGCTCGTGTACTTAGAGCGGGAGGAATCAGCTGGACACGCAGCGGTATCCGTCTCCAATCGAGCCGCGCATGCCTACGTCTCGTGGCAGATGTTCCTTGATCGCCCGCTTATGGGTTGGGGCTATGGACAGTATCCCAACGAAAAGCTGGCGTACCTGTATGATCGCAACACAACGCTCAAATTGCAGAGACTACGAGAGCGATTAAGCCACAACACAATCCTCACCATGTTGGTTGAGGCAGGCGTGATCGGCCTAGGCCTCTTCCTGGCCGTGTTGACCTCGTGGTTTTGCACCGCTGTTTCGATCTGGCGAGATCCGGCTCAGCCCGTATGGGCCCGAAGACATGCCCTGTTGGTTCTGGCCGCACTGTGCGCGTATGTTCCGCAGGCGCTGTTTCATGAAGTCACGTTTCGGCCCGACATTAACGCACTTGTTTTCGTGTTGGCGGGAACACTGGTCGGTTTGCGGGCTGGCCAAGCATCATCACCGTCTGCCGCAGACCTTCGCTGGTTTGACCGTCAACGAATCCCCGAGCCTGCACTGTCTTGACCGATGTATGTTGAACGAGTGGACGTCGCTTCCGGCTTTGATGATTTGCAGTGGGACAACCTGGTTGCCGCATCCTCAGATCCGAATGTGTTCCTGACCCGGACCTGGTGCGAGGCCTGGTCGCAGTATCAGGCGGATGGAGGCGAAGATTTTTTGCTGGTCGTGCGTGATGCAACCAGTCGGCTCGTCGGTCTTGCACCGCTCGTGTTGCGCAGGAATCGGTTCCTGGGTTTGCGGGAACTGAACTTTATGGGAACGGGCGATGCTGCGCCTGATCATCTCGATTTGGTCGCCGATCAGCGACAACGGCCCGAGATAACAACTGCCATTTGCCAGTATCTATGCGATCACCGCCGCGACTGGGATGTGCTGCGCCTCACGGACCTGCGACACGACTCACTGACGCCGAGCATCCTTCGTCAGCGATTCGGCGACAACTATCTTTGCCAGGAAACCAATGGAGCCACTTGCCCTTATCTGCCGTTGACTGGCAGCTGGGAGGAGTACCTATCGCAGAAAAGCAGCAATTTCCGCCAACAACTTCGGTCAAGACGCCGCAAGTTTGAGAAGCTTCCTGAGGCGGAATTTCTGATTTGCCAAACTCCCGAGCAGGTTGAAGAGAGTTTAGCGTGCTTGTTTCGCTTCAATCCCAAACGCTGGGCAGAGCGAGGCACGAGGTCCGCATTCTCGCATCAATCGTTTCGAGACTTTCACCTGCAGGTCGCCCGTCGTTTCCTGTCGAAAGATTGGCTCGATCTGTGTTGTCTGAAGGTTAAGGGCCAGACGGTCGCGGTGCTCTATAGCTTTGTCTTCAAGGGCAAGGTGTTCTACTACAACGCCGGCTTTGATCCATGTTGGTCGGAATACAGCGTGGGGCGTGTTCTGATGGCCTACCATCTTGAACGTGCCTTCGATCGTGGACTGGCTGAATACGATTTTCTGCGAGGCAATCACGCCTACAAATACGGTTGGACTTCGACGCAGCGCTGCAATCGCGATGTTCTCGTGATACGACGGCATTCCAAAGCGCTGGCCTATGATCGCCTTGAACGAAGTCTGAAGATCGCACGCCGCACAGTGAAGCGACATCTACCTCGCGATGCTCGTGATCGACTCAAGCAGTTGCTTTCGTCGTCGTGAATCACGCCGCCCAATCTCGCGAACTCTGTTTTTCGTACCCGAGTGTGCGTAGCGGCACCGTCGTATGCACCACTACGGCATCACTCGACTGTCAGTAGTGCGTCATGAAAACGCGATTGAGAATGACCTCTCAACACTGCCATGAATCAACACCTGCTAGAAGGAGTGACCGTGATGGCCCGCCTGGATACCGCGATCTACAGAGCGCCTCATTCGGTGACAGGAAATCCGCAAGCCGAAGCGTCGGCGACTCAGTCCAGCACGCAGAGCGTGACGTGCGAGTCAACGGAATACTGCGAGCCAGCGGAATACCAAGAGTTCGGGAAGTTTGCAGACAATCAAACCGACTCAGAGCTTCTCGACGATCCGTCAGCCCGGCCCCGGGTCAGTGCTGGTGGAAATCGATCCACTCCCTATCGCGTTACGAAGCGCGTCGTTGACATTGTCGGAGCAACATCTCTGTTGGTGCTGCTATCGCCATTGCTGCTGCTCACGTGCCTCGTGTTGACGATTACGACCAGAGGACGTCCCTTCTTTTGCCAGACTCGCTACGGTCTTCATGGCGAGCCATTTACGCTGTTCAAGTTCCGCACGATGGTCACCAACGCCGAGGATCTCGGCCATTTGGTGCAACGCGACGGGTTGGTCTTCAAGAAACGCGATTGCGAGGATCCTCGCGTGACACGAATCGGCGCTCTGCTGCGAAAGACGAGCATCGATGAACTGCCGCAACTGGCCAATGTGCTGCTTGGTCAAATGTCTCTTGTTGGGCCTCGTCCTCTTTCCGCGGCTGTCGATCGTTTTGAACCTTGGCAACTGGATCGCTTTTCCGTGCGGCCAGGCCTCACCTGTCTCTGGCAAGTGAGTGGCCGGAGCGAGATTGGATTCGAAGAGTGGATGCACATGGATCTCTGGTACGTGAAGCACCAAAGTCTGCGAATCGACGCGATTCTGCTTCTTCGTACGCCGGCGACCGTTTTGAGCTGTCGGGGAGCCGGATAGTGGAAGGCGCCAAAAGCTTTGTCCATTGCAAACGCTTTGACCGTCCCTCCACCAGAGTGCCACCGCGTCGTCGGTATTGTGGCGGCGCAGATAAACAATAATCCACCCACACAATCTACACCTACTCTGCGAAGCCAGACATGACGACAGCACAGGACCAAACACACCCCTCGCGAAATGGTTACTCGTGGAGCCCTGACCCGCGCCGAATCAGTCGAGTCCTTCACGTGATCAACGGCGACGATTACTCAGGTGCCGAACGCGTACAAGATCTGTTGGCCATGCGGTTACCCGAATTTGGCTACGAAGTTCACTTCGCGTGCCTCAAGCCGGGCTTGTTCCAGGAAGCACGAGCATCGCAACACGTGCCCCTGGACGACGTGCCGATGCTTGGCAAGTTTGACCTGAGGCCGGCCCTGCGCGTGGCAAAGCTGGCCCGCGAGACGGGATGTTCACTGATCCATTCGCATTCGACGCGCACACTGCTGATCGCCCGTCCGGCGTCGATCATGGCACGGCTGCCGCTGGTTCATCACGTGCAGAGTCCGGCCATTCACGGATCGACCGAAGTCTGGCGCAACCGCGTCAACACCTGCGTGGCTCGAACCTGCCTGCTGGGTGTGAACAACATCGTCGCCGTGTCTGAGTCGCTGAAGAGATATCTGCATCGGCAGAAAGTGGCTGAGCATCGTGTCGAGGTCATCCCCAACGCAGTTCCAAAGCGTCCCTTGCTGCAGCGCCCACGACCCCACAGCCCGTGGGTGATCGGGATTTGCGCGATGTTTCGGCCGCGAAAAGGAATCGAGGTCCTGCTGGGCGCTCTATCTCAAATGCATCGCGCAGAAGTTCCGTTTCGATTGCGTGCGGTTGGCTATTTCCAGGACCCTGACTACGAGCGATCGATCAAGCGCCGCGTTGAAGAGCTTGGGCTCAGTTCGGCGATTCAATGGTGTGGCTTTAGTCACGACGTTTACCAGGAGCTTGCTGAGATGGATATCTTTGTGTTGCCAAGCCTGTTTGGTGAAGGGTTGCCGTTGGCCATCTTGGAGGCCATGGCCGCGGGTGTTCCGGTTGTCAGCACGAACGTGGAGGGAACCCCTGAAGCAGTGCGAGATGAAGTGGACGGACTGATCGTCGAACCCGGCAAGTCTGCGGAGTTAGCCACCGCCTTAACGCGAATCGTGCGCGGCGAAGTGGATTGGCAGTCGCTCAGAAGTTCGGCCCATCGCCGCCAGGCGGAATTGTATTCCGATACCAAATTGGCTGGTGACGTGGCGCGCGTTTACGATCGGATTCTGCAGCAGCCTCGCGCACGAAAGCAGCAGCCTGAGAAGTTCGCTCGCCCGCTCAGCGGCATCCATCAATGTCCTACTCGAATGGGAGCCTGACATGAAGGTTGCGATGCTCGGTCACAAAGGCATTCCTGCTCGCTCTGGCGGTATCCAGCAAGGTGTCGAGGTGCGCAGCCGTTTGCTAACCCAACGCGGCCATGATGTCGTTGTCTATTGCCGACGCTCGTATTGTGGTCCGGCCGCACGATCGACATTCGAGGGTCGACTGCGACGAGTTGTGTTGCCAAGTATTCCGACCAAGCACCTGGACGCGATCACGCACACCTTGATCAGCACCTTCGACATCCTTTGTCGACGAGCTGACGTTGTGCATTACCATGCGATTGGGCCAGCCGCTCTTGCCCCGTTGTCGCGACTTGGTGGGCTACCAGTCGTCGTCAGCATTCATGGGGTCGATTGGCAACGTGCCAAATGGGGCGGGTTTGCCAAGCACTGTCTGCAATTGGGTGAACGCCTGGCGACGATGTCCGCCACGAAGATCATCGTCGTGTCTCCGGTGCTACGCGATTATTTCGCCAAGCGATATCAACTGTCGACCGAGTTCATCCCCAATGGCGTGCCGCCGATGGCCAGGCGCGAACCGGATCGCATGCTGAAGTTTGGAATCAAGCCGAAGCGGTATGTCCTGGCCGCGGCCCGTTTGGTTCCCGAGAAAGGATTGCACTATTTGATTGAAGCTTTCGAGCAGTTGCCGCATGACGTGAACCTGGTAATTGCCGGCGGCGGTGGTTTCGACCGCCAGTATGAGCGACAGTTGCGTTGCTGCCAGGATCGACGCGTGATCTTCACCGGCCCAGCCGATCGCGAGTTAATGGCCGAGCTGTTTTCGCATGCCATGTTGTTCGTCTTGCCCAGCGAGTTAGAAGGCATGTCCGTTGTGCTGCTGGAGGCGATGAAGATGGGCGTTCCCGTCTTGGTCAGCGACATTCCAGAGAACCGATGTGTTATCGAGCGAGCTGGACGCACATTTCGGTCTGGCGACGTCGAGAGTTTGCGCGTGCAGCTAGGTGAACTCCTGGATGATTCGCATCTCGAGCACTGGTCACCCAAGGTGATTGAGCAAGTGAAGCCGTACGATTGGTCGCGCTCCATCGAGCGTTACGAAAGAGTTTACCTTCAATGTGGTGCTTAAGTTGCCCATAGATAATCGCCGCACCCGTTGTGTTGCCGCAGAATCAGCGAACTGATGGATCTGACCAAGACGCTCTTCGCCAACTTGTACTACTACGGCACGCTGGGATTGCGAAGCTGGCGATTGCAGCAGGCGTGCGCGGAGGGTCGAGCCCCCATTGCGATCTTGGCATTTCATCGTGTTGCTGATGACCGAGCCAACGCTTGGACGACGCCGACAGCTGTGTTCAAAGCGGCCATTCGTTGGTTGGCGGACCATGTCGATCTCATTTCTCTGGAGGATGCGCAGCGTCGAATTCAGTCAGGCATTAATCGTACCCCCAGTGTGTGTATCACTTTCGATGATGGGTACGCCGAGAACTTTGATGCTGCGATTCCCATGATGGTCGACTACGTCATTCCTTGTACCTACTTTGTCACGGTAGGTCCCGTGGTTGACGGACATCCATTCGAACATGATGTGGCCGTCGGTCACCTCCATTCGCCTAACACAATTGAGCAGTTGCGCGGGTTGGGTGATACGTGTGTCGAGGTTGGTGCGCACACGCGGACTCATCCCGATCTGGCCCACGTTGACAATCGCGATCAGCTCATCGACGAAATTGTCTCGGCACGCGACGAACTCGAGCACTTACTGGAGCGCCGAGTTCGCTATTTTGCGTTCCCCTTCGGACAACGAGCAAATTTGACGGCTCAAGCTGTCCAACTGGCACGTGAAGCGGGCTACGAAGCAGTGTGTTCAGCTTACGGAGGCTACAACCTGCCGGGCGATGATCCATTTCATTTGAGGCGGCGATGCCTGGATGGTCCTCTACTCCGCATCAAGAACTGGGTCACGGTTGATCCCTTTCGGAATCGGAAGGTTCCGGAATTTGTCATTCCCGATGGACTGCCTGAGCAAACAACTCAGCTTCGGTAGTATCCGCTCCATATGATCTCGCAAAGAATGGTTGGTTGACGTAGGAATGGCCAGCACCACCTTCGACAGAACGATCGTCGTTCGCGACGCGGCAGATTCGTTGAAGGTCAGTGTCTTCTTTCTGCTTGTGCTGACTGTCGTCCAACGAAGCATTGGCTTCATTCGGAAGTGTTTCTTCTGTGGCTGGATGGCGCCCGACGAGTTAGGTCAGTGGGACTTGGCGTTTGGCTTTTTATCACTTGCCGCCCCGTTGGCCGTGATGGGTTTGCCGGGATCGCTGCTGCGGTTTGTTGATCGCTTCCAAGCCAGCGGGCAGTTGCGTACGTATCTGCGTTGGACGATGGTGACAACCGGTGTGCTCGCGAGTCTGTTCGCGGCGGCGTTGTTGCTGTTCCAGTCCAGGTTTGCCGAGTTGCTTTTTGGCAGTGCCGAGTTTCAGCGTCTGGTGCCGCTGATTGCACTGGCCTTGTTGATCAGCGTTGCGTTCAATGCGGTCAGCACATTTTTTACAGCTATGCGGCTACAGCGCATTCGATCGGTGCTGATGACCACTTATGGCATCGTGTTCACCGTGCTCGGCAGCATGTTGCTCCTGTGCTGGCAGGCTACGGCGACCAGCGTGATTCTGGCTCATTTGCTCGCGATGACCGGTTGCTTTGGGATTGGGATCTACTGGGTCAAGACTTCTCGACACTTACTGCCGGACCCGACGTCAACGGATTCGATTGGATCGAGTTTTCGTCGTCAGGTCGTCCCGTTTGCCATCGCGGTCTGGACGACGAATGTGTTGGCGAATTTGTTTCCGCTCGTTGATCGCTACATGATCATCACCGTCGGTGGGTACGAAACTGAAGAAGCTTTGTCGATTGTGGGTCAATATCACGTCGCTCGACTGCTTCCAGTTTTCATGGTCTCGCTGGCCCAGGTGCTGCAAGCCACCTTGATTCCCTACCTCAGTCACGATTTCGAATCGGGCGAGGAAGCGAAAGTCAGCCAGCGTTTGGATTCATGCCTGCGTTTGTTCGGACTCGCCTTCTTCGCCACGGCCGCCATCTTCCTGGCCTTGGGCCCTTGGCTCATCCGCTCACTGGTTGGTGACAAGTTTGATGTCGGATTGGCGGTCTTGAGCTTAGCGCTGACCAACGGTGTGTTTACCAGCCTCTTCGTGCTTGCCCAATCGTATCTGTGGTGTTTGCAGAAGGGATGGTTAGTCAACGCGGGTCTGGTCGTGTCTTTGATCATCGGAGTTGGCTTGCATCTCATACTGCTTCCTCGTTTTGGTTTGAGCGGTGCCGCGGTGGCAAGCTGTGCTGGGATGGCGTTTATGCTCGTGTATGTCGTGGCGTGCGCCAGAGCGGTTGGCATGCACTTCCGAAAACCAACGGGCCTTGTTGCGATCTTGCCGGTAACGCTGTTGATGGGACCGGTCGTTGCCATCGTAACGCTGCTGATTGTGATTATCGTTTCGCCTCGAAGTAATGTCTTGCTTGCTGAGCAGGACAAACGCCAAGCCGAACAGCTAGTGCGACGGTTCAAAGATCGCTTGAGCAAGAATCAATCCACGCCCCCTCATATGAATGAAACGGTTGCAGATGATCAAACAGAATGATGAACGACTCGATCATCGTCGGCTTTCGGTCATGTTTGCGGTAACGTCGCTGACCTTTGGTGGCGCCGAGACCCTATTGACGAATCTCATCCAACGAATGAACCAAGCTCGTTTCGCACCTGAGTTGTGTTGCATCAAGCGTCTTGGTTACCTGGGGGAGCAGTTGGCGTCCCTGATTCCGACACACGCCTATGGTCTTCGTTCGAAGTATGACCTGCGCGTCCTGCCATGGATGACGGATTTGTTACGGCGCCGCCAGGCCGATGTACTGGTCACCGTAGGAGCAGGTGACAAGATGTTTTGGGGACGGCTTGCTGCCCGACGCGCCCAAGTACCTGTCATTGTGTCAGCTCTCCACACAACAGGATGGCCCGATCGCGTGGGGCGGTTGAACAGCTGGCTAACGCCGCTCAACGATGCGTTCGTCGGAGTCGCTCAGTCGCACGGTCGTCATCTTATCGAAGGCGAACGGTTTCCAGCTGAGAAAGTTCATGTGATCCCAAACGGCGTTGACGTCGACCGATTTGCTCCAGGGAAAGCCAGCGAACGTCTGATGAACGAACTCGGTGTGTCACGCGATGCGAAAGTGATTGGAATTGTAGCGCGACTGGACAAGGTCAAGAACCACGAGATGTTTCTGCGTGTTGCGGTGAATGTGCAGCAGTGCGTTCCCAACGCGCAGTTCTTGATCGTTGGTGACGGCCCGATGCGCTCGAATCTAGAAGATCTCGCGCGTCAACTGCATCTCGATGACTGCGTACACTTTGTCGGCGAACGAGCGGATATTCCCGACATTCTGCGCATGCTGGATCTGTTTGTCTTGACGTCGCACATCGAGGCCAATCCGGTCTCGATTCTTGAGGCGGCCTCGACCGGACTTCCAGTGGTCGCGACGAATGTCGGCTCGGTTTCGGAATCGGTCAGGGAGGGAATCAATGGCCACTTGATCACTCCGAACGATGAAGAAAGCATGTCCAGCCGAATCGTCGAACTGCTTACCCATCCGCAGCGCGCTCGTGTGATGGGAGCGGCCGGTCGCGCACATGTTGTCGCCAACTGGTCATTGGATCAGATGGTAAATAAATATGAGGAACTGATTGCGACTCTTTACACCGAGAAGAAGTGGCAGCAAACAACAAGAACAAACGAATCAACGGACTGAAGGTCAGATGATTGCCCGACATCCCACCAATGCTTGCGAAAAGTCTTCCAAGTCAAACGACATGACCGTGGAAGTTGTTCATGACATCAACGACCTGGAAACATACGTTGCCGCCTGGCAAGAACTGGCGTCCAATTCGATCGAACCAAATGTGTTTTACGAGCCCTGGTTCCTCATGCCGGCCATCCGTGCTTTCGGCGCCGATGCGGACCTGACGTTTGTCCTTGTTTTCAACGCAAAGCGTGGTCAGCCGCCAACGCTTTGCGGATTCTTTCCTCTCGAACGAAAGCGTGGCTCCCGCGGGCTGCCGGTCCCGATCCTGTGTCTGTGGAAGCACATGCATTGTTACTCCACCACTCCGCTAATTCATAAAGATGCCGCCTCGAAAGTTGTCCGGACGTTCCTGGAGTGGTTGCGAACTCATCAGCGAGGTTGCCCTGTGCTGGAGCTGCCTCGCGTTTCGGGCGATGGTCGCTTTTTGCAAGAGATCACGACGGAACTGTGGCCCGAGGATATCTATGTTCGCTCATACACCCGTGCGTTGATTCACGCGCGTGATTGTGCTGAAACTTATCTCAAATCGGCAATCTCCGGCAACCGGCGCCGTGAGCTGCGTCGGATGCGCAAACGACTCGACGAAAAGGGAATTGTCCAATCCGCGCTCATCGAACATCCGCATCAGGATCTGTCCGTCATCGACCGGTTTCTCAAGCTGGAAGCATCCGGTTGGAAAGGCCGAGATGGTGTGGCCATGAGTTGCGACGATCGATGCCATCAGTTCTTTCGGGAAATTGCTGTTGCCGGAATGGATCGCGGACAGCTCCATTTTTCATGCCTGTTGCTGGACGACCGTCCAATCGCCATGTCATGCGACCTCGTTTCGTCCCCCGGTTGTTTTGCCTTCAAGATTGCCTTCGACGAATCGTATGCTTCCTTCGCGCCGGGCATCATGTTGGCACTTGATCGGATACAACTGATCCATTCGCGACCAGATATCAGTTGGATGGATTCGTGCACGGCACCTGGCAACAAATGGGTAGACCGCTTGTGGTCTGACAAAAAGACGGTGACGACGATGCTCATCCCAACCGGGACATTCGGCAGTCAATTCGCGATCGGACTGTTCCCGCTGCTGCACTGGATGAAACGCAAAGTTCGCGGGAAGTGACCCGTCCCCCTCTTAAAGAAGCCTGACCCCTTTTTGCGTGCCCCTTTTTTTGTGTGAACGCTGGACGTGGTTGGACCGTACAGCTGGCAGGTTATTCACAGCGACTCGGTTTGGAAGGTCTGGCGATGCGAATGCCTGTCCGTCTGCCGCGGATCCGCATTTCTTTGCTGCTTCTGGTGATCGTGCCTTGGGCGATTGTCGGAATCGTGTCGCTACGCTATTGGATGTTGCCCGCGGTTCCGATCTTCGAAGGTTTTGATACGCGCGAGATTCAGGCGATCGCCAATGCATTGAACGACTATGCCGTGCGATATGGCGAATATCCTCCGGATTTTTCTTCCGACAATCCACGCAAGGAAATCGACGATCATCTGAAAAAGATCTTTCCGGATCGTGACGCACTGCGCGATCTGCCACCGAATGTCGATCAGCTGGGACCGGACAACGCCCTCGAATTCTGGCTACGAGGCTTCTACGACGGCAACCCGAAATGTCCGCTGACAGGCAAAATCTATCTTGGTCTGGATCCCGTGACCTCCGAGGAGGTGTGGATTGAGATACCTTCGGGCGGCATCATGGCAGAGGTCTACGACGGCGATGCGTTTTCTCTCCTCACGTCCGAAGGGATCATACCGATCGACGCCCAGGATCAGTCGTTGTATGAAGATCTCGTCTCCAATTACTCCAAGCTGTCGGGCAGTAGGAAGGATACGCTGGAGGTGATGCTCCTCCGAAATCCGTCCTTCGTATTTGATCGTGTGCGGCTTTCGGGCCGCAACTCGTACCGGCCCAAATGCTGCACTGCGCCGCTCGTTTATTTTCGCGGCGGGAACTACGCTTCTGCACGCTATCGGGACAATCCAAGATGGGGTGTCGCAGCGCCCTACCAGACGGTTGCAGCCGACGGGACCAGGGACTTCGAGCAGCCCTTTCGTTATCAGATCATCTCTGCTGGTCGCGACAACTACTACGGTGCTGATTCCATCGTCACGAGTGAAGCGGGCTTTCATCAAGGTCATGCTGACAATCTAACAAGCTTTGCCCAGGAACCGATCGGTGCACAACAACTATTGGCCGCGCGCGAACATGCCTTTCATGCGCGCAATCTAAGTCTCCTGGCGGCGATTGTCTTCACGCTCGCCTATCCGCTGAGCTTTCTGCTGGATCGAACCGAAAGCGGCATGGTTGCGCTTTCGAGAATCACCGGCCAGCAGTTTCAAGCGATGCACTGCAGCCATCATTGGAAACAACGGCTGGATGCTCAGAGGCTGGTGCGAAGGGACCGAGCGCTCACGCGCCTTCGGGAGGAGAGTCTTGAGGACTCGCAACTCAAGCCTTAAGCCCTAAGACGTATCGCTCCCCATCCAACGAGTGGGCGCTAGACCGTTCATTGTGGTGCGCCCATTGGGGACAAATGTCGCGCGTGTAAACCAAGCTTGATGCGAGTGTATTGCTCTCCTTGACGCGCATCGAAAAAGCGGTAGTCATAAATGTCAGCAGCTGTTAGCATTGCTGCAGATCTTATTTTTTCGCTAACTCAGGGTTTCATGCTCATGAGTACAAGAGCCCGCGTTCTGGGCGACACATCCGGAGGGGAGAAATGGCTTTGCGTATTGCGTTGTCTATTGTCGTTGTAGGATTCCTTTCGTCGCATGCCTTAGCCCAAGATGATCTATCGGTTGTCAAAGCCTACAAGACATCGAAGGCGCCTGAGATTGATGGCGTCATCTCAGACGGTGAGTGGGACGCTGCCGGGCCACCGATCGTCGTAGCGCCCGAAGAACTCGGTACCGCGTTTCCGGAAGACGAATTCGGCGGACCGGAAGATCTCAGTTTTCAGTTCCGCGTGATGTGGGAAGAGCCTTGGACAGCTTATTTCCTCTTCGAAGTCACCGATGACATTGCGATGGAGGTGATTCCTGGAAATCGTTGGGAGATGGATCAGGTCGAATTCTTCGCTGACGGGGACGATCTGGAGGGAAGCGACGACCTGCCGACGTACCAGTGGTGGGACAACGCCGAGATCTACGGCAAATTCGGGGCGAGTCGATGGGAGGGAGACTTCGAAGGAAACACGAACGTGATGTCGACGCTCTTTGAGGATTTCTATGGTGAGGGCGGAGCGGCGACGGCTGTTGCAGTTGCCTCGGAAACGGACAACAACGCAGATTACATTGTCGAGTATGCCGTATCCCTCGAGCCGATGTTTGACTTCGGCACGTTCGACGGCACGCCGACCGCTGAAGCCCAGGAAATTGTCCAAGATTCCACCGTCATTAAGTGGACGGCCTGTGTATCGGACGATGACGATTTCGGCGACGGCACAGTGGGCCGATCGCACACCGCCTGCTACTTCCGTGCATTCCCCGACGCTGATTGGCGTGATTCCAGTGCCTTCGCCGACCTGACGTTTGTGGGTGAATTCACGGGCACGACCCCTGGCGACTTCAATGGTGACGGTGTCTTGGATGCCCAAGACGCCGACATTCTTGTGGCGGAATCGGCCAGCGGTAATAACAACGCTGAATTCGACCTGAATGGCGACCAGCTCGTCAATCAAGCTGACGTCACGACGTGGGCCAAAGATCTTGCCAACACTTGGCTGGGTGATGCCGATGTGAATGGCGAATTCAACTCCGGCGACCTCGTTTCAATTTTTGCTGCTGGCAAATATGAGGCGGGCATCGACGCAGTTTGGAGCCAGGGTGACTGGACCGGTGACCTGCGCTTCGACTCGAGTGATCTCGTGGCTGCGTTCGCTGACGGTGGTTACGAAGGCGGACCACGCGGCGCGGTAAGTGCCGTGCCCGAGCCCACATCGTTGGGGCTGCTGTTGGTCGGTCTGCTGGCAATGATCGGCTTCCGGCGCGCAGGTCGCTGACGCGGCGCCCGGTTGGGGCAGTCCGCGATTTTTGGTGTCGCATACCCAGGGCAATCCGCTGCTTCACGCGTGGTTTGCCCTGTCGCGCATTCCAGGGTAGCCCGATGCTCGCCCCGGGCTCTGCTTCGAGGATCGCAACCGCCGATCAACCTCGGATCTGGCTGCGGATCGAATCGTCCTTGATCTTGTCGTCGTCGGCCAAGAGAAAGGCTTTGCTGAGAATGATCGACATCGTTCGGTCATCGTCGAATGGCAAGAACAGGTTTGTGGTCCCTTTCGCGCCAGCGCCCCGTTTGGGAACGATGCACAGGTATTGATCGTTCGGCAGCATCAGAATATTGCCGCTGCCCAGATGGATCTTGTAAGTCTTGAGCTTGCCTTGAACGACCAGGAATCGGTCCTCGAAGCGGCAACGGTCGGCAATGGCCAGACGCGGAATCACGCGCTGTAGCACTTCCTTCCGCGTTTGGGCGGATTGAGATAGATCGCCAAACGCAAAGTCTTGCCAATAGTTTCGATCGCCCGGTCCGCCATCGGCCCAGGCAGGGTCATTTCCGACGCTGCCCACACCCACGAACAGGTCAACATCACGCATGATTTCGGAGAAGACAATTTCAGGTACTTCAGCCAACGAGAGCGGTTGACGATCGACCAGACTTTCGAAGCGTACCTGATCGGTCGACAGATACAGGTAGATGTAGGACTCTGACACAAAATCCGGATTGTCGGTCAGCGGATCGACCCAGAATTCAACACCGAGACCCCACTCAGGAAGTTCCAGTCTTGGCGTGTTGGCCGAATCCCATTCGCCCTGGAGTGAATACCGCCAGCCACGCTGCTGACAGAGCGCTGCAAACTGGTGCTGTCGAATGATGTGTGCGGCGAAGCGATTCGAGTAGACGTTCGTGGTACGCTCGGCGTCGGTTAAGATGTAGACTTCGCGGTGAGCTTGTTTGAATGGTTGCGTGACTTGATTACGCTCCAGCCATTCTCTCCATGCCAAGACGTCGCCCGCCGAAGTGAACATGGGGTGCCAGACCATCACTTCGGTTTTGTCGTTGATCCACGAGATGGGCTGGTCGTCGGAAGTGACAAACTGTTTGTCGTGCCAGATCCCCGCGGCGATTTGATCACCTTGCTGGAATCGCCAGATCAATCGACATCCCAGCGTGCCAACCAGAGGATGGTCCAGGAACCGTTTGCGAAAGTCTTGGAATGACCATTTTCGTTCTTGCAGGAATAAGTGTTCGAGCCGCTGCCGTTGTGCCGGAAACAGCTTTTCGATGTCTTTGGCTTGTTTACGGATCGATTTGATTTCGTCGGCATGTGATTCTTTGATACTTGCCGGCACGGACTTTTGCGTCTTTCCATCGGGTTTACGCCAGACGATTTGCGTCTTGCCGCCAGAAGACACCGTTAGCTCCGCGGTGAACTCGCCGAAAGGTTGTTGATGACGACCCACGTCTGTCAAACCAAGTGTCGGCACGGCGATCTCTTCCAAATCGGCGGCCGACATACCGATACTATCGGCCGCACGTTCCAAGGCTTTGGCAAGTTGCTTGCGGATTGATGCATGTTTAGCGCGGGTTTTCAGCCGACCGATTTCGGCAACAGCGTTGACGCATTGCATCCTGGACAGTGCTTGAAGGCAAGCGTTTCCGATCTTTGGGCTACGCGGACCAACGTTCGGAATCTTTTGGAAGCACGACTCGGCGGCCGCACCAATCGCGGCGATCAGTTCTTCACCGGGCACTGCAACGGTTGACCAAATCAACCCACGAAGCAGATCGGCGTGTTTGTCGTGGATTTGTGTGGGGTCGGTGTAGTGAGTCCAGCCGCCGTAGTTGAGCCGCTGGCTGACGCCCGGCTGACCGATGGCCGCAAGCGTGCTAAGCATCACGTTTTGAAACGACTTGGCTCCAACCACTTCGCAGGCGTTGCCAGCTTGCTTAAGCCATTTCTTGGATGGCTGCGAGGCTTTGGCCGTGCTGCAATGAGCCAGTAGTGATCGCCAGTCAGTCTGGGCTGGCTGGTCTAATTCCGTGAGTTGTTCTAGCAGAGCGTTCGTCCAAGCTTCGTTTGTACCCAGATCGAACCATGAGGTGTCAGTGTCACCGGCCGTCAGTAACTCTTTGACGAGCTTGCCGACCGCTCGTTCTTCTGAATGATCGGACTTCGCATGGAAGTTGTTGCTCATCATCTCCAAACTCTTCCGAATGGCATCGGACATACCGTACTCGTCGATATGTCGCTGAAGCATGCGTAAGATTCCGCGTCGGGGTAGCTCCCAAGCACCCGACGCGGCGGTGGACTGGATCATGGTCTGTGCGGAACGTTCCTCAAAGGGCAGCTTGCGACGCAGCAGCGCGCTGAGGAGTGGCGGCAGCGAAACATCGTGGTGCGAGTCTGAAGATTTCGCCAGCATGAGTGTCGCTTCAACGGCGACGGCCACTTGCTGAGCTGGTGACGCATCAAGAATCGCACGGCCTGCATCAAAGTTTTTTGGTTCGATGCGATCGACCCACATCGACCAGCTCTTTTTGACTTCTTGCACGTAAGACGTGATCAACGTGCTTGCATGTTTGCGGGCTTCGGTTCGATCACGTCGCGTGGGTGCATCGACGGTGTCTTGCTCGTCGCCCGTAAATAGCTTGAGAGTCATGCGGCACCTGTTTCGATCGCTGCTTACGATGGCTCACTGCGATTCGCGACAATCACCCCCCAGTCAGCAACGTCAGGCGCAAGAAAGTGACCTGAGTTCCGTGAGCGAGTATCACTTCGTCCTCAAGTGAATCGACCTGCTTGTCGTCGACCAGCAACAGAACCTGTTTAGCGCGAAAAGCAGTTAGCACCCGTTCGAACTGGCGTCGCCAATCGATCGGATTATGATGCGGCTTGGGTTGCTCGCCATTGAGTGTGGCTTCGTCTTCAGTCGGTGCGACAAGGCCCTCGAACTTTTCCAGCGGACGTGTGTTGAAGTCCTTGACTTCTTGATAGACCCGGCTGCGAATCAGTTCCCGAACCGTTATACGTTCGTCCGGCAGCTGCATCTGGAACTCATTCACCGTTTTGCCAGCGGCCGTTTCATCCCGAACAATCAGCGTGTTTGTCATCCGCGAATCCACCGTTTTCGAGTATAGAGATCTCCGCGCAAGTCTATCTCGGAAATGGCTGCAGCGAGCTTTGATTCAAAGAGAGTGACGGAGCGAACTCCGGCATGGTGAAATTTTTAAACGCTCGCGAACGATCACGGTGGATATCCGAAGCTAAGGTGTTAACAGACGTATATTTCAATGTGGGCGCGACGCGTCTCATGGGATCCGATCTGTGCAGCTATCCGAAAAAAACGAGGTTGCGAATGAGTGACGTCTTTGATCTGGTTGCTTTTGAATTTGAATATCGAGTGCTCGACCTCTTGGATCGAGCTGTATCGCGTTTTGCCAGAGACTATCCGAAGCAGTCGGTCTCGGCGGTTGCGATTTATGGCGAAGGATACTACGGCGGTTTTCACGTTTCGATTGATACGCCGGAGAACGACGCGAAAATGGTCGCGAAATGGGGTCCCCGCGGAGAGCCTTGGATCGGCCAAGATCATCGAGGTCAATACAACAACTCCCCGGCCGATTTCACCTTTCACGCCTTCGATAGCTGGTATCCCAAAGGCTGGCTCGACAGGATCGATGCGCTCACGGAAGGAAACGGCGTTATGACACTCAAGAACTCGCGCGGCAGTGCGATTCAAATCGATCTGAACAGCGATGGTGACGAGGCCATCAACGAACCGATCTTCGAAGAACTGACGACCGTTCTAGTCAAGTTCGGTAGTCAGGCCGAGAGCATGGCGAAGATCAAGGCCGCCGCCACATTTCGTTTGGGAGTGCGGATGCAAGACAGCCAATGCGTCAACTTCTGGAGTCCGGCAATTCCGTCCGCCTGAGTCGGCTGCAGCGGGCAGACCCCTCTCACACGAGATGCGGACGTGAAGAATGAGTAGCGTCAGCCGCTGACCTGTTGCTGAATCGGTTAGCGTTTGCCGACGATCTTTCCCGAGGGGTTTTTGTTGTCTTCCAAAGCAGCATCTTGAAGAACCCTTGAATAAACAGTTGTCTGATGGCATCTGCCAAATCAAAGGATCGGCAAATTCGGTCTGCGGGCCGCCGGATCGACGCTGAAAGGCCGTCTCGGAAAGTTGCCTTCGCGCTGGCGCTCGGTTAGGCTGGGATGTCGTGAAGCGTAAGGCTTCTGACACGATGGGTACGCCTATCGATCACACCGAGTTAATTTCCCTTATTCAAGCGAGGAGAGAAGACGAATGTTGCGGATGCTTTCACTTGGAATGGCGATGGCTCTCTTGACTTCCACGATGCCGCTGCACGCGGGCGAAGGATGTCCGATTGAAACGGCCATGGGCAAACTGCCACAGATGAGCTACAAGGTTGGCGGCGAAGAACTTTGCTGTGCCAAAGCAGCGGCAACGCTGGCTAAAGAAAATGAGGCGGCGGTCACTTACCTGGTAGCCAAGAAGGAGTTCTCCGAGAAGCAAAAGGCGACCATGGCATTGGTCGAAGCGACCGAGAAGTTTGTCGAGGAGTTTGCGACCCCGTGCAAGTGCGAGGTGAGTGGCACGATCAGTGTCGCTGGAACCAAAGTCTGCTGCGACGTGATGGCTGCTGAAACGGCCAAGCTTGCGAAAGAAGCGATGAAGGAAGTCCACATGACGTTCATGGTCGGTGAAAAGGCCTGTGAGTGTCCGGCCGAAGCTGAATCGCTGGCAAAGTCGAGTGGCAAATCGAAGCTGTTCGTCGTGGGTGACGAAAAGACCGCCTGCAACGTTACGGCTCGGCTGAATCTGGCGCGTGCCAAGTACAAGGCAGCCATTGTCGCGTTGGCGAAGGCAGAAGCGGCGAGCAAGAAGGAAGACTCGAAGTCCTAGTGCCTCCGTAGATCGATTTTCTGTGAGCCCGGCTCGAGCGAGTCGGGTTTTTTTTTCGCGCTATGCGGTTCTCGCATCTCGACTAGATTGATGGCGTCTGCCGGGGCAAGTATGCTTTCGGTGTCGTGTGGTTGCCTTACTCCTTGAGGCTCGCTCCCGATGGCCTTTGAAATTGACCACCTGTTTGTCTTTACCTCGGCAGGCGGATCCGAGGCTGATCGTCTTGTCGAAGTCGGCTTGACCGAAGGCTCGCCAAGTTACCACGCGGGGCAGGGGACCCGGAACAGGCGATTCTTTTTTCATGGCTCGATGCTCGAGCTGTTGTGGGTCAGTGACCGAGAAGAAGCCTGCGGTGAAGAAACTCGGCGCACAACATTGTGGGATCGATGGCGAGATCGCGGTCGACTTCATTCGCCGTACGGCATCTGTTTACGCCGAACCTCGGGCAAGAGAGAGCCGCCTTTCGCTGCCTGGCGGTACAAACCTGATTTTCTTCCCAGTCGCATCTCGATCGACATCGCGGAAGATGTGCCGTTGACCGAGCCGCTGTGGTTCTTCATGAGAGATGAAAGAGCCTTCGAACAACTGGACGTATCGGGTCAGGAACCTGTGGACCATCGACTTGGTATGCGAGCAGTCACCGGAGTGCACGTGCTGGTACCGCAACTGCAGGAATTGAGTGAGGCGGCGCTTGCCATCGTGCGAACCGGATTAGTCACGATGGAGACGGGCGACGAGCATCTGTTAGAGTTGACGTTTGATTACGGCAGTTGCGGGCGGGAACACGATTTTCGACCCGACCTTCCTCTCGCCATTCGATGGTGAACTGATCAAATGGTTGGTGAAACTGGCCGCCGCGCTGTCGAAACGCTATGATCTCGGCAGAAAGGAAAGGATCTATGTCGCGAATCACTTATGCCGCCGCGATCTTAATCGTCGTGTCTTTGCTATGCCAGGTTGCCAGCGCTGATGACTTTTGGCCGGGCTGGCGCGGACCGGGACGCGATGGAAAGGTAACTGGTTTCCGACCACCTTCGCAGTGGCCGGAGCAGCTTGAGCAGGTCTGGCAAGTTGAGGTCGGCACCGGTTACGGAACGCCGCTCGTGTCGGGCGGACGCGTTTACCAACACACGCGTCAGGGTGAAGACGAAGTACTTTGGTGCATCGAATTGGATGGCAACGTCAAGTGGCGCAAGACTTATGCGGCTCCCTTCAAGATGGGTGGCGGGGGTGAGTGGCATGGTAAGGGTCCGAAGTCTTCACCCGTCTTAGCTGATGGCCGAGTTTTTACTTTGAGTATCAGCGGACTGCTTTCAGCATGGGACGCCGAGTCCGGCGAGCGATTATGGCAACGAGACTACGGATCGCGTTTCGAGCAGAGTCATCCTTACTGGGGCGTGTCAACGTCGCCGCTGGTCGACGGCGATCGCGTGATCGTGCACTTCGGTACCGATAGCGAAGGCGCCTTGGTGGCACTGGATACAAAGAGTGGTGAAGAGGTTTGGACCCAGGGTGAGGACGGTGCTTCCTATGCATCACCCATTGTGGTTGACATTCAGGGCGTACGACAGATTATCGAATGGAATCACCGTGCTCTGGTGGGCGTCGAAAGCAAGTCGGGTCGCAAGCTTTGGGAGTTCTCTTTCCCGCATGTGGGTACCGATCAGAACATGCCAACGCCCGCATTCCATCGGGGAATCGTGATACTAGGCGGCGAGAATCGTGGCCTTTATGGTCTGGAGCCAAAGTTGGACGGCGACAAGTGGACGGTCGAGGAGCGTTGGTTCCAAGACGACGTTGCGCTGGACATGAGTTCGGCGGTTGTCGAGGGCGATTTGCTCTACGGCTTTTCGCACTACGGGAGAGGACGCTTCTTTTGCCTCGACATTCAGACCGGCGAAGTCCGTTGGCAGGGTCCTGGTCGCACGGGTGATAACGTGATGTTTCTGACAGTCCCCGGTCACGTCGTCGCGTTGATCGACAAAGGTGAGTTGCGAATCATCACGGCCAGTGGAGGCGGCTACGAGATGGTTGCATCCTATCGCGTCTCCGAGAAGCCGACGTGGGCTCCACCCGTATTGCTCAGTGACTCCATCTTGGTCAAAGACCGTGACACGTTGACACTCTGGTCCTTGCCGAAGTAGCAATTGCTGGACGTACGTGTGACGGGAGGGCGAGCGCAAACGGGGAGGGCGAGCGCAAACGGGAGGGCGAGCGCAAACGGGAGGGCGAGCGCAAACGGGAGGGCGAGCGCAAACGGGAGGGCGAGCGCAAACGGGAGGGCGAGGCTCCTGCCGAGCCGCAAAACGCACTCGGCTCGGCAGGAGCCTCGCCCTCCCGAAACACCCTCGCCCTCCCATCGTGTTGCGCAATAATCCTTGGAACGCGAATGACCGTACACCCGATGGACGGAGTTTGCTGAACGTAAAGTAGCCTTTGGTATAGGTTGCTTTCGCATTCTCTTTGATTCCTTGGGTGTGTGTGCACATGTCTAACCTTCGTCATGATCGACTTGACTGGAACCGTCTATGGGCAACGGCCGATCAAATGGAGATTGCGTGGCGCGCGATCGATGAAGGCGATGTCGAAACACTCAAAAAGTGTTTCCAGGCGTATCCCAAGATCTATCGTTGGCGACGACTGGACGGGCATGACTTCCTGGACTTCTTCGCCTTATCTCCAGAGCCATCGGTCAAGGTTCTGGAGTTCCTGCTGACGACTCCCCTGTTTAGTGACGATGAAGATCACAAAGCCAGCTTCGGTGGCAGTTTGTCAGCGTTATGTGACCATGGCGGATCGCTTCGCGCCGCCGAGTTGTTGCTGAAGCATGGTGCAGATCCGAACCATTGGGCTGGGTTCAGCGACACTCCGCTCTTACGAGCCGTCAACCGTAATCGGTTGGACCTGGTAGCGCTGCTGTTGCGACATGGTGCTGATCCGGTGTGGGAGGGACATGCTCAGAAGACGCCCCTGGCGGCGGCCGAGGAATTGGAATATCACGATATCGCCAGCCATCTTCGTCATGCCGGTGCGCCACTGAAGGGCAAACCGATCCGCAAGAAGACGAAAGTCACCGAGGCGACGATTGAGATCGACAAGGCAACCCCACGTCTGGAAAAACTGTTTTCCAGCGCCGTGAGCCATTGGAGTCGCTCGAAACTCGGCCCCGTTGGCTCCATCGGTGTCTCCTGTTCCGGCGTGAAGGGTTACGTACGTATTGCCATCAATGGCGAGCGATTCGAACCCTACAGCCCCGACTGCTGCGATCAGTTCCCGGTGACGAAGGAGATTCGCATCGCCGAATGGCGGAATGCATTTGCGAAGAAAGACCGTGTACGAGTTAGATCGGGTAGCAAGGAGAAGGCATTTACCGAACTGACCGCTTTCCGAAATCGGGACAAGATGTTCTTTGATTTTGTACGTGACCAATTCTTCAAAGCGCTCAAGAGCGGTGTGTTTGATGCGCTAGAGACTTCCGAGAAAACGGTCTACGGTTGCCAGAATTACTACTTTCATCACTGCGTCTGCTGGGATCGCCGGTATAAGAAGATTGCCACGCCGAAGGTCTGGGAGCAGCCGGCGAGTGCAGATCCGATTTCGATCGATGCCAACTCGGCCGACGATGCCTCCGAGCCTCTTTCCAAATCCAAGCCCGTGCTCAGGATCCGCAAATCAGCCGATCGCATTTCTTGCGATGCGGAAGCGGGAGAGTGGCTTCTGCAGAACTCCTCGGGTATCCAGCGTGTGCCGTTTGGCAGGGCGACACCCAAGGGCCGCATTCCCAACGAAGGCTTCTTTATTATCGATCCGGACTTCGCCTACTGCCTTACCTCAGACGACGAGATCATTCATTTCTACGATTACCGTTCGTGGCGGCGACTCGCATCCGCCAAACTGCCACCCGATTCGACTGCCTTTCTCGAGATCTATCCGTACGGCAAGGGATCGTGGCTGTTGGTCGACCAAGCGTTTCTCATACAGGTCGCGATCGATGCGAAGGGCAAGCTTCGGCAAACCCAGATCGAAGTACCGATGGATTGCATTAGCAACTTTTCGCTTCATCAGGATAGTGGCTTGATCGCCATGAATGAGCGGCTTTCGGAAGAGATTCAGGTGGGGCGGATCAAAGGCAGTGACTTCGTTGTTGAATCGCAGTTGCCGATCGATGAAGCGATTGACGACATCAACGCAATTCACGATTTGGCTTGGCATTCCAACGGTTTCCTGCTGGGCGTACGGTATTCGATGGAAGACGAAAGTGATCGGATCGCTCTAGTGGAAGGTACCGAGCTGAACATTATTGCCGACACCCTGGTCGGTATAGACGTCCTCTGCGGCGACCTTCGTTGGTCGCCCGACGGACAGCGATTGGCGTGCAGTATCAATGGCGATCGGCTCCGCAACCTTGTACTTTTTGACGGAATCAATCTAGATGTCGTCGGCAGATTGCCAGTCACGGACATCTGCACTTACGAATGGTCGTCTGACGGCACGCAACTCTTAGTTGGCGGCTACAAAGAGACGACCCTCTGGGCCTGTCATCCCAACGCAAAGATCGAGACGCTAGCCGAGGCTTAGCAATACTCAAGCTTTGACATGCGTTGTCTACCGGTCAAGAATAAGGCCTGCTTTGTGGCCTGAATTCATCGACTGGAGGCAATCGTGAAGCGCGCAAACATCTTCTGCTTTGTCGTTGGCTGGGTGATGCTGATTGGCGAGACGCTTGGCGCCGCGAATCAACCCAACTTGGTCTATATCATGGCCGATGACTTGGGCTATGGCGATCTGGGATGCTTTGGTCAGAAAGTGATCCAGACACCGCATCTGGACCGCTTAGCCGTGGAGGGCATGCGGCTGACAAGTTACTACGCGGGGTGCACTGTGTGTCGCCCATCGCGGCTTTCTTTGTGGACCGGAAAACATACGGGTCACACGGCCATCGATTCGAATGCAAAGTATGTGTTTCAACCCGCCGATCTGACGGTCGCCGAGCGTTTACAGCAAGCGGGCTATGTCACGGGTGGTGTCGGCAAATGGGCGATGGGAGGTCCCGAAACAACCGGCCATCCGAACAAGAACGGCTTCGACTTCTGGATGGGGTATCTCGACCAAAGTGAAGCGCACAACTACTATCCGACTCATCTTTGGCGAAACAACGAAAAGTATCCGTTGACGGGCAACGTCATTGGCGATTATCCCAACGGACGGGGGCGCGTCGCGAGTAAGCGAGTTACGTATTCGCATGATGTGATGACCGAGCAGATGCTGGACTTCATTCGCCGCAAGCACCAAACACCGTTCTTGTTGCACGTGCATTGGACGATCCCTCATGCGAACAATGAAGGAGGTCGCGTTCTGAAAGACGGCATGGAAGTTCCCGACTACGGGATCTACCAAGACGAGGATTGGCCGACGGTCGAGAAAGGGCAGGCGGCGATGATCACTCGCATGGATGCCGACGTCGGCCGGCTTATTGCATTGCTGAAGGAACTGAAGATCGACCAGAACACGCTCGTCGTCTTTACCTCCGACAACGGACCTCACAGCGAGGGCGGACATAAGCACGAGTACTTTGATGCGAACGGACCTTTGCGCGGTTTCAAACGCGATCTCTACGAAGGTGGAATTCGTGCTCCGACCATTGCCTGGTGGCCTGGTACCATTCAGCCGGGAACCGCTAGTGATGAGCCACTTGCCGGCTACGACTGGTTTCCCACCGCGTGCGAACTCGCTGGGATCGAAGCGCCTAGTGGACTTGACGGCATCTCCTATCTGCCCACGCTGCTTGGCAAGCCGCAAGAAAGCCATTCTTATTTGTTCTGGAGCTACGGTCCAAAGAAGGCAGTCAGAAGAGGCGATTGGAAGGCCGTGGTCCCGGGCAAGGACAAGCCGCTGGAGTTATACGACCTCGCCGCTGACATCGGCGAAGAGCATGATGTTGCTCAGCAAAATGCCGAGGTCGTTGCCGAAATGAAGCAGATCATCCAGTCGGCCACGTTGGAATGATCGCCGCGTCGGTTTGCATTTTTTGACCTCCAGAAACGCCCGTGGGGCCTGCCGGTGGGACGCGTAATTGCCGCGGGGCACAGCATTCGGAGGCCGTCGCAGCCCGTCTTTCTTCATCCCCGTCGATCTGCTATTCTTTCGCGGATTTTTTTTGACCGAAGGACGGTGGGAGACAGGATCGTGCTTGCGATTCGATGTGCATTGCTGGCGGCTGCTATCTGTTGCACGACAGTCTGTGGCGGGTGTGCTAGCTCTCACAAGCGATTCTGGGCTCCACCTCAGTTTGCAATGCCCTTGCCGCATGAGGCGCTCAAAGCAAACACGAGTTCGCCTAATCCCATTGAGGTAGCTTATGCCACGGCCGTCGACCTGGAAGAACAAGATTCGCCCGCTTGCGTCGACTGGTATCTCCGCTGCGCAACCATGCTCTGGCCTCAAATCACCTCGTCAGCATTCGACAGCAGCTCGCGGGACAATCAGCTCTATCAGTCGTCCGTCGGTAAGCTGATCGAGACGGCACAGAAGTTCGATCGATTCGACCCGGACCAAGGCATCCTTCCCTTGCCATCGCCTGGAGCAGAAGGCAGCCCGTCTAACTCAGAGTCAGAAGATGACTCCTTCCATCGCGCTCTGCCAATTCGTTACTACGGCTTCGCCTGGCAACCTGACGAATTCGAACAGATCTCGGTCATCGGCAAGTATCAAACTCCCGATGTCATCCAACCGCACCAAAAGGCCGGTTTGGGTGTGCCTCTGTTAGTTCAGCACTCGAGTGACCGTCAATTCGTCTATCCCACGGCCAAGTTCACCGCGACGGCGATCGTTCGGCCGGACAACGAGGACTCGGCGGCCGGCGACGATGCTTCCTTTGTGTTGGACCTGGTCAATCCACATACGATTCGCGACATGCGAATCAGCGGGAGGCGGCGCAGCATCGCCTTCGATCTGACCGCCGCATTGGCCTACTTCAGTGTTAACGAAGAGGGCTACGAATGGCTGACCGGACTGATCCGGCCGGAAGAAGTCGAGGATCAGACGGGATTGACGATGGTGGAGCCATACAGGCCCGGAAAGATACCCGTTGTGTTCGTCCATGGGTTGGCGTCTGAACCGATGACGTGGGCCGCCATGGCAAATGAGTTGTTCAACGTTTCGGATGTCATGGACGAGTACCAGTTCTGGATCTTCTCTTATCCCACGGGAACACCATTTCCGAAGGAAGCAGCCAATCTGCGGCGCCAGCTCGTTGCGTTGCGTAATCACATCGATCCCGAACGACGCGACCCGGCGCTGGACCGGATGGTCCTAATCGGACACAGCATGGGCGGTTTGATATCAAAGCTTCAGATCACTAGCAGCGAGGAACGGCTGAGTCATACCCTCCTCAAAGTACCGTTAGACGAGTTGGAGATGACGCCTGAAATGCGACAAGGCTTCAACGACTTCCTCTACTTTGAACCATCCAAACAGGTGAGTCGCGTCATTTTCATCGGTACCCCGCATCGCGGGTCAAAGCTTGCCAGCGGTACGGTAGGCAACATCACGTCACGTTTGGTACGGCAGTCCGGAACGCTCGCCGATCAATGTACGCAATTCATCCAACTCAATCCCGACGCCTTCACCACGCCCATGCGGCGCGTTCCCACGAGCGTCGACCTGCTGCGTCCCGACAGTCCGATGTTGCAAACAATCTTTGAACTGCCCGTTAATCGACAGGTGCGAATGCATTCGATCATCGGCGTGGGCCATGGCATTGGCAAGGAAGCGGGGGATGGCGTCGTCCCGGTGGCCAGTGCAAAGCATCCGGGCGTTGAGTCCGAGCTCATGGTCGAGGCCAAGCACGATCTTCACCATCATCCGGACACGATCGACGAAGTCGTCCGGATTCTGCGGTTGCATGCGTCATCGGATCCGCGTTTATCGCCGGCCGTGCCCCTCGCGTCGACTCCGACAGAACATCTCACGCACTGACACCGCTGGGTAAAGTGTAGAAATCGGTCGCTTCGCATTAGACAAGTTGCAAAGTGAAAAATGAGAATTGCAACTGCAAAAGTTTGGCGGATGGCAGGTTGACCAATTCGCACCGTTTTTCTGCACCCGCTGATATAATCGCAGGTGACGGTCTCGGCATTGCATTGGAGGAATAGCGATGATGAGATTGCGCACATTGCGATGTGCCTTTACCCTAATCGAATTGCTGGTCGTGATCGCGATTCTGGCGATCCTAGTTTCGCTCTTGTTGCCTGCTGCTCAGTCCGCCCGTGAAGCAGCTCGGCGCGCACAATGCATGAACAATCAGCGTCAGGTGGCGCTGGCGATCGTGGCCTATGAGTCTGCACATCGGCGACTCCCGGCATCCGGACAGGTTCTCAGGAATAACTCAGCCAACTACGGCAAGAGTTCGTTTAATCCACGATCGGGCCGCCAGATCAGCTGGGCTGTGATGGTTCTGCCGCATTTAGAGGAGCAGGTGCTGTATGATCGATTCGACATCACTCGCTCGATCTTTGAACAACCGCGGGCGCCTCAAGAGGAACATGTGGCGACCTATACGTGCCCGAGTGACTCGGCAGGAGACCGATATTTTCAACACCAAGAGCTGACGCGGGACGTTCGTTTCTCAAAAGGAAACTACGTGGCGTATGTCAGCCCCTTCCACATCGATGCGCAAATTTGGTATCCCGGAGCGCTGGGCGGTGGCCGTTGGTCGGGGAAAGGGAGTCGAGCGAGTGACGTTCATCAGGGGCAGCGGCTGAATCGTGTCACCGATGGGCTGAGCAAGACGATTGCCGTATCTGAGGTGCGAACGCGGGCGAACGAGCGTGATCAGCGTGGTGCCTGGGCGTTGCCGTGGGCGGGAGCCGGTCTACTTGCGCTGGATGTGCACCCCGTACTTCGCCGGATCAAATTACGTCCAGAAATGAAGATCCATTACATTCCCAACTTAGCTGCCGCATCAATTGCACAATTGCCGAACAGTGCTGACGCAATGGACATACTGTACGACTGCGAGCAGCCGGGCGAAGCCGAACTGCGGGGCATGCCGTGTGCCACCTGGAGCAAACCCGGTTCGCGAGCAGGCGTCGGATATTTGTCGGCGGCTCCGCGTAGCCAACATGCCGGTGGTGTCGTTGCGGCAGCCTTGGATGGTCATGTGCGGTTCGTCGCGGATGATGTCGACACGGCGCTGATGTCGTACATGATTAGCGTCAATGATGGCCAATCAAAGCTGATTGATTGAGCCGTCTTGCTGCCTCGGGAAATCCTTTCGCTTTATTTTCGCGCGACGCCCATCGTCGTGATGAAAAACGATCCCTTCGGCAAGATTGTTGGGCGAGTATTTGCTATCTAATTCCATGAGTGCCTTACGCAAGCCCTCGTAGGTCCTGTCGAGGTCAGTGAAGACTGGGATCATTAGATTGAAAGGAACGCAGATGTGCTGTTCTAGTTGAAGCGTGTTGCCTTGAATCTTAGGCCCGAGCGCTTCGGCCGAGTGCTCGCCGTCGAGCCAAGTCGACACGTCGGTGTTTCGCATCGCCTCAAACAGCCATTTGTCCTCCTGCTCATTCTCGTCCGCGTCGACATACCAGCCGTCTTTGATACCTTGCTGCTTCTGTTTCTTCGTCGGATTGCGACGCTTCTCCAGTCGCACACATTGCCCCGCGCGAATCGTCAGCCGCACGTTCATCCCGTCCAGCTTTTCGGTCGCCGTGCCTTCGCCGTCGAAAACCCACTGGCAGCCTTCTCTGATTTTGTCGATCACCTTGAAGTCTGCACCGCGTTCGAAGATCGTGAGAATCTTTTCCATTGCGCCTCCCTTCGGTTGATCGGGCGAGGGCCAAGGATGTACGGCCCGGACCGCACCCGGTTGGGTAGTTGATCCGATCGATTCTTGTGACGGAAGTCGATCAAGCGTCCTTGCTTACCGCGAAGCTACAGCCTCGATGGTCGCAATTCAAGTTCAGAATGCGGCCAATGGTGATCGGCCTTGCCGCGGATAAGTTGTGATTTTGCATTGGAAGACCAGGTTAGGTGTGCCCCATGCTGTCGCGTGACGACGCTGCCCACGTTGGGATCTCGGAGTTTGAAGATATAATAGCAGCCTTTGATTGAACGATTTGGCAAAACACTGTGAGCCTGGGAGAACCTGCACGTGTTAGTTACCGTGGGACGCTGGATTCTCGGGTTGGTGTGCATCGCCATTTCGTTGGTGTTTATCGAGCAGGTACTCGGCCTTCTATTCATTGAGCGGATTGCGGCCAAGGCCGTTGACCCCAGCTCGCAGATTCGGACGCCATTTTCGGTTCGCTTAGTCGGCGCGGCCGCCGCGCGACTGCATCGGGAAGTATTGGACGAACCTTTAAAGCCCGATGGCACGAACTGGCCGTCGGGTTTTCGTTGGTTTTTCGCTCTCGAGATCATCGGGCTGACCGGGATCGCTGTCGCTTTCATGCAGGTCGGTGCCGCTTGTTTTCGGAAGAGCTTAAAGTGGCGGGTCGAGGCACGTACGATTCTTTTAACGTCGATTCTGATTCTGATATCTGGCATCCTGCTTCTTAAAACCATTCCAGCCCGACCGACCGTGACACCGCCACCCACGCCGGTTTATGACGTTGAATTCATGTCTCAGATGGCCGCTCCGCCGAATGATGCTTTCCCCATCGACGAGATCGGACCGCTGGTCGAGCCAGCCGAATTTGACTTGCCGACCGTCGCACCAACGACGGATGCCGAAACAGAGCGACCGTCGAGGCTCGATCTGCCTTAGCCGCCTCAGGTCGAACCTTCGGATGGGCGATCTGTCTGTGCTTTTACAGGGTTGCGACCTTGCCCGTGACGATCGGTTGATCCAAGTGCCTGATGGATGACTGCCTACCGTGAAATTCGAGCGGATTACGATCGCGACAGCGTCGTCGTGTATCAGGCCTATCGAAAGCAGATCGCCGAACCCGCGGTGCAGCGCGGCCAATTCGTCGAGCCGTTTTCGTGGAATCGAATGACGTGGATCAAGCCTTCGTTTCTGTGGCTCATGGCGCGCAGCAACTGGGCGCAGAAGTCGGGTCAGGAGCGCATCTTGGCTGTGCGTATCAAGCGGAGTGGTTGGGACAACGCACTTGCGCTGGCGGTGCTGTCAAGCTTTGCATCGACTGTGCACGGCGATCGGTCGAATTGGCAGAGGCAACTTGACGACTCGGTGGTTCGTGTGCAGTGGGATCCGGAGCGGAATCTGCACGAAGAGAAGTTGGAGCATCGGTCGATCCAAGTGGGCCTGAGTCGTGACATCATTCGGCAATACACGGATGAATGGATCTTAGAGATTAAGGATGCGACGCCGTTGGCGCATGAAATCCATGCACTTTGTCTTGCCGGAAACTCGCGTCGTGCCATGGACCAACTGCCGCCGGAGCGAGTCTATCCGGTCCCGGCTGAGGTGCGTCGACGGCTCGGCATGGACGAATAAGTTCGCATAGTCTAAAAACGCAACTCCGACTAGAATTCGGGATCGGCGTCAACTGTGCGCAGGACGACTCAAAGACAGAAGGATGGAAACCGTGAAGGAAATCGGAGTTGGAATTCGCATCGACCCAGATCATGGTTTGTCTTTCAACGGCATCGAAGAGGTGAATGCCCTGATCAACTGCGGAGGCAAGGTGACTTCCGTCGAGCCGGGCGGCGTACTGATGCGAAAGATTGGCGAGGATGGGGACGACGTGAGCCTCACTCTATCAGGATGTGAATTGAAGGTAATGGTCGACGACACGGAGGTCGAAGAGTCGCCGCAACGAATCGAGCACAATCGACTCTTTCAAGAAGGGAGTGAGCTGATCCGGCCGTACATGCAGATTACGGACCGTGAGACGAAGTCATCCGGTTCCAACGACGCCCAAGATGACTTGGAGCAAGGGATCTCGCTGCTACAACAGGCGATTGAAATCAATCCCGCGAATTGGTCGGCATATTGGATCATCGGCAAGGCGTATCAATCGCTGGGCAATTCCACAAGCGCTTTTGAAGCATTTGGCAGATCGTTCGCTCTGCACAAAGACAATGCCGACGTCGCGCGCGAGTATATGTTCGAATGTCTCAATGTGGGTGAAGCAGAGAAGGGTATTTCGGCGGCGCGACATGCGTTGAGAGTCAAGCCTGAGGACGCGGGCTTGGTCGCGAACCTGGCACTGGCGTTATTGATTAACGCGGAATTGGACGAAGCGGCGACGACCGTCGATCAATCTCTAACACTCGTGCCGGGCGACCGCATCAGCCAGAATCTCAAACGCGTCATCGACGACGTCAAATCCGGCCGCCGACCCCAGCCCGCAACCCTTGCCGAACTCGAATGAAAAGCGGTCACGGAAAAGGGGGCAACGGAAAAGGGGTCAGGCTTCTTTTCTGCCCAAGACAGCGCCACCGCTGGGGCGCGTCGGTTTGCGGGGGCTCAGCTAAGGCCGCATGCGGGCGAATCCGGGTCGCGTTGCGGACTTGATCGCACCATGAGGGGCGAAAAAGAAGCCTGACCCCTTTTTCTCATCGAAAAAGCCCACTTCCAAAGCGAGTTGGAAGTGGGCGATCCTTTCGGAACTAGAGGTACGCGATCTAGTTGCCGTCGGGTACCAGGCGTGATGCGGCCCAGGTGCGAACCGTGGGGTGCGTCGACTGCATCGCTCCGATCAGTGCTTCCTCGACTCGACTCGGGTCCAGCTCCTTCAGAGCGGCCAGCGGGACGTCTTTATCTTCGTAGTAGTGGATGAAGTCGTCGTGGATTCGCTGGACAAGAAACGGAGCTGCATTCACGACCTTCCTCTTCTGAAGCGTCTTGGCCGCACCGTTTCGCACTGCTCGGTTGTCGTCTTTCAGGAGTGAATCGATGATTGCTTGATCGGTCTCACTCAGGCCGTCGACGGGCACGTCGCCACCGTATTCAGCCAAGCGAGCAACGGACCAGTGCCGCACGTGTGGAGTCTTGGATAGTCGGGCTTTCAAGATCGTCTCGACGACTCGCTCAGGAGCGAGTTCTTTGATGGCGGCCAGAGGCACGTCCTTATCTTCCCAGTAGTGAATGTAGTCGCTGGAAGTACATTCGATGAGGGCCGGAACCGCGCCGAAGACCTTACGCTTTTGCAGCGTCCGCACCGCTTGAATTCGCACATGGCGATTGTCGTCCTTCAATTGGTCCACCAACAACTTCTCGATCGGTGACAGTGGCGGGTATTTGACAAGCCTCGGCTGCGGCGTTTCGACATTGGTCGGCTTGGTCACTTCTTCAAAAGCGATGATCAAGCCCTCGAGGTTCGTTGCCGATCGGTATTGACCACCGCCGGCGGAAGCAATCGACTTGAGCTGCTTCGATTCCTCTTCCGTTACGCCAAATCCAACGACATGCGTGATGACATTAATGCCAAGATCACGAATGCCCGCGGCAACTGCAGCTGGATTGCCACCGCATGTCTCGTTGCCATCGGTGACAAGGACGATGTATTTCTGGTCCGTCGAGGGACGACCCATCATCACGTATTTGGAACGTTCGAGGGCTTCCGCCAAGGGCGTACTGCCTTTGGGAACGTATCGGCTGATGACATTGTCCCAGTCCGCTTGAGGAATCGGGCCAATCGGTACAGCAAACTCGATGTCTTCGCAGGAACCGGCTTCTTTCGGATTCTTCGTGTGGCCGAACAACATGATGCCGACGTGATGTGCGGCGAGATCATCTTTGAGTTGTCGAAGTCCTTGTTTGGCCGCATCCACCTTGGTGATGCCGTCGGCGGTCGCCTCTTGCATGCTACCGGAGGAATCAAGGACGAGCAGGTAGTCAGCGGCGTTAGCCGTTGAGCTGCCAACGATCAGGGCGACGGCCAGGGGCAGAGTCGAAAGCAGGTTCGAAATCTTCATCGTGCGTACCTTTCAGTTCAAGTGAGTGATGAACAACTCTCATTCGGTCACGCTTGATACACACCCCCGCCCCAGATCTTGCGCGGTGGAGAGAGAATTTTCTGGCAGACTCGTTTTCGTTGCTTTTTCGCCGCGTTTTTCGCCACATCCGTCAAGATCCGAAGCGTCGGCGCGAGGGGTGTTCAAGAAGTTGCACTCGATCCATCACTCCGCGTCGAGCTGATTTGGGTCGAACCGAGAGGGTTTCCGACACGCGCGCAAGATCGGCGGCCTCGTGGGGTATCGAGGGCGTGAAGATTTCCCAGACCCCATGAATGAGGTGCAACATGTTTCGATTTCTTGCTGTGCTGCTGCTTTTCGCCTTGTCTTCGACGGCCTATTGTCAGGGTCGTGTCCAGACGTTTGCCTATCGCGTGAAGAATCAGGCTTTGAACACTCGCACCATTGGCCGCAGCTTTATCCGCCCCCCGTCGGCGGCCGCCACAACTCGATCTCGCTTCGACCCGGCACCATCGAATTCGTTCGAGCAGTTCTATCGGAACAACCAGATCCGCAATCAGGGCCAAAGAAACTGGTATATCTATAAGACACGACAACTGCCGGCCTATACGCAGCCACGGTATCCAATTGGTTCACCACAGCGTGGCTATATTCAGCCTTCCTACCCAATTGGCTCGCCTGCACGCGGTTACATCCAACCGCAATATCGCGGTCGTCCGTAGATTTACGGACGCGGCGTCAGGTGCACGTCACGGCGGCAACCGATGAAGATCCACAGTACAATTCTGAATGTCACTGACTCAGAATAGTGGCATTGCCTGGGGGTCAACAAACATCGGATGGTGCCTAGATGGCGGAACCTTCCAAACGCGATTTGCAATCCAGCGACTCGCTGGACGACACGGCGGCGCATCCGGTCGCTGCCGTGTTACCAGAGGCGATGTTCTCGACTTTCTCGAGCGACGCCCGGGTCACGCCGCGTGATCTTGCCATCGACGCCGCAAACCGTGTGCTGGGTGACTATGAGCTCGGGGAGATCATCGGCTTTGGAGGCATGGGTGTCGTCGTTGCCGCTCGTCAGGTCAGCACGGCACGGCAAGTCGCTCTTAAGTTGATCCGTCCTGACCTGTGGGATGGTCAGTCACCCGAACAGCAGCAGGCTGCCGTGCAACGCTTTCGGCAAGAGGCGAAAGCGGCGGCGCAGATGTCTCACCCCAATATTGTCACCGTCTACGATGTGGGTGAAGTGGAAGGCATCCATTTTCTGTCGATGCAGTTTGTGGATGGTCGCGATCTGGCGGAGGTCGTACGGGGTCGGCCATTAGATGACCAGTCGGCGGCCGACTATATGGAACCCGTATCGCGAGCGGTGCACGAGGCTCACCAACATGGCGTTCTGCATCGTGACCTGAAGCCGCAAAATATCCTCATCGAAGCCACTTCCAATCGGCCTCTCGTCGCGGATTTTGGTGTTGCCAAGATCACCGAAAGTGATTCGGCGATGACGCGCGATGGCGAAGCGATTGGCACGCCGCAATACATGGCTCCGGAACAAACTTGTGGTGCCGCGAATGTCACACCCCGCGGCGACGTCTATGCACTCGGGGCAACTCTGTACCATCTACTAACCGGTCGCCCTCCATTTCAGGCGTCCAATCCGGCAGAGACGATGCGGCAAGTGTTGATGGAGGACCCGATCGCGCCACGTAACCTCAACCCGTCGGTGAGCCACGACCTGGAAACGATCTGCTTGAAGTGTTTGGAGAAGGAGCCGTCCCGACGATACACGTCAGCGGAAGAGTTGGCGGATGAACTTGGAAGGTTCCGACGCGGCGAACCAATCACGGCACGGCCCATCAGTCGCTTCGGGCGGCTCGTGCGATGGTGCAACAGGAATCGTTTAACCGCCGCGTTTGCTGCGAGCGCCGCCATCTTCTTGATCGTGGCATTGATCGGCACGACGTCTGGATACATCAGCAGCATGCGCGCACGACGCGAATCGGACAAGAGCTTGCGACAGGCTCGCAACGCAGTTCGCGACTTCTTCGTCCGCGTCAGCCAAGAGGATCTGCTGATGCAGCCTGGCCTACAACCACTGCGCCGCGACCTGCTTGAGCAAGCGCGTGCCTACCACTTGGGGTTCCTTGAAGACCGACGCGGTGATCCGCTCGTGCAGTATGACTTAGCCGAAAGCCATTTTCTGTTAGGCAAAATCACTGAGCTGATCGACGGTTCGCAAGCGGCGCTACCCGCATTTCACGAGAGTCGGCGACTTCTGGACACGCTTGTTGCCAGACAACCCGATAACGTCCGCGTGATTGAGTTAATGGGTGATGTGCTCAACGCTGAAGCGACTTCGCAATTCCGCCTGGGCGACACTCGACGCGCCTCCAACCTCTTCCGCGAAGCAGCCAGGTACCGGCAGCAACTTGCCCAGCTGCATCCCGATGTGACGAACCACCACCGGAAGCTTGCGAATGTGTTCATGAATTCCGGACTTGTCGCGCGCGAGGCCGGTGATTTCGAAACGGCTCGCAAGTCCTTCAAATCGGCACAGGAGATTCGATTCCAGTTGCAACAGACTGGATTGGACGACGAAGAAGTGCGTCGCGACATGGCCAAGGGGCATCACAATCTAGCGCAATTGCTGGTGATCATGGGCGATCTGCCGGGAGCACAGCGCCAGGCGCAAGCGGCAATCGACAAATTCAAAGAACTGGCCGATCGGGCTCCCGAGAACTCTTCGTACGCGCACCTTCTGGCTCATGCAAACATCTCGCTGGGTGATTTGCAGGAAGAAATTCCGGCGGCGCTGGTTGCCTATCGCTCGGCTCGCGAAGTTCTGGAGAAGCTTGCCGCTGATAATCCGAACGTGATCGGTTATCGATCAGAGCTGACCGAACTGCTGCTGGCGATTGGCCAACTTGACATCGAAGGTGGCCAATGGCCAGACGCCAGTCAGGACCTGGCACAGGCAAAGCGACTCTTGGAGGAGCTGCTCGTTGACTCGCCCGAATCAGTACGAATTCAACGCAATTTGGGCGTCACGTGTCTCAAGCAAGCAGAGGTATGCTTGCACCAAAATCGGCTTGAAGAGGCCGGAAAGTTGATTGACCGGGCGAGACAGCTGATTCGCGAGCTGCTCGACCAAGAGCCCGAAAACCCGGACCTCATCGAGCAGCGGCAGCAGATCGAGGCGCTGCACCGATCGATCGAGCAGCAGTATTTTCGGGACACTCGCTCCAGATTTCCGCTCATATCTGTCAACGCAGCTTAACCCAGCTTTCCGCGACGTCCGATGAGCATCAAAGGCGTCCATCTTTAAGTTTTCCACGGCCGAATGGACTCGACCCATGAAACGCAAGCCGCTCGCGACCGTTCTAGCGTTAATCGCATTAGGTTTCCCCGCTCAGGAGTTGTTCGGACAGGCGCAACCTCCGGCTGCACCTCCAGTTCCATCGGATGCCTCGTCCGATGCGGCGGACGACGAGCCGGCTGTTCCGCAGCCGCAACCAGGCGTCAGTCCGCAGTCAGCCCAGGCGCAGCCACAAACCGCTCGCTCAGGACGGAACGAGTTCGTTTCGAATCGACCCTATCGAGCGATTCGTCGTTCGCCCACTCGACTGACGCGTGCGCCGGCCATGTTTGGTGATTTTTTTGCTGGAGACGCGATCGAAGCCGATACGGGTGTCGACTTTCTGCGTGCGAGGCTGCCGCTCGCGGCCGGTGGTCGTCGAGTTAAGATTTCCGACAACAATCACGTGATCCCGCAGGATCGAGTGTTCTTTGCCTATCATGCTTTTGATAATGCCTATCAAGTAAACCGAAGTCCGGCAGTTGGACTTCCACCGCTGATCACCCGCGAAACATCACTCGAACGCTACACGTTTGGTGTCGAGAAAACATTCCTTGAAGGCTTGTCGTCTGTCGAGTTACGAATACCCTTCGGGGCTGATTTTGACATCACAAGTCCAGACTATGTGATGGACAGCGGACGCGTTGGAAATCTGACGATCATTCTCAAGAGCCTGCTCTTGGTCTGTGACGACTACGCAGTGACGGCCGGACTTGGCATCGATACACCGACCGGTAGCGACGTGTCTGGTGCCTTGCCGTTGCTTGGGGGTGCCTTCCGTGTTGACAATACGGCCGTGCATCTGCTGCCCTTCCTGGGTGTGGCTTGGGCGCCGAACGACCTGTACTTTATGCAGTTCTTTACGCAGTTCGACATTGCCACCAATGGTAATGACGTCGCCGTCTTTGATCCGACGCAGGTGACGGTCGGTTCGCTTAACCCGCAGAACCTGGTTCATCTCGACCTTGAGCTCGGGCGTTGGCTTTACCAATGTCATGGAGGTTGCGTGTCGGGAATTGCTGGCGTGCTGGAGTTTCATTACACCGGGACACTGCAAGAATCGGATTTCGCCGGCGGTCCGGTTGCGCCCGGTTTTGTGTTCTTCGGGAATCCAGCGAATCATTACGACGTCTGGAATCTGACAGTTGGGCTGCATACGGAAATGGCGCGCGGCACTCAACTGCGCGTGGGCGGGGTGTTTCCACTGTCTGACGGCGACAACCGTTTCTTCGACTCCGAGCTTCAGTTGTCGATTATCCGCCCATTCTGAGCCGCTACTCAGTCAAGCGACGCGAGACGCTCAGCCGAATCGTGACGTACAATGGGGCAGATCCTGATGACTGGTCCTGCAGCAGGAAGAGCCCGATGTCGCGACGGTACGGCACCGAATATCATCGCTTTCCCAGTACCCATTGGTCGTTGATTGGCCGAGCAAGTGACGAAGCGACACAATGGGATGCATTGAACCATTTGCTTCAACGATACTTGCCGGCATTACGTTCGCACCTGATCTATCGTCGTAGTATCAAGCCTCAGGATGCGGACGATCTGGTGCAGGGTTTCATCACACAGCGAATCCTGGACAGCAATCTGGTTCAGTTGGCAGATGCGGGCCGTGGCAAATTCCGCACCTTTCTTGCGACCGCGCTGGACAATTACACCGCCAATGAAATTCGATCCCGTTGCGCGAAAAAGCGTGCTGCCGATCATGCGCAACATCTTGCCGAAGAGGTCGCCGACGACGCGTTACGCAGCGATTCCAGGGCCGACGATGTGTTCGATGTCGAATGGGCCAAATCGCTACTAGCCGAGAGCATGGATCGGATGAAGGCTGAGTGCCGTGCAACCGACCGGACCGACTTGTGGGAGTTATTCGAGTTGAGGATGATGCGGCCCATCTTTGAGAATGACACGCCGCCGAGCTATGACGAGATCGTCGAGCGATTCCAGTTTCGCTCGCCTTCGCAAGCGTCCAATGCGCTGGTAACCGCCAAGCGAATGTTCGCTCGTCATCTCAGGGCAACGGTCAGTGAGTACATCCGGGAAGACAGCGAGATTGAGGGTGAGATCGAAGACTTGCGACGAATCCTGGCCAGACAAACGACGTGAGCAGTAAACATGCAGCATGAATCCACAGGTAGCGACTCGATTGCCGGCCAGTCGATTGACAGCGGTAAAGTTGGCAAGCTTGCCAAGTTGCTGGAGATCGGATCCGATAGCTCATCACCAGAGATTTGGCGGGAGGACGAGCTGGAAAGCGTACTGCGACATCAGCTCGATTCGGGTTTTGAAGAAACCAACGCGTCGAATTCAGACGCGACTGATTCCGCTGAGTCGTGTGACACGAATCTTCGCACCCTCCTGCTGGCAGACTCAACGTCAATCGAGCTGCTGCAGCACGCTAAAGACCATTTCAAGAAGCTAGGCGCCCAACGGGACGCGCTGCCCAGCTCCGTTGTCGCGGTCTGTTACTTGGCCTGCATTAGCACGGCACTGGTGAGATACGGCGAAAGGATCAGTAGTACCGCAGATTCGGAGCTGTTAACAAATCTCAGTTGGGCTCAATCTCAGTCTTGGGTAGACGCGTCCCTCTTGGAACTCTTTGCGGACGCCGAGAGGATCCTCAAAGCGGGTCACTGAGGCGGTTAGTGTGGTCGTTCTTCATCGACGCCTGCCAGCGAATCCCCTACTCGACGGCGGCCTTCACGACACTGATTGCTTTAGTCCCAGTCCTCACGTCGACCGGACGTGGGGCCGACGTTGC